>Ga0126371_10000599_pt1 | contig 29864 bp, 21 predicted proteins | sample PanSoiMetaPlot_4_FD_110145 | JGI IMG/M metagenome (GOLD analysis project Ga0126371, IMG submission 110145) | Tropical forest soil microbial communities from Panama - MetaG Plot_4 | ecosystem: Environmental > Terrestrial > Soil > Tropical forest > Bulk soil | place: Panama | collected 2016-02-17 | reverse complement strand
TCGGCACGAACTGGCTGAACAAGCTCGGCGTTGTCCTGCTGGTGCTCGGCGTTGCGAGCTTCGGTATCTACGAACTACAGGAATTAGGGCCGTTCGGCAAAGCCGCGATCTCGTACCTCGCAGGCGCCGCGCTACTGGCGGGCGGCATCTTTCTCGAGAAGCGCGAACGCTACACGATCCTCGGACGAACAGGAATTGGCGGCGGGTGGGCGCTGCTGTTCTTTACGACGTATGCCCTCAACCATGTGCAGGCGATGCGGGTGTTGCCGTCGGAAACCATGGATCTCGTTCTTATGCTCGGCGTGGCCGGAGCGATGGTCGCGCACACACTCCGCTACAACTCACAGTTGGTCACCGGGCTTGCTTTCCTGCTCGCGTACACGACGGTGTCACTCAGTCACGACAACGTCTACAGCCTAACGGCAGGTGTGGTTCTCGCGGTCGGATTGGTTTCGATCGTCGTAACACGCGGATGGTTCGAGCTTGAGATCTTCGGCATCCTGTCGTGTTACCTGAACCACCTGCACTGGCTCTATCGCCTTCTGGGTCCAAACGGTGCTGCAGGGCAGTCATTCCCTGAGTATAACGCCAGCACTGCATTGCTGTTCTTTTATTGGGCGGCTTTCCGGATTTCGTATGTCGTTCGTCGCATTCGCTCGGCGACCGCCGAGCATGTCTCCACCGCGGCGGCGCTTCTAAACACACTGCTTCTTTTGGCTGCGATGAAGTTCCAGTCAGTGCATCCGGAACTGGCGTTCTACGCGTTGCTCATTATCGGCGCACTCGAATTCTCGTGCGGGCAGTTGCCCCAGGTCCGAAGACGCCGCGAAGCCTTCATCGTGCTTACGATCATGGGCGTGGCGTTCATGATCGCGGCCGTCCCGTTCCGTTATTCCGGCAACAACGTCGTGATTTTGTGGCTAATCGGCGCTGAGACGCTTTTGATAGCCGGAGTTCTGGTCGACGAAGTGATCTTCCGCAGGCTCGGACTGCTGGGTGGACTCCTGGCAGGCGCGCATTTCATTGCGATCGAATTTACCCAACTCGCAACCTTACGCCAGTTGAGCGAAGCCACCGTTCTTGCGAGCGGAGTTGTCTTTGCCCTTTGTTCCGTAGTGCTCTACCTCAACGCCCTTTACATCGGCGAAAGATGGAAGCAGTTCTTCAGCATCGACTTTGATCACTACTTGCTCATCGCACAGTGCTATCTTGCCGGATTTGCAGTGGCGGCGTCTGCGTGGGCCCTCTTCGGTAACGATTCGACCGCGGTAGCCTTCGCTGCCGTGACGGTAATTCTCGCGGCGCTCAGCAATCGAGTGAATTCACGGCATCTGCAAGCGCAGTATTGCGCCCTTGGACTGCTTACGCTTTACCGAGCGGCTGGGGTAAATCTCCATGTTGAGGGTCCGCTGCATTCGCACGTGACGGCTCGTTTGGTGACGTTGCCGCTGATCGCCGCGGCGTTCTACGTTTCGGCCCGGATGTCTCGCTTGCAGGAGGCAAGGGATCAGAATCTCGTGCGCGCCATCTTCGCGGCGGCCGGCACTACGATCCTCGTTCTGCTGATTTACTTCGAAGTGCCCGACCTCTGGCAACCGCTCACCGCGATCGTATTTGCGGCTCTGCTGTATGAAGCCGGATCGCTACTCAATTATCCAACGCTCGCGTGGCACACGCACACGGTGGCAGCGTTTGCAGTTATCACTTCACTCAACCCGGCGACGGGTGGAGACAGCTGGCACAACGTTCCCGCTCATGCGTTCGGGGCCGTGCCCGTTGTCGCGGGACTGTACTGGCTGGCGAAGCGTATTAAGTGGACCCTAGACGACGAAAATCTCCCGCAGATCGGTTATAGCTGGGTCGGCACCGCGCTGATGGCCTGGATTCTGGAAGAGGCGCTTCGCGCGCCGTGGGTTGCGGTGGGCTGGATCGCATTTGCCGTCATTCTCACGATCGCAGGAAGGCGCATCCCGTACAAGCATCTGGGCTGGCAAGCGAGTGCGATGGCGGGCGCCGCGTGCGTGTGGATCGTTCTCTACAATTTCCCACAGCATGAGGTTCTGTGGCTTGGACTCTCGACTCGCCTGGTTACTGTTTCACTCGTGGCCGCCGGTATTTATTCGATCTCGCGGGCGGCCGCCGCGCCGGATTCGCAATACAAGAAAGAATCCGCGTTCGTTCACACCGCGGCCGCCACGGCTCTGCTCGCTCTGCTGGCCTGGTACGAAGCGCCTACGGTATGGCTCGCTGCAATCTGGGCCATGTTCGCGTTGTGTCTGACCCTGACCGACCGTCGATTTGATCTCGAAGATCTCGGTTGGCAGTCCCATATGCTTGCCGCCCTCGCATTCTTTCGTTGCCTGGCTGTCAATCTGGAGATCAACGATACCTGGCACGGAGTCAGCTTTAGGCTGCTGACGCTTGTCATTGTCGCCGCTGTTTTCTACATCCTCACGCCGATTGCTCGAATGCGTGATGACTGGCGCGATCAGGATCTTCACCATACCTACACATGGGCTGCGTCCGCTCTGGTTTCGATCACGATGTGGTACGAATTGCGGCCGCTCAGTATCGCGCTCGCCTGGGCAATCTTTGGCCTGGTGTTGTTTGAGGTTGGATCGTGGAGGAAGGCTACTCAACTTCGCTACCAGGCCTACATTGCCTTCGTAGCCGCGTTCGTGCGGATCTTCTTCGCGAACCTCACTGTCGGATCGCCGGACACTTTCTGGGGACCGCGAACGAACACGGTGTTGCCGATCGCTCTGATCTTCTTCTACGTCTATATGCAACTCGCAAGGACAGAAGAGAACACTGAGCAGCACTGGCGAACGGACGCAATCCTCGCTTATCTGGGAGCCGGCACCATCGTTGCGCTTTGCTACTTCCAGTTTCCGCTGGATTGGGTTGCGACCGCATGGGCTGTGGTTGTCTTTGCGCTCCTTGCAGTTGCCCACATTACTGGGCGGCGCGTCTTCCTGTACCAGGGCTTGATTCTCTCTGTTGCCGTGCTCTCGCGCGGACTCATCCACAATCTCTTCGACTCCAGCTACTTTGCAGACACCCACTGGACTGGCCGATATTTTGTGCTCGGTTCCGCTATCTTCGTTCTCTACATGACGTTACCCTTTGCCTTCGCGTTGCGCGATCGCAACCAAACCTCAGTCAAAGTGTCCGACACGCTCTGGCGCAAAATTACGGCTCTGATTTCCCGACGTCCGGAGCAGTTGCTTTTCTTCGTTCCAACGATCCTGCTGACGGTCATGCTCGCTCTGAAGATGCGGTCGGGCATGGTCACGGTTTCATGGGGAATCGAAGGCGTCGCCATCATCCTTCTGGCGCTCATCGCGGGAGAGCGCAGCTACCGGCTGACAGGCCTGGGGCTCCTCCTGGCCTGTGTCGCCAAGATTATCGCCATGGATGCCTGGGGGCTGGCCCCGCGGGATCGCTATGTCACATTTATCATTCTCGGCGGCGCGCTGCTGCTGGTCTCGTTCCTCTATAGCAAGTACCGCGAAGCGATCCGACAGTTCTTATGAAGCGGGTGGTTGCATTCTCGATCATTCTGTTGATTGCCATCGCCGCCATCGTCTTCAGCGAGCGCCAGCACAGCGAAGCGGTTTCTCCCGACGGAATTCTTAATGTCGCAGCCGACATCCAGCGCGACCTGACCCGCGTTCCGATGCGGCTGACCCGCCTCTCTGATCAGGAGGAAGTTCGCATCGGTGACGAACTCGCACGCGCCTATCCGCTCAATGCTGGACTGAACGCCGATGACCAGGCTCTGGACGACTATGTCACCAGGGTAGGGAACACGCTCACCGCGCACGCTCACCGGCGCTTGCCATACACGTTCCAACTCATCCCCAACAGCTCAATGATCAACGCCTTCTCGCTACCCGGAGGACACGTCTACATTGGCAAAGGGCTGGTTGACCTGATGATGAGTGAGGATCAACTAGCCAACGTTCTCGGCCACGAGATCGAGCATGTCGATCATCGTCACTGTGCCGAGCGGGTGCAGATCGAAGCGCAGTTGCGCCATCTGAAGCTCGACATGGTCGGGGCCGTTGTTGCGCTCCCGCTCAGCGTCTGGGAGGCGGGCTACAACAAAGACGAGGAACTGGAAGCGGACCGCGAAGGAATGGAATTGGCTGTGCTCGCGGGATACTCTCCTTATGGCGCTATTTCGTTGTTTGAGAAATTTGCGCAGCTGAATCAGGAATACGTGATCCATGCGGGCACACCGCAACAGGAGCTCTCGCAGTTAGCGATTGAAAGCCTTCGTGGCTACTTCCGCTCTCATCCCCTCGCTTCGGAGCGCATCGCGCAGGCGCAAGGGCTCATCGCTGAAGAAGGCTGGCAGAATCTCAAGATGCAGAAGCCATTTCACGTGAAGCCTCATCTTGAATCAGGAAAATCGGTGCCATGATCAAGCACAATCTTAATTTTGGCTGTTGTCCTTCCACGTAATTCTCAGCAGCGATACCGCTTGCCGAGGCAGCTTAAACTTCAAATCTAGCGACCCTTTATCGATCACGACGGACTCGGGAGAACTCAATAATTGCAGCTGTCCGTCGCGCTCCAGCTTTTCTTTCTGTTCCGACGTCAATGACTCGGGCGACCCCATTTCTTTCCACGATGTGAACGCGTTGCTGTGCATGGAATCGATCCGAAAGTGTTCCACCAACCCGAATCGTGCGCTCACCGGAACGCCCTCGATTTTCAGGTCAATCGAAGCCTGGTCGGCCGCAGTGTCGTCGTCGTGATAATTCCACACAAGGACGTCCACCTGCCGACCCGTCCGAGTCGCAATCACGCCAATGTCAGGCTGGCCGCGCACCCCGTCTTTCACGACACCGGCAGTATCGAGAGCTCCTGAACTCGTCGCTTGAACCCGCTCACCATCTAACATTCCAAACATGCGAAAGGCGTTTAGAACCGGCTTGTCGATCCCATTGGTCGCCAGTTCGCGGAATCCGGCGAACGGCGGCTGGTCCTCGAACTCAAACGCCCAGGTCACCGCTCCCAGAAAATTCACATGCTGCTCAGCTGCCATCGAATAAATTTTGTCCAACACCTCGGTTGTGTACACCGCGTACAGCGCGCCGTTGCGATAAGCGTTCTGGGGGTTCGTCTTCGCCGAGCACGCCGCGCAGCCTTCGGGGTCCGACTCGCCGAGCACGATCGGCGTGTTCCGCCACTCCGGAAACGACTGCACGATCCGGAAGCCCTCTTGAATCGCGCCGAGCTGATGCCTGATGCCCATCTGCACGTGTGCGTTCTCCCACTTCGGCGCTCCCTTCGGATGGAAGGAAATGAAATCGAGCCGGGTACCTACGGCTCTGGTCGCGTAGTTTTTTCCGTGCACGCAGTGCTCCAGAAACGATCGGAGAAACTCGCTGGCTTTGGGATTTGCCGGACCGGTGCTGTCTGGTCCTCCAATCTTCGCGTCAGGGAGCGCGCGCAAAACCGCATCCACCGAGACGTCATAGAGCCTGAAATATTCTTCCGGTGTTCCTTTCCAGTAGCCGATGTCGGGCTCGTTCCAGACCTCCCAGAGCCAAGTTTTCACCTCGGCATCGCCGTATCGTTCGCGGAGGTGATGAGCGAACTGAAAGACAAGCTCCGACCACTTCGCACAGTCCTTGGGCGGATAGGCCCATCCGGTGTAGATGTCGCCGACTTTTATATCCGGGAAGGTATGCCGATACGGTTCTGGGTGGGTCGAAAGGGCCTCGGGCATGAATCCGATTTCGACCAGGGGCTTGATGTTTGCATCGCGATACGTGTCGAAGATCTTGTCCAGAATCTTCCAGCTGTAGATAGGATTGCCGGCCGCGTCTTCTGTGTAGACGTTTGTTGATCCCCATTTCAACGAGGCCGAGCCGTCGCCGGTCGTCAGCAGATTGTGCGTGCGTGCGTATACCGGTGCGGGACTGAGTGCGGACAACTCCGCTAGCAATTTCCGACCATTCGGGCCGTAAGTATAGTTGGGCTCGTCGTAACCGAAGAAGCTCCAGATGGGCGCGAGCGATCCGGCTGACTTATCTGCGTGAACAGCAACATGCACATCCGTGCCAGTCGTTTGTGCCAGACAAACGCTCACCACCGAAAGAACAAACAGCAGCGTTTGTCCAAGCGGAGATGGGATGTTTAGACGCGGGCGAGACCACGGGGCGAACGGTGATCGCATGAGGACACGAATTGTACTGAAGTGACGTGCGGATGCGCAGCACCCAAAGTCAACGATTAAAGATGCTAAGCCGCAGGCTTTTGAAGCTGGTGTCCGCTTGAGATTCGCGCCTGATCAAGTTCTACGGTTTACAAACCTTGCCGGCTGGACAGTTCGCCCTCCATTGCCGTCGCGGAGCGCGCTGTGCCCCGTCGAGGTACGCACACGTTGAACCACAATCGCGGCAGAGCTGACAGCTCACACCAAAACGATGAACCGCAGGTTTTTCATTGCCGCCTCCGAGAACTCAACACTTTTCTTCGCAAGGAAATCGAAGTGAAGCGAACGCGACTACTTATTCCGAAATTCCTCTTCCATCCATCCCTTGAACGCGTCAAGGTTCTGTGGCCGTCCCAGGAATCCGCGCACCAATTCCGTACCAGGCTTCGACCCTCCGGGTTCAAGCACCGTTCGCCGGTATCGCATGGCCGCGTCGCCTTCCAGCAGATTGGTTTTGTCGAACTGGCTGAAGAAGTCGAGCGCGATGACCTTGTCGAGCAGGTAGGTGTAGTAGTTCGACGAGTAGCCCATCAAGTGGGTGAAGCTCGCGTAGAAGTGGTTCCCCTCCGCAAACTGGAACGGATAAAAGCGCGTGTAGTCGGTGCGCAGGAGTTCGTCCAGATTAACTGTGTCCGGCGCGCGGTCGTGCACATCGAGGGCATATGTGGAATAGAACAGCTGCCTCTGTACCCATGCGGCCCGCGCGAACGCATCGGCCTTGTTCATCTTCTCGATCATGTCGACCGGCAGCGGTTCGTTCGTTTGGTAGTGCTTGGCGAAGGATCTCAGGATCGTGGGGTCATGGAAAAATTCTTCGAGCATCTGCGAAGGGGCTTCCACAAAGTCCGTCTCTGTCGAAAATCCGGTGATGCCGCTCCATTGCTGCTGGCCTCCCAGGATGTTGTGCATCAAGTGCCCGAACTCATGGAAGAAGGTTACGACGTCGTCATACTGCATGAGGCCGGGATCGCCGGCCTTCCCACCCGAGAAGTTGCAGATCAGCACGCCTTCCGCTAACTGCCGCCCCTTGATTCCCGGCACGACGGGCGCGGAGCTGAACCATTTGTCCTTCCCATCGCGCGGGTGCATATCCAGATAAATGCGCCCGATCTGTTTACCGCTGTCGAGTACGTCCCATGCGCTTACCGACGGGTCCCACACCGCAGCATTCGACGACTTAAAACTCACATGAAAGAGTTTTGCGGCCGTGTCGAGAATGCCTTGCTGCACGCGGTCGTAGGGGAAGTAGGGCCGTACCGACTGCGAATCGAAGTTGAATACCGAGCGCCGGTATTGCTCGTACCAGTAGAAGCCACTCCATGCGGGGATCGTCGTCAGCCCCGGCTGCTTCTCCTGCGCAAATTTCAGCAGCATTTCATATTCGCGCTTGGCGGTATCGCGGGATGCCTGGTCGACGTCATTCAGGAAAGTCTTCATGTTGGCAGCGGAACCGATCATCTGATCCGCGGTCGCGAAGTCCGCCCATGTGCCGTATCCCAGCATCTTGGCGAGTTCGTTTCGCGTACGCAGAACGTCCATCAAGATCTCTGTGTTCTGCGGATACGCGCGCGTCATATAAGCCAGGTACATCTTCTTGCGAAGATCTTCGCTAGTGGCGTAGGTAATCACCGGAGAGTAGTCGGTCTCCTCGGTGGTGAAGGTGAAGCTTCCATCAGTGCCCGCAGGATGTCGCGACACAAAATCGTCGGGCAGCCCGGTGATCTCGGACTTGTCTTTTGCGACAACGTGGTTCACGTTTTCCTGGACGTTGCGGCCGAACTTCAGAGCGGTTTCGACGATGTGATCCAGCCGCTTTTTGATTTCAGCGCGCGTCGCGTCATCTTTGTCGACACCCGCCAGCCGATACTCGAGCAACGCTCGCTCAATGTAGTGTTTGATTGCAGGATCGGCGGACTTGGTGTCGAGACTGCTCAATGCTTTGTAGACGCTTTGATTCAGCTGCAGTTCATTCGCGGCTTGCGTGACCTTCTCGGCCAGCGCCTGACCCGCGTCACGCACTTCTTTCTGCGGCGCAACTCCGTACATAAGGAAAGACTCCGCGCCGGCCAGAGTCAATTCGTTCTGCGCATCGTCGTAAGGCCGCAGAGTGTTCTCTATGGTTCGCGCGCCTTTTACGGCGAGGAGTTCGTCGACGGCCTTCCTTTCCTGCTCCAGGTGCTTGTTGACCCACGTCTCCGCGCTGGCCTTGTCCATCTTGCCGACCCACATGTGCAAGGAATCTGTCTGCGCACTCCCAAACACCACGGCGATGGCGACCAGGAAAAGAACCGCGCATGCATTTAGACACTTTTTTAAACAAAAGACGGACATCGAAACTCTCCTCATTGCAGCAGTTGCCGAAATGTGGGGAAGTACACTCAACGCGAACAGGGAATCCCGGGCGACGGATGGCAGCATACACTTCTGGCGCCGACTTCCGCTAACTTGGACTGGTTTCACCCCAAAACGTCATCGAATGCCAAACACCCCTGTACACAACTGTTCCTATTTGTGAAAACCTCAACAATTGCGCGTAAAACTTTGTAAACTGGCCAAATCCGCCGTCTTCCGAGTGCTAGATTGATGAGGTGGATAGCGTTGGGGACAGCTTTCTATGAAGGGCTTCTGTCTTCATCTCGCAGTCATCTTCTGGATGGCAAGTGGTGTGGTTGCGGCGCAGTCTGGCGCGGCGGCGCCTGCCAGTGGTCAATCCGCAAACGCGGCCGGCATTCAACAGGCCATTGGAAGCATCAAATCGATCGACGACAACGGCCTTACTCTCACCTCCGATGCCGGGGAAGAGTACCGAATCACGATCTCCGACACCGCGAAAATCCTTCGCGTAGCCCCGGGGCAAAAAGATCTTAAGACGGCGACACCTCTCCAGAAATCGGACCTGCAAGTCGGGGATCGGATTCTCGTTCGCGGCAAGGCGTCTGAGCCGCACACACTCACCGCCGCTGCGATCGTCGCGATGAAGCAGTCGGACGTCTCCGCAAAGCAGGACAAAGACCGCGAGGAATGGCAGAAGCGTGGAGTTGGTGGCCTGGTGACGGCGGTTGATGCGGCGACCGGCACGATCACAATTTCGCAAACATCGTTTACGGGAACCAAGTCGATCGCCGTGCATACGACAAAGTCCACGATTCTGCGGCGCTATGCATCAGATTCCGTGAAATTCGATGATGCGAAAGTGGCTCCTCTCGATCAGATCAAACCGGGAGATCAACTACGTGCGCGCGGGACCAAGAGCACTGATGGAACCGAGATCGCTGCCGATGAGGTCGTCTCCGGAACGTTCCGAAATCTTTCCGGCACAATCACGACCGTCGACACGGTCGCGAATACACTCACGCTGAAAGATCTCATCAGCAAGCAGTCCGTCGTCGTGAAAGTTACCGGTGACACTCAACTGCGTAAGCTTCCGCCCGAGTTTGCGCAGCGCATTGCGATCCGCTTGAAAGCGGCTGCGGCAGGAGAAATTCCCGGCGCTGGCATGGCCGCAGGGGGCGGAGGTGGAAACTCCGCCGTGCCCAATCAAGGCAACGGCGGCAGGCCGGGTGGCGGACAAGCCGCTGGAGGACAAGGTGGACCGGGTGGATTCGGCGGAATGGGTGGGCGCCCTGGTGGGCCGCCTGACATCCAGCAAATTCTCGCGCGCATGCCCGCTGCGAAACTTGCCGATCTGCAGAAGGGCGATGCGGTGATGATCGTGAGCACACAAGGGAGTGGAACGGAAGAACCGAGAGCCATCACGATGCTCGCCGGGGTCGAGACCTTTCTCACTGCTTCGCCCAGCGCGACGCAGGCGATGATGCTTTCCCCGTGGAGCTTGAGTTCATCCTCGGCCGAAGCCGCTGCCAACCCGTAGTCTGCGTCAGAAAGAAATCGCTCGATTTCGCCGCTCGAACTCGAGAATGCTGCTTTCTAGAAAAGGCTGGAGTAAGAATGAAGTCGTTGCCCGGTGCCACTCGTCTCGGTCTGATTGTGCTTCTCATGGCGCTGTTGGTTCTCGCTCCGGCCACGTCGGCGCAGACTAGCGGCGGCACCCTGCACGGGACCGTCACCGATCCATCCGGCGCCGCGGTCACGAATGGCAACGTGGTCGTCGTGACGCCCGACGGTCAGACCAGGTCGGCTACTACCAATCGCACGGGTGGGTACGAAATCAACAACCTGGTGCCCGGCACTTACACGGTCACAGCAAACGCCCCCGGTTTTGCCGCTTACGCACAGGACGGAGTCGTCATCACCGCCGGACAGTCGCAGACTGCAAACATCACTCTCGCGATCGAGGTAGAAAAGGAAAAGATCAACGTCGAGGATCAGGGTACGACGGTGTCAACCGATCCCTCGGCGAACGCTGGGGCGATCATCCTCAGGGGGCAAGATCTCGATGCGCTGCCCGACGATCCCGACGAACTGCAAACGGATCTGGAGGCATTAGCCGGTCCTTCGGCAGGACCCAATGGCGGGCAGATGTACATCGATGGTTTCACGGCCGGACAGTTGCCACCGAAATCGTCCATCCGCGAAATCCGCATCAACCAGAATCCGTTTTCAGCCGAATACGACAAATTGGGCTACGGCCGGATTGAGATCTTTACGAAGCCTGGTACGGACAAGTTTCACGGGCAGGTCTCGGTGATGGGGAACGACTCGTCCTTCAATTCTCCCAATCCCTTCCTGCAGGGGCAGGAGCCGCCTTATCACTCGCTGCTCTTCATGGGGAACATCGGGGGACCGATCGGCAAGAAGGCCTCTTTCTTTTTCGACGGGCAGCGTCGCAACATCGACGAGCTGTCGGTACTTACGTACTGCCCTCCCACGGCAACGGCGTGCGATTCAACCAATTTGACATCGACCACGGTACCGAACCCACACACCCGCACGAACCTGGCTCCTCGACTCGACTATGCGATTTCGAAAAACAATACTCTGACTGCGCGCTATCAGTATTTCCGTGACACCAACGACAACGGTGGACTTGGACAGCTCACCATGCCGTCGCAAGCCTACAACGAGACCGAAACCGAACACACCGTTCAGATCAGCGACACGCAGGTGCTATCCAGCAAAGTTATCAACGAGACGCGCTTTCAATATTTGCGGGACGACACAGAACAAATTCCGCAGAATACGTCGGCTCGAGTGACCGTTCAGGGGGCGTTCGTCGGCGGCGGCAGTAGTGGCGGTACGAGCACGGAAATCCAGAATCATTACGAGTTGCAGAACTACACCTCAATGAGTCTCGGGAACCATTTCCTCAAGTTCGGCGGGCGACTGCGAGCGATTCACGATCAAAATGCCGACGCAACCCTGGTGAACGGTGCATGGTTATTTCAGGATCTGAACGCCTTCAATGCCAATCAGCCTTTTCAGTATTCGGTAAACTCGGTTCCGGGAACCACGACGCCCACGATCCCAACCGTGACCGCTAACGTTGTGGATGCTGGCCTGTACGTGCAGGATGACTGGCGCTGGCTTCCGAATCTCACGGTCAGTTTCGGCCTGCGTTTCGAGACGCAGAATCAGATTCACGACCACAACGACTGGGCGCCACGCGTTTCTTTTGCATGGGGTATCGACGGCGGTCAGAAGAAAGCCGCGAAGACTGTTCTTCGCGGTGGCTTCGGAATGTTCTATGAGCGATTCTCCGATACCAACGTTGTGCAAGCCGAACGCCTGGACGGCGTGACTCAGATTCAATACATCGCGACGTGTCCAACAGGTCAGACTTGCCTCTTCGCATTCAACTTCCCGACGCCGCCATCGCTGAGCGAACTGCAGAGTTCCTCGCCGACCACGTACCAGATCGATCCGCGTTTGCGCTCGCCCTACATCTTGCAAAGCGCTTTGAGCCTCGAGCGCCAGATTACGAAGGCTGCGACCGTGACCCTTTCGTACCTGAACTCGCGTGGATTCGATCAGCTTCTGACGCGCAACATCAATGCGCCTATTCCGCCGAGCACGGACCCGCACGATCCAGCCGTCCGTCCTTTCGGCACGCTCGACAACATTTATCAGTACGCAACCGAGGGCGTCTTCCGCCAGAACCAGCTGATTGTGAACGCCACGGTGCGGACCGGGCGCGTGACCCTTTTCGGCTTCTACACGTTCAACAATGTGCACAGCAATACGGGTGGAGTGAGCACATCCAGCCCTGGCGGCGCGTTTCCGTCCGATCAATACAACATCGACGCCGACTATGGTCGCGCGTCTTACGACATTCGCCACCGACTCTTTTTCGGTGGTTCGATCTCCGCGCCCTACGGATTTCGCGTGAGCCCATTCATGCTGGCGTCGTCGGGCGCGCCCTACAATGTCACTCTGGGTTACGACTTGAATGGCGATTCAATCACCAACGATCGTCCATCCTTTTCGGGCGGGTGCTCGCAGCCGTTGAATCCTTGCTTCTATAACTTTGCCCCCGGTCCGAACGATCCGCGCGTTCCGGTGAACTACCTTACAGGTCCAACGCAATTTACATTGAACGTCCGCCTCAGCAAGACCTTCGGCTTCGGCCGCGAGACTGGGGGAAAGGGCACCGCGCAAGGTCAGGGTGGCCCTCCTGGGGGCGGTGGTCATGATCATGGCGGAGGGCCCGGTGGTGGTGGCGGAGGCTTCGGACGAGGTCCCGGAGGGATGGGGGCGATCTTTGGCCCGGGTGCGACGAATCGCCGGTACAACCTCACCTTCAGTGTGAACGCGCGCAACGTTCTCAACCACGTGAATCTGGCGGCGCCGATTGGCACATTGTCCTCGCCATTCTTCGGACAATCCATCGCGATTGCCGGGGGACCTTTTTCGAGCCAGGCAGCGAACCGCAAGATCGAATTGCAAGCCAGCTTCAGCTTCTAGATTCAATAGCCCAGGCGTCGAAGAACGGACACGGATCTGGAGCACCGTCAGGACGCTTCGCGCTGACCGATTCCTGTTAACCCAGGCACTCGGTTCGCCAAGTCACGCAGGACACCAAAAGCACCAGACTCCGACCCCCAGTTGTGGTCGTCCACTTCGAGGCAATAAGATGCTTCGTGCATCCCGGGCCTCCATCAATTCTGATCACGCGGCGCGCGACGAGTGATCCTCGACCCGCCGCTCTGGAGAGTTTATGAAACGCACGCTGTGGACCGCCTTGCTCATCTTGTCTTTCGTCGTCCCCACCCTTGCCGCAGATGAAGAGAAAAAGGAAGTCAAAGAAGACCAGCGCCTGAATGATTCCGCCGCCGTCCTGAAGGAAATTCTCGGGATGCCGGAGGGAATTCCACAGAGTCTCCTCAATAAATCCGTGTGCGTGGTGGTCTACCCATCCGTAAAAAAAGCCGCATTCATCGTCGGCGGCAGTTACGGGCGTGGCGTCATCACCTGCCGTTCTGGCAAGGAGTTCAACGGCCGGTGGAGCGCTCCTGCGATGTTCGCGCTGGAAGGCGGAAGCTTCGGATTGCAGATCGGCGCGCAGGCCACCGACTTCGTTCTTCTCATTATGAATGAATCTGGCGCGAACTCGGTAATGTCGAGCAAGGTCAAGATCGGTGCCGACGCTTCTGCTGCCGCTGGTCCCGTAGGCCGCACTGCGTCCGCAGAAACCGACGTTGTTTTAAAAGCCGAGATTCTCTCCTACTCGCGCGCGAAGGGACTCTTCGCGGGCATCTCGCTTGCCGGTTCCACGTTGCGTTCCGATGATGGCGGCAATAAAACGGTCTACGGCCGGGACATCAGTGCCAAAGAAATTGTTCGTCAAGGAAAGGTACCTGCGCCTGCAGCCGCCCAGCGCCTGTTGGCAGTTTTGCAGAAAGCAACCCCGCATCACGTCGAAGACAAGCCGAAAGAAGCAAAACCGAAAGAAGCGAAATCGAAATAAGAACGCAAATCGAGCCCTTGCGTTATTTCGTGCCGCGCAATCGTTCGAGCGAGGGGAGCCGACTTGGCTAATTCGGCTCCCCTCAAATTCTCAAACTCTTTCTCCCGCCAATATAATTTTTCCACTCCGGAGAACTTATGAATATTCAACGGCTTTTTCTCCGCGTCTTATGGGTCCTGGTGTGTGCGTGCGCGCTATTCGCGCAAGATGCGCCACCCGCGCAACCAACGTCAGCGCCGCCGCACCCTAACGGTCGGCCGACGATCGGCCTTGTTCTTGAAGGCGGTGGAGCGCTGGGCTTGGCGCACGCCGGTGTTCTTCAATGGTTTGACGAGAGCCATATTCCCGTTGATTACGTCGCTGGTACAAGCATGGGCGGCCTGGTTGGCGGTTTCTATGCGACGGGCATGTCTGCATCGGAGATCAAAGAGTTCATCAAAAACATCAACTGGAACCGGTCTCTGCGCAACGAACTGCCGTACCGGGCCCGCTCCTTCCGACGCAAGGAAGATCAGCGCGACTATCCGAACGATCTTGAATTCGGGCTGAAGGGTGGCATCAACTTCCCGGCAGGCTTCAATTCCGGGCAACAGGTAGGTCTCATCCTCGATCGCGTCGCGTTGCCATATTCCGATCTCAAAAGCTTCGACGACCTGCCCACGCCTTTCCGTTGCGTCGCCACTGATCTTGTTTCGGGCGACGCGAAGGTTTTCGAGAGCGGATCACTCTCAGAAGCGCTGCGCTCAACCATGTCACTTCCTGCGCTGTTTAGTCCGGTGCGCCGGGATGGACATATCTATGTCGACGGTGGGCTGATCCAAAATCTTCCCGTCGATGTCGCCAAGGCAATGGGCGCCGATATCGTGATCGCGGTCCATCTTGAGACTGAACCCCTCGATCCGAAAGAGAGCCTTTCGCCTTTTACCGTTCTTCAACGTTCCATCAGCGTCGTGATCTCAGCGAATGAACTCGAGAGCATGAAGAAAGCCGACATCGTCATTCGAGTTCACACGCAGAACTACACTGCAATCGACTACCAAGCCTCGCAGAAGCTGATGGATCTTGGTTATGCAGGGGCCAACCAGAAGGCTGCGCTGCTGAAGCGCCTCTCGGTCAGCCAACAGGAGTGGGACGACTACCTGGCCGTGCGTAAGTCCCGCGAGCGTCCTGTGCCGGTACCACAGTTTGTTGAGGTCGTGGGCACCGCGCCCGTGATCGCTGAAGGTATCCAGGATAGCCTTTCGGACAACCTCGGCCAGCCCGTCGATTTCAAACGCATCGACTCCGATCTCACCGATGTTACCGGGCTCGGACGCTTCGCACGCGCCGGCTTCCAACTCACGCACCGCGATGGCCAGGAAGGCTTGCTGATTCGCACCGATGAGAAACCTTACGCGCCGCCTACCGTCAATCCACTCTTCATCATCGACGGTTCCGATTACACCGATGTTCGCTTCAGCCTGGGTGCCCGCGTTACGTTCCACGATATCGGCGGATTCGGTTCCGAGTTGCGCAACGACGTCATCGTGGGCACGAGTTATGGGGCGACTTCCGAGTACTACCACCCGCTGAATTGGTTCAGCCATTTCTTTGTGGCGCCGCGCGGCTTTGCTACCGTTCAACCCTTCGACCTGTATCTTGACGATACGCGCATCGCCACCTATCGGGAACTCTCTGCTGGTGGTGGACTCGACTTCGGCGTCGCCATTAATCGCTTTTCCGAATTCCGTTTCGGTTACCAGGCCGATCACTACTCCCTGAACCGCAGCATTGGTATTCCGGGCCTACTTACCGACGTGAGCGGGCGTCAGGGCTTTTCGCGGTTGCGCTATGTCGTCGATCATACGGACGATCCCACTCTTCCACGGCAGGGCTATCTAATCCAGTCGCGCTTCGAGTTCTACGATGCAAACCCGGGAGCCACCGAACATTTCCCGCTGGCGGAGTTGCGCACCGGCATCTTCCATCGCATTAAGAAGACGAACTCTTTGTTTCTTCTGGCGTCAGGTGGTTCGACCTTCGGACACGAGGGCACTGGGATCCCGATGTTCAGCCTCGGCGGACCCCAGCGGCTGGCGGCATACGGCGTCAATGAACTGCTCAGCAACCAATACTTCCTCGGTCAAGCCGGATACATTCGCAGGCTGAAAGAACTCACACCCTTGCTCGGAAACAACGTTTACCTTGTAGCTGACTATGAAGTGGGCAAGGCTTATAGCCCCGTGAATCAGAACGATTCGCGTCTGCCGAACGACCTCAACGCCGCCGTGTTGGTGCAGTCGTTCATTGGGCCGGTCGTGTTTGGGGGCAGCATCGGCGACCGCGGCCACCACAAGTTTTATTTCCAACTGGGAAGGTTGTTTTAGGGAGGGAGCAAAACATCTTTTACCACAGAGGACACGGAGGGCGGAAGAAGACAAGGGTAGAGTCCGCATTCTGGAACGTGAAACCCGAAACATGAAACTTGTTTGTGCCTCGTCTCGACGAACCCCAACCCTTCCCTCTATGATGTCTCCATCACGCCATCATCCGAGGATTCTCATGAGCGAACCGACTTACGATGAACTAAAAGCCCGCCTCGCCGATCTGGAAAAGCAGGTCGAAACCAAAAAACGCAGCGGCAGCATGGAATTCAAAGTCTCCGAGAAGGGCGGCGTCAGTGTTTATGGCCTCGGACGCTTTCCGGTCACTCTCTACTACGAGCAATGGACGCGGCTGCTTGATGCCTCCGAGAATCTTCGCCAGTTCCTTGAAGAAAACAAGTCCAGACTCAAGCTCAAAGGCTAATAAGCCAGAGCAATTTCTCTACCTCACCACGACGGGCCGCAAGTCCGGCCGTCCGCGCGAGATCGAAATCTGGTTCACCGAACGCTCGGGCCGCTACTATGTGATCGCCGAGTACGACACATCGCAATGGGTGCAGAACGTCCGCGCCTCGGCTGATGTTCGCGTGCGTGTGGGTTCGTCGTCGTTACCCGCTCGGGCGCGCATCCTGAGTGAAGAGCAAGATCCCGAAGTTCTACGTGCTGTTCAGCAGCTCTCGCGCGAGAAATATGGATGGGGTGAGGGAACGGTGGTGGAGTTGACGCCCGTATTTGATACTAGCTCCGGTCAAGGCCGACATGCCTGAAGATATTCTGAGCGTCCCGCCGCCGCCCGCTGACCAGCGCCTCGCTTACGGTTCCGATCCCAATCAGTTTGGCGATGTCCGGCTGCCGAAGAACGCGAAAGGCGCTCCCGTCGTAATTAACATTCACGGTGGGTATTGGCGCGCCAAGTACGATTTGCTTCACGCAGGCCACCTCTGTGCAGCGCTCACGAAGAAAGGCTTCGTCACTTATAACGTCGAATACCGGAGAGTTGGGAATCTGGGTGGCGGATGGCCGGGGACTCTCGAAGATATTGGCAATGCGTACCGCTTCATACGGCAAGCCGCCCCGCGTTACGCGTTCGATCTTGACAAGATAATCGTGATGGGGCACTCCGCCGGCGGGCAGCTCGCTTTATGCCTAGCGGCTCATGAGCCTTCTGTTGCGAGAGCGGTTTCGCTCGCGGGCGTTGTCGATCTTGAGCGCGCGTACGATCTGCACCTCAGCCACGATGCAGTAGTCGAATTTCTTGGCGGTAATCCTACCGAAGTCGCGGATCACTATCAGGACGCCGATCCCATGCGTCTGCGGGCTCCCCAATGTCATCAAATTTTGGTGCTGGGTTCGGCGGATGTCGATGTTCCTCCTGAGCTCAGCCGGGAGTACGTTTCGAAGAAGAAGAAAGCGGATGAAAAAGTTGAACTCGTGGAGATTGCTAAGGCCGACCACTTCGATCTGATCGACCCGCGCTCAGCCGCTTGGCCCGTGATCGAAAAAGCCGTTTTGGCGCTTGTTCAGTGATTTACACAGGCGATTGACTCACCCAATACCTGTCATCCTGAGCGAAGTGAGCGTGAGGGGAACGCAGTCGAAGGACCCCTTGTTCCTCAATCAAGGGTGCAAGCGTCAAAGGGAATTCTCGCGGCGAAACGGCAATCACCGAACGACCGAGAGCCTAATACGCCTTCGAAGCGCAGCGTCACTTCCGCATCAACTCCATCTGCAAATACATCATTTGTCCGACATGATGATGCAGGTGTGTTGCGCATCTCAGGAAGATGTTGAAGCGATTGTCGGCGTCCTCTTCGCGCATCGCGGTGTAAGCCTTCGCCCAATCGCTTTCAGATTGAGCGCGCACCGTGCGGGTCACCATCGCTACAGCCTCGTTGAAACGCCGCATAACGTCCGGTTTTGGGGGCCGCGCCGCTTCTGTAAATTCCCGATCCCGGTCGCGCAGATAGCCACTTCCAGCAATCTCCGCGCCGATGTAGTAATTCAGATTTCCTGTGAGATGCAACACGAGATGGCCAAAACTGTTTCCAAACGCAAAGGGCTTGGTCCAGAATTGCGAGTCGGTGAGGGGGCTTGCCAGTTCCTCAACCTTCTCTCCCAGCTCTTCATAGCGCCGGGCGAAGCCCTCACCAATTGTGTTATTTAGACCGTTCATCCGAAGTTGTTCTCCGTGATTCTCAGTGTCCTCTGGGTTGGCGGTTCTCACGCGACCTTGTGCAGCACCAATGCCGAATTCTTCGAGCCGAAGGCGATGCAGTTACAGACCGCGTGTTCAATGGTCGCTTTGCGCCCTGCACTTGGAACATAATCCAAATCGCACTCTGGATCCGGGTTTGTGAGGTTGATCGTTGGCGGAATCTTTCCACGCTCCATTGCGACAATCGTCGCCGCCACTCCCGCTGCGCCACACGCACCCTGCGGGTGCCCGATTTGCGACTTCAGCGCCGACATAGGTACCTCACGTGCTCGCTCGCCCAGAGCCAGTTTCAGGGCTTGCGTCTCGATCCGATCATTCAACTGGGTAGACGTCCCATGAAGATTCACGTAACCCACATTTTGCGGAGTGATTCCGGCCTGGCTCATGGCCAAACCGATCGCACGCGCCGGCTCTTCTCCGCACTCTTTCAGGCGCACACGATGGAACGCCTCACACGTTGATCCGTATCCGGCCACTTCCGCGAGTATCTTTGCGCCGCGCGCTCGCGCATGCTCATACTCTTCCAGCACGAACATCCATGCGCCTTCAGCCAGAACGAAGCCGTCGCGGTCGACCGAAAACGGACGCGAGCCCTTCTCCGGCTCTGCGTTCCACGAGTCGGTCAGAATCTTCATCAGGATGAACCCTTTCACGATCCCGAGCGCGATTGGAGCGTCGGCACCTCCGGTCAGAATCAGATCCGCACGTCCCGACTGGATCGTTCTCATCGAGTACCCGATTGCGTCGGTCGACGACGTACAGCCAGTGGTGATCACCTGACTGGGCCCTCGCAATCCAAAACGAATGCTTAGGTCGCTCGAAAACGTTCCCATCACTCCCGTAGGCACGCAGAACAAACTCATGTGCCGATACTCCTGATGAAAGAACAGGCGGTATTGCGCTTCGGTAAATTCCTGCGAGCCGCCACCGGAACCCACGATCACGCCGAACCGTCGGCGCTCGTCCATCGAGAGGGAACTGGTGTCGATTCCACTCTGCGCCAGCGCTTCGGTTGCTGAGGCCAGCGCCAAGGGCAACACACGCGACACATGTTTGCGTTCGCGTTTCTCCATCCACGCGAGTTCGTCGAACCCCTGGACCTCGCCGGCAATTTGCACCGGAATTTCGCTTGGATCGAAGTGCGAGATTCGTCTGACTCCGGATTTGCCTGCGAGAATCGCCTCGGCGAACGCTTTTCGCCCAACACCATTCGGACTCACGACCCCCATACCCGTCACCACGACTCGTCGCAACCCACACCCCCAGGAACAGCCCGGCAGAAGACTATACGGGAAAGATGCTCACTTGCGCTCAGCCGATGGTCTGCAAACTGCAAAATCCGTGTCTTTGACAGTAAAGGCCGCTAGTCTTCGCTTTTCCGATTGCAGGTTTAAGAAACACAAATCCACCACGGAGGCACCGAGGCACGGAGAAGGCGTCGGTCCGATCCGGTTTCAATAGGAGTTCGCGATGTTCTTCGCGCGTTGCGGTCAAAGAATCTCATGCAACAGCTTCTAGCAGGCAGCAAATCCGGAACAAAAATTGGGGAGGGCCGTTTCTCCCTCCCCGCGCTTCAGCACCGAAAACCTACTGACGCGGCAGCTGAAGCATTAACGCGCCCTTTTCGCCTGCCTCGACCGTCGGCAGCTGACCGTTCCACTTCTCGATCAACGCCTGCTGATTTTCCAGCCTGCGAAGCTCGAGCAACTGCGGCGTCAGCGAATTCTGCCGGATGCGGTTCGCATCGGCCTCGCCTTGCGCCCGGGTGACGGCCGACTTCGCGTCACCTTCGGCCTCCGCGATCTTCTTCGCTGCTTCGGCCTGCGTTGTCGCCAACTCGTTCTTGGCTCGCTCCGCTTCCTGGATCGCCTGGGCTTTCGCCGTGATCGCCTGCGCAATCACGCCGGGTACGCGTGGCGCTCCGATGAAGCCGAACTGTTGCACGCCTACGCCGACATTCGCGACCTTCGCCTGGATCTGCTGCTCCACCTGTCCCAGGAACTGCGCCTTCTTCTCGCCGTAAATGTCCTCGACCGTATAGGTCGATGCCACTTCGTTCAGCGAGTTCCGGACGATGTCGCGAAGAATGCCGTGCGTAAATCCATCGAGCTGGTTGACTCGATACTTCACGTAGAAATCCGGTACTCGGCTCGCCTCGATCGCATAGGACAACGAAACGTCCGCGAAGATTTCCATGCCCTCCCTGCTGTTGAAGCCCATCTCTTCGTTCACCGGATGGCCTTCGCTTGTGTCCCGCGTCCACTTCACCGTCTGCACGTAGGTGGGGAACTCGATCACCTGCGTCGTCAACGGGCTGTACAGCACCCAGCCCGTACGGACAGGAATCTCTGACGCGCCTCTCTGGCTGCCCGCCAAATTCACCTCGATGCCAACGTAACCGGCCTCGATGCGGGTGATGCCGACGAGAAAGCTCGTCACAAGCCAGGCGCCAATCAGCAACGCAACAACGATCAGCACCGGCACGATTACCGACCTGCGGGAAAAGTTCTCTGTCCACTCCATACTGGAACTCCTTTTCTCTCGATCACTGTTGAGTAGAGTCATAGGTTCCTCCAGATCCCCCGTATCGCCAACGGGACAACCAACAACAACGCAAGAATCAGGCCGATGCCGCCGAGGACGGCACTATCGCGCGGCTGATTGATCCAATGAAACGCCATCAACAGCGCACCGTACGCGAGCAGGCACACAACCAGAATCGTCACCACGCGAAAGTGATGCCTCATCGATGTACTCCTCCCGGTCTCGCCGGGTGAAGCAGTTTCAACTCTGTCTGCTTGACTTCGCCAGAATCGGCTTTGAGGTGGTCTACATGGCCGTTGAACTCTCAACGACAGCTATCAAGATGTGCTGCCAAGATTACCGGATGCGGTTTTCATTGCCCGTGATATCAACGAGATACAGGCACTGATTCAGGAATTATTTATGCCACAACGACAAATTAGTTCGTTCACGGTCTGGTGCCGCTGAAACGAGTGTCACCGCCATTCGGCAGGCGCAAAGAATGACTAAGGCGTCTTGAACTTCTCGTCGATCTCCACTTGATAGCCCGAGACCATGCGATTCGTTTCATTGGCCATGCCGACCACCGCCATCAGCTCTTTAAACATGTCATCGGTCATGCCTTTTTTTCTGGCACCCGCTGTATGGGAAGCGATGCAGTAGCTGCATTGATTGCTCACGCTGACCGCCAGATAGACGAGTTCCTTGGTCAGCGGATCGAGCGCGCCTGGGCCCATAATCTGCTTGATGTCTTCCCACGTTCGCTTCAGAGTGACCGGGTCGTGCGCGATGGCCTTCCAGAAATTATTGATCCAGTCGGTTTTGCGAGTCGCCATGATGTCGTCGTAGACAGCTTTGACTTCGGGGCTGGCGTCTTTGTATTCGATGAGACCGAGGGTCGACATATGTGCTCCGATCAGAGATGGGTGTCGCAAATAAGATTAGCAGGAGGAGGAGATTTCTAACGATGCGAGTGCGTTAGCTTGACGGGCGAGGATGCCTGTCTCTCCATCACAGCGCATCACTCCGGAAACTTACCGTTTACGATTTTGCATCGGGCAGCTTTCCCTCAAGCAGGGTGCCGATCTGGTCGGCTGCGCAGCGCAGGCCTACGTAGAATTGCCCAAACAGCGCGTAGACAGCGCTGACTTCGTCGAAGCGCATCTCGTAAATGAGCTTTTTGAAAACGATTGGATCATCGGCAAAGAGGTCGACGCCCCACTCCCAGTCGTCGAAACCGATCGAGCCGGTAATGATCTGGCGAACTTCACCGGCATAGCGGCGGCCGACGAGGCCATGCTCGTTCATCTGGCGGGCCCGCTCTTCGATCGGGAGGCTGTACCAGTTCTTGGTCTCACCACGCTTGCGATCCATCGGGTAGAAGCACGCATAGCGGTTGGGCGGGATTGCGGGAAAAAGGCGCGGGCGCATGGCTTCTTTCTGGCGGGCGAGGGTTTCTCGGATCTCGCGATTCCAATCTTCCGAATGCGGCTCGATGCCTCGATCGACTAGAGCTTTGTAGACCTTGGTCGTCGATTCGTAGAGGCCCAGTTCGATCACCGACAGATACGAGGTTGTTGGTTCGAAATATTCGCTGAGGCGCAGCTGCGCGAGTTGCAGTTCTGCGCGATTCAGATCATCGAAAGACTCGCGAAAATGCAGAAACATGAAGTCGCCTTTGTGCCCGATCAGCGAGTAAAAGGCCGACTGTCCCGGTGCGTTCTTTTCCATCTGGGATAGAACAGGGACTGCTTCTGCGACGATCGAAGCACGATCTGCTGCGCTCAATGCGCGCCATGCAGTCCAGCGAAAACGCATCATCTGGTGCAGCGCACTGTAACCCTCGACGGTGAGTGGGACAGCCGGTATGTCTGCGGTGGCGGCTTCTGTCGCAAATGGCTTGCTGGACATGAGGTCCTCGATTCGGAACTATTGTAACTGCGGCCCGCGATTCACGAGAATCGAGTAGGGCGGAGCTGGCATTGTTTTCGTGATCGCGAGAAGGTGCCTCGTGTCCATTTACAATACGTCATTCTTTCTGACGTGGTGGAATCATGACGAAATTCTTAAAGTTTGTCTTGCTAATTGGGTTTTTGGGGACCCACGTCCTTGGGCAAAGCCGGCGGGTGTGGGTGCTGAAGGAGCCCGACTCAATTGTCGAGTACGACCCGTCGACGTTTGCTGCCAAGGGGACAGGAAAGGTTCCTCCCGACGTGCTGAAAGCGGCGCGCATTCTCCAAATCAATCCCAAAGGCCAGATGTTGTTCGCGCCAAACACGGACGATCCATCGCCCGACGTGGGAAAGACCGGTGATAGATTCTGGTATTGGGATGGACAGACAGAAACGAAGATCGGCCCCGAGTTGATTCGAGTCACGAGCGTGTCGGGCTCGAATCATAAGGTGACTGAGTCGTCGCCGTGGGCGTTTCTAGGCTCGGATGGATTGCACCTTTTCTGGTTCACAAACGAATTCAACAAGCTGGTACGTGACAATATCGAACTTTCGGTTAGCACGACGTTTCGCGCGTGGCAATCGACGACGAGCGGAAAAGAAAAACAGGAAGTGGTCTCGACGGAGTTTCCGGACTGCCGTTGTACCACAGGCGTCTGCTCCGAGACCTGCACCGAGGTGCGGTTTTGGATCGCGGACACAGGTGTAGACGACTACTTCCTTCTGACGAAGCTCATTCCCGGGCAAACCGAGACCAAGTACATCGGCAGCAGCCTGTACCTTCAGTCGGGTGGGACATGGGTTCCGACAGAGTTAAAGCAGCCTTTGCAGCGGGTGCTGGATAGTACGGAGCACGGGTCGGTCATTCTGTCTGCGATCCTCGACACCGGCTGTTGTGGTTGGGAGAACCAGAGCGACGATCAGACCATGCTGCTGAACCACGACAAGAGTCTTAGGGTTTTCGATGAGCGCGAGCAGTTCAAGAATCCCGATTACGATGTGAGTTTCTTCACCGAGAATGCCAAGGTTTCGCCTGAAGTTGGATACGTTGCGATGACGATTGAGGCGAGCGCCAAGTCTAGCGCGCCCATTCAGCTTTCCGAAAACGGTCAGGGGGATGCGGCCGAGTCGCAGCGAATTCGAAAGGCACTGCTCGACTTACCGGCTGTTCAAGTCGTGACCGCCACCGAACCAATAAAGCGCACCGCCTACTTGCCGCATGCGGTTCTAGTTGGATGGTTGAGGGAAAAAGAAATTCTGATTGTCGAGAACCACCTTCTCGTCGCCTACGATGTGACGACCAACACCCGGCGAAAGTCCTCGATCCGCGTGGAGGATGCGGCTTACGCTTTCGTGCGATAGCTGCTAGTCGGACCAACGTTGTGGTTTGCGATCCCACCGGTGCTCTTTGAGCTTGCTAAGCAGGGCCGCATTGAGCGCGCCGGCGTCGCTGAGGGCCATGTTCTGGCGAACGTGATCGAGCTTGCGCATCCCGATGATCGTTGTACTCACTGCGGGATGAGACAGCACGAACCGCAAGGCCATATCGGGCAGGCCTATGCCCGCGGGAGTGATCTTCTTGAGTGCATCCACACGCGGAAGCGTCGCAGCAAGATTCTCCGCCCCGAAATAACGGGCACGCCAATCGCCGGAGGGGAACTTGGTGTCAGGTGTCATCTTTCCACCGAGACTGCCCTCATCCAGTGGAACACGGGCGATTACGCCGATGTTCATCTCCTGGCATAGCGGAAAGAGTTTATCTTCGGGGCCCTGATCGAAGATGTTGTAGATCACTTGCACTACGTCGACCAGGCCGGTACGGATCGCCTTGAGACCATTTTCTGGCTCCCAGCGATTCAGGCTTAATCCGAACGATCGAATCACTCCATCCTGCTTCAGCTTTTCGACCGTAGAGCGGAATTCCGGATGGTCCGTCCAGCTGTCGTCCCAGACGTGAAACTGGAGAACATCGATGGCATCCGATTGCAGTTTCTCGCGAATGCGGTTCGCGTACTTGAAGACGTGATCGGCGGGGAAGACGTCGGTGTACTTGTCTTTGGGCGACGCGGGCCAGCGCAGGTTTTTCGGAGGAATTTTGGACGCGGCGTAGATGCGCTTGCCCTTGTTTTTCGTGAGAGCTTCGCCCAGCAAACCGTCGCTCTTGCCGTCGCCGTAGGCCCAGGCCGTGTCGAAGAAATTGCAGCCGAGATCGATGGCGAGCTGGATCGAGTGGCGGGATTCATCATCGTCAGAGCCGCTCCAACCACTCATTCCCCAAAGTCCGTGGGCGATGTCGCCGACCTGGAAGCCGGTACGGCCAAGAGCACGAAATTTCACGGGTCCCTCTCCTGCTAGTGTTCTGGTGTTGGCGCGGAACAAGGGTAACAGACAGCGCAGAGGGTCTGGGTCGACGCTAGCGGCCAAGCGGCCAAGCCAACGAGCCGCGACGGTTGGTGGCATAGACGGCGGCGAGAATCAGGAAGGAAGCGATCAGCAAGAACTGTGACGTTTGCCCGGCGGCGGCATAGTCAAGGGCTTGCACGTTGTCGTAAATCGAGACCGCTACCGTGCGCGTCACACCGGGGATGTTGCCGCCCACCATCAGTACTACGCCGAACTCTCCGAGCGTGTGGGCGAAGGTCAAGACCAGCCCAGTGAGCAGACCGCTGATCGACAACGGCAGGATTACACGAAAGAAAGTACGTAGTTGAGAAGCCCCCAGGACTTCGGAGGCAGCCAGCACCTTTGGGTCGACCGCGGAGAAGGCCGACGCGAGTGGCTGCACCATGAACGGGAGACTGTAGACGATGGACGCGATCACAAGCCCGGAAAATGTAAAGGGCAGACCGCTTCCTGAAATCGAATTGTAGAGGCGGCCGAGCGGACTGCGCGGACCAAGCGCAATCAACAGGTAGAACCCGAGAACTGTGGGTGGAAGGATGAGAGGCATGGCGACGATCGCTTCAATCAGAAACTTCCAGCGCCAACGGGTAAACGCCACCCAGAACGCGATAGGGATACCGATCACGAGCAGCAGGACACAAACAACAAAGTCCAGTCGTAGTGTCAGCCACAAGGCTTGCCAATCCATGCGCGCTCCGATGATCCGGCGAGCCGACATTGTAAATCGGCAAGCCCTTAGCACGTGCGTCGTAAAATACGATTCTTGCCTGCGAGCATTGATTTCGACCGATTACGCGTGGTGCTGGTTGCCACACGAAATCCCTTGAACCTGGGTGCGGCGGCGCGCGCCATGAGTAATTTTGGATTTCACCAGTTGCGGGTGGTGAATCCTTATGAGGTTGCGTTCCGCGAAGCGCGATCTGCGGTGGGTGCGGCAGAGTTACTTGCAAAAGCCGAGGAGTTTAAATCGGTGGCGGATGCTGTGGCAGATTGCACGCTTGTAGTTGGAACAACTGCGGTGCAGAATCGCGAGTTACAACACAAGATACGAGCGCTATCAGCGGGGGCAGTCGAAATCCGGAAAAGACTTCGCTCGGGCCGGTTAGCTCTCTTATTCGGATCAGAGAAAACGGGGCTGTCGAATGAATCGCTCAGCCATTGCCACTGGCTACTGCGGATTTCGACGCGCGAAGAGCATCCGTCGATGAATCTGGGGCAGGCGGTTGCGGTGTGCCTTTATGAACTTGCGCGTAATGCGGTCCCCGCGCCGACGGTGAGCAAATCGCGAGCAGCGTCCGCCGGGGACTTGGAGCGCTTAACCCAGGAATTGCTGGAGGCGTTGCAGGTCAGCGGATATCTGAAACCCGGTTCGAATCAAGTCGCGGACGCCAAGGTGCGACGCCTTGTCCGGCGGCTGGAGTTGCGAGACAACGATGCGGACGTTTTGCTGGGAATGCTGAGGCAGATGCTGTGGAAGATGCGGGCGGGGAAGGTATCGGATGATCAATGAACCGTTTTATCGGGATCGAGTGCGTTTCACTAAATTTAACATCTCGAAGCACCGCTCTCCTCTTGGAACGCGCCATTGGGTTGCATTCTGTGGGCGAGACCCCCACATGACAGTCGGCGAGACCCTTCAACTCGCTGCGCTCGCTCAGGGCAGGCTGCCGGCGCTACACGTTAAGGCACGGAGCTGGTAATCGCGGTTTTGTTTAGTTCATCCCCAGCGATGCGGCGATCGATTTCTTGTACTCTCGTGCTTTCGAGATGGCTTCATCTTCTTTGACGGTCAGCAGGTTCTGATCGCGCATTACGACGCGGCCTCCGATGATGACAGTTTCAACGTCCGAGCCCTTCAAAGCATAGGCAAGCTGCGCGTAGATGTCGTAGATGGGCACGGCGTTGGGACGGTCTAGCCGGATCAGGATGAGATCAGCTTTTTTGCCAGGTTCGAGCGAGCCGATTTCTTTTTCCATATGCAAAGCGCGAGCTCCGTCGCTGGTTCCCATCTCAACGACAGCCTTTGCATTCAACGCAAGAGGATCGTTCTTTGTGATTTTGGCGAGCTTTGCAGCCAGATCCATTTCTTCCATCAGGTCAAGGTCATTGTTGCTGCCGGCGGGACCGTCGGTGCCGAGTCCGACGGCGACTCCTGCGGATCGCATTTCCGGCACGGGTGATACGCCACTGGCGAGCATCATGTTGCTCGAGGGGTTGTGCACGCAGCCGACCTGACGCTCGGCGAGCGTTTTGCGGTCTTTCTCGTCGACGAAGATGCAATGAGCGGCGAGCACGTCTGGGCCGAGCAGTCCGATCGTCTGAAGATATTGCACGGGGCTGGCGCCGTTTTGTTTGAGGCTGTCGTCCCACTCTTTTTTCATTTCGGCGACGTGAATCAGGATCGGCGCGTGGTATTTGCGCGCGAGGGCGGCAGCGTCGTTGAGTGTTTTGCGCGAACAGGTGTAGATGGAATGCGGCGCTACGGATGCATGGATCAACGGATCGCCCTGCCACTTCTGCAAGAACTTCTCCGTGTAGGCACTCATCGCAGCTTCGCTCTTGTTGTCGGGGGCAGGGAAATCGAGCCAGGTTTCGCCCAGAACTCCACGCATGCCAGCCGCTTTGGTCTCTTCAGCCACGGTGTCTTCGAAGTAATACATGTCGGCGAAGGTGGTGACTCCGGCGCGAATTTGCTCGGCGGCGGCGAGGCGCGTGCCCCAGCGCACGAAGTCTTCGTTTACGTTCTTGGCTTCCGCAGGAAAGATGTACTTGCGCAGCCAGTCGTCAAGCGTGACGTCGTCGTGCAGGCCGCGAAGCAGCGTCATCGGTACATGTGTATGGCCATTGATGAAGCCGGGCATGATCAATTTGCCGCGCGCCTCGATCGTCTGATTCGCAGAGTATTGGCTTTCGATATCGGCCCGGGGGCCGACGGCAACAATGAGGTCGCCCTTAATGGCAACAGCACCGTCGTCCAGGATGGTTCGTGAAGAATCCATCGTTACGACAAGGCCGCCGGTGACGAGGAGGTCGACGCTCTTTTGGGCGGGTTGAGCCGCTGAGTAACAGGGTGAGCCGGCGAGAGCCGAAAAGCTAAGGGCGAGCTGGATCAGCCGAAAGCGACGCGCAAGCACTGGAATCATGCCGACGAGATTACTCGACGAACGGCGTCGCAGGCAAAATCTTGTGGAGTTGTGTGCCTGATCCGTCCTACTTTTCCATTAACAGTACTTTTTCTGCGTTATCGATTTCGGTTAGCTTCACTTCGATGACTTCGTTCATCGTGGTCTGCACAAGCCTTCCGACGAAGGCTGCTTCGATAGGGAGCTCACGATGCCCGCGATCGATCAGGACACAGAGTTGAACGCGGCGAGGGCGGCCGTGGGAGAAAAGCGCGTCGAGCGCGGCCCGGATGGTACGTCCGGTGAACAGCACGTCGTCGATGAGAACGATGTTCTTGTCTTCAATATCAATGCCGAGGTCGGACTTTTGCACCACCGGGCGAGGACCCAGCGTGGAAAGATCGTCGCGGTAGAAGGTGATATCGAGGGTGCCGACGGGGACAGGTTTCTTCTCTACTCGACCGATGAACTTCGCCAGGCGCTCGGCGATTGGAACGCCGCGACGACGAATCCCAACCAGCCCCAAGTCTTCGGAGCCGCCGTTTTTTTCCACGATTTCGTGGGCGAGACGGACAAGTGTACGCTCGATTTCGGACGAGGACATGAGCTGCGCCTTCTGACGCAGCCCGGACTTGGGAGCAGAATTTTTGGTTGCCATGACCGGGTTGCATCATACCCGCCCGAGGCTCTGGCGGGCAAGGACGCTAGGCCGCCCGCTTCATCCGATTGAGAGCTTCGCTGGTCTTCACAAATTTTGCGCCGAGAGATTTAAGCTCAGCGAGCGTCTTGCGGCCCTCTTCAGGGTTTAGAGTCTCGATCGCGTCTTCGATGACCGAGACGGAACGGCCGCGTTCGAGCAGGCCTTTGGCGGCGAAGCGGACGCAGTATTCGGTAACTACACCGAAGATCAGGATCTCCGCGTCACGAGGCAACTGGTCGACGAGTTTGTGGACATGCTGTGTTTCGAAAACGTCGAGCGTTTGCTTCTCGAGGAGGATCTGCTGATGGTCGAAGACATTGTCCGGGAGTTTCGCGGAAGAATGATTCGGAACGCGAGCAACTTTATCGGTCATCGCCTCGTCGACATACTCGCTGCCGGGCGTTCCTTTAACGCAATGAGGCGGGAAGGTTGCGAACTCAGGGTCGTCGGGTGAGTGGAAGCAACCGTGGGACACGTAAAAGACGCCGCC
>Ga0126371_10000597_pt1 | contig 29957 bp, 27 predicted proteins | sample PanSoiMetaPlot_4_FD_110145 | JGI IMG/M metagenome (GOLD analysis project Ga0126371, IMG submission 110145) | Tropical forest soil microbial communities from Panama - MetaG Plot_4 | ecosystem: Environmental > Terrestrial > Soil > Tropical forest > Bulk soil | place: Panama | collected 2016-02-17 | reverse complement strand
ATCTTCATGCCGATGCATTACCTCGGTTATGCGGGCGACGCGCGCCGCTATTCGAGCATCGAGTCCGTCAATTACATGATTCCGCTCCATCCGGTGCACATGTTCATCAGCATCTCGGCATTCATCACCGCTGGCGCTCAACTGTTTTTCTATTGGAACTTCTTCTGGAGCATTGGCCACGGCAAGCCTGCGGAGCGCAATCCCTGGCATGCAACGACTCTCGAATGGGCGGTGAGCACCCCGGTTCCGCACGACAATTTCGCCGGCGATTATCCGACGGTCTATCGTGGTCCTTACGAATATAGTGTCCCGGGCGCTGCTGACGACTTCATTCCTCAGCATCTTGCTCCGGAACAGGTCGCCAAAGCCGGGTAACTCGAAATCCCATGCCGCACCTGACAGCCACAGACGAAATCGAAATCCTGGGAGCACACGGAGGCGCAAAGCCGCCCGCTGGTTCTGGCGGCGGAGATGACTCGCGTCGCGGCGGCTCGTCGGCCAATCCGCAGCGCGTCTATGTCACCGGCATAACGATCGCCATGGGCGGCATTCTGATGTTTTTCATGGCGCTGGTCAGCGCGTTCATCGTCAGAAAGGGCCTCGGCGGCGACTGGCTTCCTTTCACCATGCCCCGCATTCTCTGGTTAGACGCTGCAATTCTCCTTGCCAGTAGCGGCACGTTGATCCATGCGCGTCGGCTTTTCAAGCGCGGAGACAGACCGGGCTTTCGCCATTGGTGGCTCGTAACCACGATTCTCGGATTGTTGTTCTTGGCGGGCCAGTTGATCGCCTGGCGGCAAATGGTCGCCTCTGGCTTCTATCTCGCCTCCAACGCGAGCAATAGTTTTTTCTACGTCCTCACTGCCGCGCATGGCCTGCATTTGCTCGGCGGCATTGCCGCTCTGCTTGTTGTCGGCTGGGGACGCCTTCGTAAAATGACGTTGTCAACCGGCACCGAAATCGTCAGCTATTATTGGCACTTCTTGGACGGGCTTTGGGTTTTTCTCTTCCTACTTCTACTGTTAGGACGGTGAAGCTTGGCTGAATTGGACATCGATACCATAGCGGGGACAGCTTGGGACGGCGGCGTAGCTCCCTTCGCTACAAACACCAAAAAGCTCGGAATGTGGCTGTTCCTTCTTTCCGACTCGCTCACGTTCTCAACGGCTATTTTGGCTTATGCCTACGTTCGCCTGTCTAGTACAAACTGGCCTCGGCCTTTTGAGTTCAAGCCGGCTGTCCTAAATGCCACGTTTCTCACCTTCATTCTTTTGTCGAGCAGCTTGACCATGGTGATGGCGGTTGCTGCCGCGCACCGTAGTGAAGTGCGCAAGGCCGTCATTTACATCCTCCTGACCGCAGTTGGTGGAATCTTGTTCGTCGTGCTGCACTTGATGGAATGGTTCCGTCTTTTCGCGGACGGTTTTACGCCTTGGAGCAATCCCAAAGGTGATCCTTTGTTCGGCGGCACGTTCTTCGGTCTCACCGGCCTCCATATGCTCCATGTTTCTATCGGCGTGATTTATCTCTGCATCATCGCCTTTGGATTCGGCAAACGGAAATTCAACGCCGACCACGTGGAAGTTAGCGGCCTTTATTGGCACTTTGTCGATCTCGTCTGGATGTTCATTTTCCCAATGGTCTATCTGATGTCTGTCAGCTTGAAAGGATGAGGTGCATAGCGCGCGATGAGTACGCATGAAGCTGCCGTAGAAACTCACCAACCTGGTTCCAAGAAGCTTTTCATGTGGGTTTGGTTTTGGCTCCTGATCCTCACGGGCGTTGAGACCCTTCTCGCTTACTTCAAACTGGAACCTCTTCTCATGCTGACTATCCTCGTCGGCCTCTCATTGATTAAGGCTGCTTTGATCGTTGCCTACTTTATGCACTTGAGATTCGAAAAGATCGGGCTGTTTCTGTTCATCGTTCCTTCGCTGGTCTTTTGTCTGGTGATGATCTTGATATTTGTGTTCCCGGACAGCCTGCGCATCGTGGCTTTGCATAACATCCATCCCTGAACTTGCAGTTCGGTCAGAAGCAGAAGAGAATAGAGCAATGCTGGCAAGGATCCGGAAAATTCGAAACACTATCTCGGCGATTACGCTGGCTTTTGCTGTTGCGTTGCTTTCCGCGCACCCGGCCTTAGCTCAGGGGTGCGCCCTTTGCTACAACGACGCAGCGGGAACTGGTCCACAAGCACAGGCTGCCCTGCGCCACGGCATTTTGATTCTGGCAATTCCTCCGATGCTCATCTTCGCAACAATATTCGCCGTCCTGTATCGCCACCGCAACTCACACCACGAAGCGCTCCGTCCCGCACGCGACGAGAGCCCCGCGCGGCCCGCTTCTGAAATTATCCTGCATTTGAATTAGTTTGCTGCGGTTTACTTCAGGTTAGCAATCGGAAGGTTGTACTTTCCCGCGAGCGGGTAAGCCATTGCCCGCGGGAAAGCACGCAGATTTACTTGCCCGTCTTTTCGTTCAAACCTGTGCAGATTGTTACTGCTGTCGTAGGATCGATGGCCGTTGAGTCGAATTCGATGTGTTTGATCTTGCCGTCCTTATCGATTACAAAGGTCGTGCGTCGCGCAAACTCTACCTTGTCGCCACCCAAAGGAAAGTCCTCCACGATTCCATATTCTTTCAAAACTTTGTGAGTCATATCGCTCAACAAGGGGAATGTCACGCCGATCTGTTTCGCGAACGCTCCGTTAGCCGGAGGGCTGTCTATGCTGATGCCGAATATCACCGAGTCGCTTGCTTCAATCTTGGCCAAATCAGCCTGATAGGCCTGGAGTTCCTTCGTTCAACCTCCAGTAAAAGCAAGCACATAGAACGCTAAAATCACGTTCTTCTTGCCCTTGAAGCTGCTGAGTGTCACACCGCTTCTTCCCTGGTCGCTGGGCAGCGTGAAATCTGGCGCAACATCGCCGACTTTCAGGTTCGTCGTCGTGACCGTTGGTTGTTGGTCCTGCGCCAGAGCTCCGAGCGGCAGGAATGCCAGCATCATCAGCAGTGCGCTCCCGAATGAAAGCATGCGCTTCATGCTCGTCTCCTTAAATGGAATCATCACTTCCAACGCCGACAAATCATATCAGAAAACGAGGCGACAAATAGAAATTGCAGCAATTCGAATGTGTCACAGCCAAATCTTTGAATCAGGCATCTTCCAGTTGCAGGTACCGGAAGGGATCACCGTTCCCGCTGCGAATCTCTGCCCAGAACGCATCAGGCTTCGAAAGAAACGCCTCCACCACTTGAGGGTCGAATTGCACCCCGGCAAACTTCTGGATTTCCGCGCGCGCAGCGCTCACGGGCAACGCCTTCCGGTACGGTCGGTCGGACGTCATTGCGTCAAACGTGTCCGCGACGGCGAAAATCCGCGCTCCGATGGGAATCTCTTCGCCCTTCAAACCGCGAGGGTAGCCCGTCCCGTTGTAAAACTCCTGATGTGACAGCACGATCTCTGCGGCCTCCTTGAGGAAGGGAATTCGCTCTAATACCGTATAGCCGATATCGCAGTGCCGCTTCATCAGTTCGCGCTCGTCCTCGGTAAGTGGCCCCGGCTTTCGCAGCACTTGGTCCGGTATGCCCATCTTGCCGATGTCGTGAAGAAAGGCGCCGCGCGCAATGTGCCGCAGCGGCTCTTTGCCGACCTTCATGATCTTCGCGATCAGAATCGTGACCGCGGTAACCCGCTGGCAATGGCCTTCTGTTTCCGCATCTTTGGCGTCCAGGGCCCCTCCGAGCGCTTCCAGTGTGTAGTCGTATGACTGCTCCAGATTTTGGAGCGTCACCGAAAGCTGTTGCGTCCGCTCCGCCACCAGGTGCTCGAGGTTCCTCTGATAGGATCGGTTTTCAAGCACAAGACGCCGATGCTCCAGCGCGCGCTTGACGCTGTGATAGAGCTGATCCTTCTCAAACGGCTTCAGAATGTAGTCGTAAGCGCCCGCGCGAATAGCCTCCAGAGCGATGGAAATGTCATGCATCGCCGTCACCATAATCACCGGAATGTCTTTGTCTTGCTCGCGGAGCTGCCTCAACAGACGCATCCCGTCCATCTCTGGCATGACGATGTCGCTCAAAACCAAATCCTGCGAGTCGCTTTTGATTTGTCGGATAGCTTGGCTGCCGTCAGGAACTACCGTGCAGTGGTAACCCTGGGCTTCTAACAGTGTGGAAACTACTTCCCGGATTGCTTCTTCATCATCACAGACAAGTATCTTTTCCCCGGCCAACGTCTCTTTCCCCCATTTCTGCCTGTGGATGATTATAGCTAGGTAAATTGGCTTCGGCCGAGAGCATGTCGAGTGTGCTACCTACGAGTTAATGGAAGGCCGTCAATCCGTGGCTTCAGGCGCCTCTCACAATGGGGATCTTGAGATACGGCAGTGGAATCTCCCTTTTCTCGGTCTTGCGTCGCAGATTATTACTGCAACGCCGCCTCTGCGCCCCTGACGACCTCCCGGTCATCACAGTGGGGTTGTTGTTTGCATTTGCGGGAGTCGAGGTGTCAGGAGGTCGATCGAGTGTTCCAGGCCCGCGGCCAAGCCGGTCAGCAGTTCCGTAAGCCGCACCAATTCGTCAGAGGGCCGGGTGTGCAGTGCAAATCGCAAAAGCGTCAGATGATAAAGCATCCGGAATTGAATCCCGAGCCAAAGCCATTCCCACTCTTGCTTTTTCTCAAGCTCAGGTGAAAGCGTCGCAATGAGCCGTGCAAGCTGCTCTAAACCACGGAAATCTTGCGCCAGTCCGCGAATGTAAAGCTGCACAACTTGCCTCCGCTCTGCGCGCCACCGTTTCACAAGTTGCCGTGGCGCTCGCCGAAGAATGAACTCTTCATCCTTTGACCGAAGGGCATGCTGCACCTGCGGAAAGTGCCTGCAGTGCACAGGCAGAAACTTCCTGATTTCCAGAGCCGCAAGGGCCGCATCCGTCTTTGGGCCCCGATTCCCCAAGAGCAGCCATAGTAGCGTCAGAAGAAGAGCAACTGCCAGCATGAACATGAGCACGACGGTCATTTCCACATCTCCAATAGACGCGTATTCAGTTTCCGAAGCTGGGAAGTTACCAAGGGACTCAATTGCTCGTATTCATCGCGATTCAAAAGCGCGGGTGCTGGCCGAAGCGCAGGCAACGGTTTCCATAACGCTATGCCCCACATGATCAGCGCTATATCGAACGAAAAATGCCGCAGTCCTTCCCAGATGACAAAGTGCCTCGGCCAGTGGCTCGACCAGTGTTGGAGAAACGTGTTGTCTGCGACTTGGAAGATGGAATGAAAACCTAGGCCAAGAGCAATCCACAGCAGATAACCGTCAACTCGAACCCGATAATACCGGCAAAAAGCAAGCCCCGCGATCAAGAGGCCAATAACTACCAGCTCCAGCCCCTGCTCCTCCTTAACAATTGCGTCGGTGATGTATTGCGGCGCGCCTCGCGCCGCAATCAATATCCCGGCGCCCAACACGCTGGCGATCGCGAAGAGTAAACCGCTGACAAGCCTCCACACTCCCGCAAATGGCGAAAGAATGTTTTGGCAAATCTCGTATACAAGGACCGCGCGTAGAGTAATGCAAAGAAACTGTAACAAACACCAAGCATAGAAGTAACTTCTCGAATTCAATCCAGTAGTTCGATAAAGGCCGAGCATGATGATTTCGTTCGCGACCAGCAGCGAGAGGTAGCCAACGAAGAAAGGAAGCCGTTTCGCCAGTCCGCGCCGCAATGCCCAACACAGGACTCCCACCTCGAGCAGGAAACCAAGCCACCAATTCATTAGTGTTATAGCAGAAAGGCTCACGCCGATGGAGTATAGCAGTCTCCCTGAGGTTACGTAAACTAATCGTAACCTCAGGGAAATGCGCCACGCGATCCGCGCCACGGCGGCGGTTCTTTAAAGAACCAGTGCACTCGCGGCGTTCAGGTTCCCTGACGGGGGAGTTATGGGCACAGGAGGTGGAGGCGTCGGATATCCGCCGTCGGCCCTGAGCGTCGGCGAGAGAGAAGGCTGTCCGGACGGGGGAGTTATCGGCACGGGAGGCGGAGGTGTGGGATATCCGTCGTCTGCCGTGAATGCACTCGACGAAACATGATTGTTTCCTGTTGCGATGGCACTGTTGACGTACGACTTACCTGACATTACTATCGCCACAAGCAATGCAAGGGCGACAACGAGAAAAGCTGCTTTTTGTTTCATTGATGAACCACCTCCTGAGCGGCGCTTTTCTCAGGAACTCGTCAAATCGAATTGGATTTCTGCCGAGTGTTCTGAAGGTGGAACAAAGGCCTCAAGATCAAAAATGAGAGACCTGGAACAACTTGACCGGGATCGTCGTTTGATCGAGGATTTCACATCGCGGACTCTGGAAAACATCCCAGGCGATATTTCGCGCCTGTTGCATGTCGCGATGCTTCGCGATCTGGCAACCGGCCGCTATCGACACGATGGGTTGGCAACGATTTATTCCGACGCCGCCGTTGATCAAGCTTTGCGTCTTTGCCACGAGGAGCTATTCGAACGGATACTGGAAAGCTCTCTCGAGGCTCAGGAGGCAGAAATTCGTAAGTGCCTAACGGGATTTGACGAGAAGGTCAGCGAGATCGCTGCGCGTTGGGTGGAGCACGAATTCTACAAGTTTCTTGTTCCTTCCGGCGTGCCGGTTTACCTGCGAAAACTCTTCTGCTCGAATCTCGGAACTTTGCTGCAGATAATCGCCGGCGAAGATCTCAATCATCAATCAGGCGCATAGAAACGCCTACCACTCTGCCGACTACCTCCGCCTCGTTCGGAAAGTGATAGATTTCTGGCACGCATGCCGAGAGGGAATGTGGTTGCAACACAAGCCGGTTTTTCTCAAGCAGGCACCAGCAACACCGGTAGCCCGACCGTACATCTATCAAGTAAATAGGCCTCTCTGCCTCGCTTTTCCACCCACCCGCCTCGATTTTCTGTCGGTGAGGATCCACCAGAACCAGTGCGCCGGGACGTAGAAGCGGCTCCATCCAATGGTCCGCATGACCGATGAAGCCGTAATGGTAGCCATGCCCATTTCGCAGAGCTGCCGCGTCAAAGGTTCCCCAGCTCTGTATCATTCGTGTCAGATATGTGGTGCGCTGCGGATCAAATGCCGGATCAAAATCAATGGGAAGGCGAATTTCCCGTGGAGGCGCGCCGAGGTGCGTCTTGGGTCCCACAAAAGACATGCCGTCGGCGAAAACGTCTCTCAGCGGAACGTCGTACCATCGGCACACTTCATCGGGATCGAGATGATAAATGCTGCAAAGACTGAACAGTTTGTGCAGGCCCGGCACGACGCTGCTGTTTTCCAGATCCGCCAAACGGCTGATGTGAAGGATGAATTCCGGGCGCCCGTGACGTTGAGCCAGCTCGTAACTGGCTTGTTCAACGTCGCGGTAGGTCAGTGCCAGCCGTTCTCTAATCTGTCGTAGACGTGCACCGGGAAACAAATCGCCGAGACTCCGCAAACGCATCCGTAAATCGACGGCGGATTATAGCAGAGGCGTCTATGTTCAGAAATCAGAACAAGTCAGTAATCAGCAGTACAATTCTCAGGCCGGTTAATTAATTAAGGGATATACTCACGGCCTTGAGTTGTATAGACTTGGCAAAGTTCATGGATTTCTGCACTTTCCAGACGAAAAAAAACCTTTTTATTGTGGCGCTGTAGACGGAGAAACGAGCCTTGACTTTATATAATTTATACATAAACTGCCCTGTCTCATACATTACCCGTCTCTCTGTCCGCAGAGCGACGGTCCCCTCATCCGATTCGCTGTGGAGGCGCGCATGTCCCGTAACCGTGGGTGCATCGTAACCACATTCTTCCTGATTTCATTACTGTTTGCTGGCGCGGCCTTCTCCCAGGGAAGGCTCGAGGACTATCAGCATGCTGAACGCTTCCTTCGCGGGAACGTCACGCACTTGGTCCATTCTGCTGGAATGCCCACATGGATCGATAAAGGCGACACGTTTTGGTATTCGGAAAACACCGCAGAAGGACGGCAATTCATTATCGTTGACGCCGCCAAAAACACCAGCCGTCCCGCGTTCGACCATGCACGGTTGGCCGCAGCGCTCTTGCATGCAGGGGGCGGCTCGTACACCGCAGCAAATCTGCCTTTTGCTTTTTTTGATTTCACAGAGAATCAGGAAGCCATAACCTTCCAAATCGGCGCCGCAGATTGGAAGTGCACTCTCACAGACTATCGCTGCTCTCGCAATGCTCAGGTTGATCAGGATCGCCTCGAGAATGTCTCGCCGAATGGACTGTGGGCTGCGCGCGTTCAGGATCACAATTTGTTCCTACGAAATACCTCTACAGGCCAAACGATCCAGCTCACACGCGACGGCGTTCCTAGTTGGGACTATGCGCGCCCTCTACCCGATCTGAGCGCGCTTGTCCGCGAGGGAGTTAGCCGCGGCGAAGACGTTGACGAACGCCCCGAGGTCTTCTGGTCGCCCGATTCTTCCAAGTTAGTTACATTCCGCATCGATTCGCGAAACTCCGGCCGTTTCAGCAGCATTCAGTTCGTCCCGCCCGGCCAGATCCGACCCAAGGCCTATGACTACGTTTATCCCCTTCCGGCGGAAGCGCTCCCTTCAGCCAGCGTCATAGTTTTCGATGTTTTGACCGGCAAGCGCGTCGATGTCAAGACCGAGCCTCTCGAGATTCCTTTTCAGGGTGGCCCGGGTTTTTTCGAATGGTTCCCCGATGGCAAAAGCTTCTTCTACGAGAAAGGCGAGCGCGGCAACAAGGAAGTCGAGCTTCGCGTTGTCGACGCCGAAACGGGCGATCAAAAAACGGTCATCTCGGAACAGGACGGTCTCTACATCGACCCCGGCGAACATTTCTTCCGTTATGTTCCCGATAACGGCGGCATCATCTGGTCATCGGAAAAAGACGGCTGGAACCAGCTCTATCTCTACGACGATGACGGCCAGTTGAAAAATCAAATCACCAAAGGCCCCTGGGTCGTTCGCGAGCTCGAACACATTGACGCGAAAAACCATCAGGTCTACTTCCTGGCCAGCGGCCGCGAAAAAGGAGAAGATCCTTATTTAACGCATCTCTATCGCGTCAATTTCGACGGCTCCAATCTCAAATTGTTGACGCCGGAAAACGCCAATCACACCGTCAGCATGTCGCCGGACGGCCAGTATTTTGTCGATTCTTATTCCCGCGTGGACCTTCCCGGCGAAAGCGCTCTTCGCCGTTCCAGTGATGGCTCGGAAGTCCGCGTATTGGAAAAGACGGATGTCAGCGGCCTGGAAAAGCTTGGCTGGAAAGCTCCTGAGCCATTCGAGGGCACCGCATTAGATGGCAAGACCGATCTTTACGGCCTAATCGTGCGCCCGACAAACTTCGACGCATCCAAGAAATATCCAATCATCGAATATATTTACACCGGTCCGCAGGGCTTCTTCGTGCCCAAGACGTTCCTTGGCACCATGAACCTTCAGTCCACGGCGGAACTCGGATTCGTCGTCGTCATGGTTGACGGTCGCGGCACAACCGGCCGTTCCCGCGCCTTTCACGAATTCTCCTATCACAATCTTGGCGGCTCTTTCGCCGACCACGTCGCCGTCATCAAGCAAATGGCCGCGAAATATCCATACATGGACATCACTCGCGTCGGCATCTACGGAACTTCCGCGGGCGGTTACGGTTCCGCTCACGCCATTCTGCAATTTCCCGATTTCTACAAAGTGTGCGTCTCAACCTCAGGCGACCATGATGCGCGCCTGGACAAAGCTTGGTGGAATGAACAATACCAAGGCTGGCCGGTTGGCGACGACTACGCCGAGCAATCCAACGTCACTATGGCCGACCATCTGAAAGGCCATCTACTGCTCATCCACGGCGACATCGACAACAATGTTCATCCCGTCGAAACCATGCGTCTCGTCGACGCTCTCATGACCGCGAACAAGTCCTTCGACATGCTTTTTGTACCGAACATGCTTCACGGTGACAGCGGTCCTCACGCGCACTATGTCACGCGCCGCCGCTGGGATTATTTTGTGCAGTATTTGCTGGGTGTGACGCCTCCAGAGAATTTTGAGATCAAAGAGGCGCCTCTTCCGCCCTTCCGGCCGCGGCGGCAGCAATAGCCAGGCGGTTCCAAAATCAACGCATGCGCTTTCTGAAATTCTGTAGTAGAAAACTGGCGCAGTAATTCGAGCACGGAGATACAAAATGCGAATACAGCACATTTCGTGGAAATCCTCGTTGTTAATGCTTGCGATGATCGCGGCGATCGTCAGCCCTTCCTACGCGCAACGCAGGTTCGGCGGCGCGAATCAGGATAGTTTCCATTTCCGCTTCGTCGGCCCCATCGTCGGCAATCGCGTTGCGTCTGTCGCCGGCGTCGCTGGCGACCTCAACACCTACTACGCTGGTGCCGCCTCGGGGGGCGTCTGGAAAACCTCTGACGGCGGCAATCGCTGGGAACCTATCTTCGACAAAGAGCCCGTCGCCGCCATCGGCTCTCTCGTGGTTTCTCAGTCCGATCCCAATATCGTTTGGGCGGGCACTGGCGAGGCATGGGCCATTCGTGACACCGACGTGATGGGCAATGGCGTCTACAAATCCACCGACGCCGGCAAGACTTGGACGCACATGGGCCTCGACGAAACCGGTCGCATCGGCCGCGTGGTGATAAATCCCAAGGATCCTAACAATGTCTTTGTTTGCGCCCTTGGCCGTACCACCGGGCCCCAGGAGGAGCGCGGAGTCTACCGCACCACCGACGGCGGCAAAACTTGGCAGCGCACTCTCTTCGTCGACGAAAACACCGGCTGTTCTGGCCTCTCGATGGATCCGGAAAATTCGCAAACTCTCTTCGCAGGCACCTGGCAGGTCGAAATGCACACCTATGCCGAACTGAGCGGCGGCCCCGGCAGTGGCGTTTATGTCTCCCACGATAACGGCGTCACCTGGAAGCACATCGAAGGCCACGGTCTCCCGAAGTCTCCCGTAGGGAAAATCGACATTGCCGTCGCGCCCACGAATTCCGATCGCCTCTACGCGCTGATTCAAACTTTGGGCCAGGGCTCCGTTTGGCGCTCCGACGACGGTGGCGAAAATTGGCGCGTCATCAACTGGCAACGCACTCTCATCGGCCGTGCCGGATACTACATCCGCATCGCCGTCTCGCCCGCAAGTGACGATGAGGTCTACATCGCCAGTAGTGCCTTTTTTCAATCTCTCGACGGCGGCGAAAATTTCAACGAAGTACCCTGGGGCGGCGACAACCACGACATTTGGATCGATCCCACCAATCCGAATCATTTCGCGCTCACCAATGACGCTGGTGTCCTGATCACCACTGTTCACGGCCGCGGTTTCCATCGCGTCAGCCTGCCCATCGGTCAGATGTACCACGTCGCTGTCGACAATCAGATTCCCTACGACGTTTACAGCAATATGCAGGATGACGGAAACATGCGCGGCCCTAGCACCTCAGTGGGTTTTGCATTCGGCGGAGGCGATCAGCCCGGATGGGACCACGCTATGGGCGGCTGCGAATCCGGCTGGACTCTGCCTGACCTCTCCAACCCCGATATCGTCTGGGCCACTTGCTACGGCGACGAAGTCACCGTGTGGAACGCCAAATCGAAAATGGCTCGCTCCGTCAGCCCTTGGGCGCACACTCTCGATTCGCCTCCCACCGACACGAAGTATCGCTGTCACTGGACTCCGCCGCTCGCCATCGATCCCTTCGACAACAACACCGTTTACTACGGCTGCCAGGTTATCTTCAAAACTTCGAACGGCGGCCAAAGCTGGAGCGTCATCAGTCCCGATCTCTCCACGCAGGATCCCAGCCGCATCGTTTCTTCCGGCGGTCTTGTTGGCGACAATCTCGGCCAGTTCTACGGAGAGGTTGTTTTCGCCATCGCTCCCTCGAAAATTTCTAAAGGCCTCATCTGGGCCGGCACAAATGACGGCCAGGTCTGGTGCACCAAAAACGGAGGAGGGAACTGGACCAACGTCACGAAAAATATCTCGGGTCTGCCCGCTTGGGGGCAAATCAGCAGCATCGAGCCGTCGCATTTCGACGCTGGCACTGCCTATGTCTCCGTAGATTTTCGCCTGATGGACAATCGTGATCCTTTCATCTACAAAACCACCGACTTCGGCCAGACTTGGACGCAGATCAGCGGCGGCATTCCCAAGAGCGACTTTTCCAATGTTCGCGTAGTTGCCGAAGACCCCAATTGCAAAGGCCTGCTTTTCGCAGGAACTGGCAATGACCTTTATTATTCTCCGGATGACGGTGCCAATTGGAAACCGCTCGACACCGATCTGCCTCACTCCACCGTCTCGTGGGCCGTCGTCCAGAAACAATTCCACGATCTCGTCGTTTCCACTTATGGCCGCGGTATCTACATTCTTGACGACATCACTCCGCTCGAGCAGATGGCCAAGGAAAAATCTGACGCCGAAGCACGCTTCTTCGAGCCTCGCTCCACGTATCGTTTCGCTCAATCCGGTCATGCGTTTCTCGATTATTCGCTGAAGTCCGCTTCCAAAGAGCCTGCGAAAATCGAGATTCTCGACGCCAACGGCAGTGTCGTTCGCAAACTGCAATCTCCCGCCCATGCGGGATTGAACCGTGCCATCTGGGACCTGCGTTACGAGCCGCCGCGCGTCATCGCGCTTCGCACTCCCGCTCCGGACAATCCGCACATCTGGGAAGACCCTCGCTTCCACGGCAAGGATTCGCGACCAGTCATTCACTGGGGAATTGAGGGAGCGCAGGAAGGCCCGCTCGTCGCGCCCGGCAAATACACCGTGCGCATCACAGTTGCTGGTCAAACTCTGACCGAGCCGCTCACGATTCTGCGCGATCCGAAATCGCCGGGCTCTGACGCCGATATCGAAGCCTCCATCAAAGCCTTGCTTCGTATTCGCGACGACATCAGCCGCACGTCCGACATGGTCAATCGCATCGAATGGATCCGCAAGCAGCTCGAAGACAACGAATCCATGCTCTCATCACAAATCAGCGAAGCCAAGTCCGAACAGAAAACCGACACGAAGCTCACCGATCTTCTCAAATCCGTCCAGGGCATGGACGACAAAATGCAATCTGTCGAGTATTCGCTCCTCGCGAAGGTCGATGCAAACAGCGACGACAAATATTACGTCTCCGCCTACAAGGTCTATCTCAACCTGATCTGGCTTAACGCCGAAATCGGCTCCGGTGGAGGCGACGTTGCCGGCGGCACCGATTTTGCTCCCACCGACACGGACTTAATGCTTCTCGGCATGTACGAGAAGGCTCTCTCGTCTGCGGCTGGGAATTATCGTCAGCTTATGGACAAGGATTTTCCGGCCTTCAACCATTCGCTCGCCGAGAGCGGCATCGTCGCCTCGCTGCAGTCAGCGCCCGCCGCTGACTCAAGCGCCGCCCGGCCGTAGCCACGCTGTCTTTATCTGGGACGCCGGCACCGACAGCCCGCTGTTAGTTTTTCGGGTGCCCCATCCTTCGCGCTCGCGCTGCTCATGCAGCTCAAGCTGCAAAAAGGCGCGAAGGGTGGGGTCTTTTTTCTGAAGACGCGTCTCCAGGACCCTGCCCTTATTTTTTCGATTTGCTTTTCTTGTGGAATTTCCAGGGAAGGGAACTTCGCTGCGGAGTTGCGTCTTTACTTCCTATGCTCCTTCACAAACTCTTTCAGCATCCGCCCGGCATTGCGAATGTGCCGGTCCAGAAGTTCGCTCGCCGCCTCAATATCCCGCTTGCGGCACAGCTCGAGCAGTTGCCTGTGCTCCGTTTTCGCCCGCTCAAACGCCTGCGTCAAATAAAGCTGCAGCCGCGTGTACCGGTCGCCATTGTTGTTGACCATCTTGATGATCGACATGAAATGTGGCCGGTTCGCACGCGAATACAGGATGGAATGAAACTGCCAATTGAGCCGTCCCCAAGTTGCCACTTCTTCGTTCGTCCACAGAGCTTTTTCGTAAATCTCCAGCACGGACTCAGCTTTTTCAAAATCTGCTTCCGTCAGGTGCGGGATGGAAACCTTCAGAACCTCGCACTCCAGCAGCGCGCGAATGTCAAACAGCTCTTCGATTTCGTCTGCCGAAAGCGCCGAAACCACCGCGCCCCTATGCGCTACGATGTTGATCAGCCCTTCGGCTTCCAATTGCCGCAGCGCCTCACGCACCGGAATGCGGCTCACTTGAAAATCCGAAGCGATCGCATCCTGGCGCAATTGCTCGCCTTCTTGCACGTCTCCGCGAATGATCATCGCCCGCAGCTTGTCCGCGACGGCGGACGCAAGCGACGTTCGCGGTATTCCGTTCGAATCCTTCGCGTTTTCAGCTTCGACGTTTTGCTTTGTTGGCATTTTGCATGTGACGGCGAGCGCCCAATCCGGCCTCGCTAGGCCGCCTAAGATAACACATCACAAATCAACTGAAGCGCCTCCTTTTAGTTTCCGCCGCGCGCCAGCCACGTTCACGAAGTCTTGCCCCAAATATCTCCCACCGTGAACCCTTCTGGAAAGGGATCGTCCGCACCCAGCACGTATTCCGAAAATCCTGTAATCCACGCGCGCCCACTGATCGTCGGAATCACAGCCGCATATTTCCCCACTCGCGTTTCGGCGACCAAGCGCCCAGTGAAGGTCGTTCCAAGAATCCCTTCATGTACAAAGTCGCAGTTGAGCGCGAGCGCCCGTTTCGTGTGGAGCGTCGCCATCTTCGCGCACGTTCCTGTGCCGCACGGCGAACGGTCCAGCGCTCCCGTCCAAGACGCGGGTTTGTTCCAGTCGAGTTCGCCCGTCGAAACGATCACCGCGTTCTTGCGACTCACTCCCGGCGTCGCCGAAGGCCCGGAAAGTTGCGCGATTGTAATCCCCGAAATTTCCGGATTCTCCGGATGTGCCACGGGCAACTGCTCACGCGCAGCTGCTTTGATCATTTCGCCGATGCGAACAATATCTTGTCCTTCCTCCGGCATGAGCCGCAAACCAAATTGCTCCGCATCCGCTATCACGTAAAACATCCCGCCGTAAGCCACGTCCACCTTCACTGTCCCCAGTTGCGGCACTTCCACGCGTGTATCCAGATGCGTCGCAAACGCCGCTACATTCTGGAACGTCACTCGGGTAACTTTCCCGTTCTCCATCTCTGCCTCGACTTCCACGAGGCCGGCTGGCGTCTCCAGTCTCAGTTTCGTGATGCGTCCCTTCGCCACCACCATTCCTGTTTCCAGCAGCACCGTGACCACGCAGATCGTGTTCGTGCCCGACATCGGTGGATATTCCACCTGCTCCATGATGACGAATCCCGCATCGGCGTCCGCCCGCGTCGGCGGCAGAATCAAATTGCAATTCGACGCCGGATATCCGCGCGGCTCCCTTAGCATCAGCTTGCGCAACCTGTCGCCGTGTGCGCGCAAATAGACCATCTTCTCGAACATGCTCTTGCCGGGCACGTCCTCGACACCGCCGATGATCACGCGTCCCGGCTCGCCGCACGCGTGCGCGTCAACCGCGCGAATTCTTCTATTGATCCGCACAAGAATTTCCTGTGGCCGCAAGATGCAGCAAATGCGCTAAACTGCGCCGCCTATTATGTCTCTCGCGATTCCCATCGGCAACGCACGCTCCCAAGCCCTCAGCTTCCGCCCGTATCGCGCTTGCCCTACCCCCAAACATCGGATATTTTATACAGAGATCGCCGCCTCGCTCTTATGAAAACTGGTATCCATCGCCTACGCGTAATCGACTCTCACACTGCCGGCGAACCCACGCGCATCATCATCTCGGGCGGCCCAGACCTCGGCACCGGTTCCGTCGCGTCCAAGCTAGCTGTTTTTCGAGAGAAATTCGACTCCATCCGCTCCGCTGTCGTTAACGAGCCTCGCGGCTCGGACGCAATCGTTGGCGCTCTTCTGTGCCAGCCTTCCGACCCAGGCTGTTCTGCCGGTGTCATTTTCTTCAACAATGTCGGCTACCTCGGAATGTGCGGCCATGGAACCATCGGCCTTATGGTGACCCTCGCGCACTTGGGGAAGCTGTCGCCCGGCGAGCACCAGATCGAAACGCCAGTTGGCAAAGTAACTGCCTGTCTCGACGGCGATGGCCGCGCTACCGTCCAGAATGTCCCAAGTTACCGCCACGCCACGAAGGTTAAAGTTGACGTTCCCGGCCACGGTCCTGTCACAGGCGACATCGCCTGGGGAGGCAACTGGTTTTTTCTCGTCAGCGACCATAGAATGGACATTACTTTCGCAAACCTCGACCGCCTCACCGATTTCACCTGGGCCATTCGCCAGCAGCTCAAAAAACAGAACATCACCGGTCGCAACGGCCAGGAAATTGACCACATCGAACTCTTCGGTCCTCCCGAAGCCCCCGAAGCCGACAGCAAGAATTTCGTCCTCTGTCCCGGCAAAAGCTACGACCGCTCGCCCTGCGGCACCGGCACATCCGCAAAAATGGCATGCCTATACGCGGACGGCAAATTGCGGTCAGACCAAGTCTGGCGCCAGGAAAGTATCGTCGGCGGCATTTTCGAAGGAACCATCACCGAGCGCCATGGCGAACTGCATCCCAGCATCACAGGTTCTGCATTTGTGAACGCAGACAGCGAGCTGATCCTCGATCCGCAGGACCCCTTTTGTTTCGGAATCCGAAAATGAAGTTGCCCGTTTATGACGTTCTGATTATCGGTGCGGGAATCGTCGGAGCCGCATGCGCTGCCGCATGCGCCGCGGAAGGCCTCAGTGTTGGAATCGTTGAAGCCGAAATCATTGGCGGCGGAGCCACGGCCGCAGGCATGGGCCACCTTGTTGTCATGGACGATTCCGAAGCGCAATTCGCGCTGACCCGTTACTCCCAGACGCTCTGGCAGCATTTGTCTCTCGAACTTCCGCCGGATGTCGAATACGAGGGCTGCGGCACCATCTGGGTTGCTGCCGACGCGGGCGAAATGCGCGCTGTCACCGAAAAAAAACAGTTTTACGAATCCCGCGGTGTTCCCGCTGAAATTCTTGATTCCCATGCGCTGCAGGAAGCCGAACCAAATCTTCGCATCGGTCTTCCCTGCGGTCTGCTCGTGCCCGAAGACGCCGTGATTTACGCGCCTTGTGCCGCGCGTTTCTTCGTCGAAAAGGCGCAGTCGCGCGGCGCGCAGTTGCACCTTCCTAGAGTCGTCACGGAAATCGCCCCCGACGGCGTTCGTCTGAATGACGGAACGTCCATCGTCGCGCAGTCCATCGTCATCGCCGCCGGTACTTGGTCCGCAAAGCTGCTCCCTGGCATCGACGTTCGCAAGCGCAAGGGCCATCTCGTCATCACCGACCGTTATACCGGATTTGTCCGCCATCAGCTCGTCGAACTCGGCTACTTGAAAAGTGCTCACTCCCTGACCAGCGAATCCGTCGCCTTCAATATCCAGCCGCGCAAAACCGGCCAAATGCTCCTCGGCTCCTCGCGCCAATTCGATAAAGACAGCACCGCAGTGGACCACGCCATCCTAAGCCGCATGCTCGCGCGCGCCGAAGAATTCATCCCCGATCTCGGCCATCTTTCCGCTATTCGCACCTGGACCGGATTCCGCGCCGCCACGCCCGACAAGCTTCCGCTCATCGGCCCGATGCCGGGTTACGAAAACCTTTTTCTCGCAACAGGCCACGAAGGCCTCGGCATCACCACTTCGCTCGGCACAGCGCGCCTGCTCGTCGATCAATTGTTGCAGCGCACCCCAGAAATTCCCGCGGCTCCGTATCTCCCGGGACGCGTCTACGAGAACGTCCATGCCTGACGCTATCTCGATCACGGTAAACGGTGCCAGCGTCACAGTTCCTTCGGGCACAACCGCGCTCGCCGCCATTCTTTCAACGGGCGCATCAACCGTTCGTCGCTCCGTTAGCGGCGCGCCGCGCGGCCCTCTCTGTGGCATGGGCATCTGCTTCGAGTGTCGCGCCACCGTCAATCGCAGACGCCACTCCCGCACCTGCGAAATTTTGTGCGCTCCCGGAATGGACATTCGTACCGGTGATTGCGTCCGCGAGCGTGTCGATGGCTAGCCGCTCCGCCAATTTCGACATTCTCGTCGTCGGCGCTGGCCCCGCGGGTATCGCCGCAGCGTGCTGCGCTTCCGAAAGCGGCGCGCGTGTCGGCATCCTCGACAATAATCCGCGTGCGGGCGGCCAAATCTGGCGCGGCCACCAGCACAGTGACGCAAATCCCGACGCCCGCAAATGGTTCGACAAATTCGCCGCCGCGAAAATCGATTTCCTCTCGTCCTCTGAAGTCATCGACCAGCTCGAGAACGGCCGCCTCATCGTTCAATCCATCGACGCGCAATCCATCGATGAAGTCCGCGAGCTCACTTACAAAAATCTGATCGTTTGCACCGGCGCGCGCGAACTTTTTCTCCCGTTCCCCGGCTGGACTCTCCCGAACGTGATGGGCGCAGGCGGCCTGCAAGCGCTCGTGAAATCCGGCTTGCCAATCAGTGGAAAGAAAGTCGTCGTCGCCGGAAGCGGCCCTCTTCTTCTTGCCGTCGCCGCCCATCTGCGCGAACACGGTGCCGACGTTCGCCTTATCGCCGAGCAAGCTCCCTGGCATCGCCTCGTGCGATTCGGCATGTCCCTTGCCTTTGAAAAAACAAAGCTCGCGCAAGCCTTCGCCATCAAGCGCCAGCTTTCCGGCGTTCCGTACAAAACCAATTGCTGGCCTCTTTGCGTCAACGGTGACGACAAGCTCGAGAGTGTCACCCTTCGCGCCGGCGACCGTACTTGGCAGGAATCTTGCGACTATCTCGCCTGCGGCTTTCATCTGGTGCCCAACACCGAACTCGCAGCGCTCCTTGGCTGCGAACTTCGCGCCGGTTTTATTCGCATAGACGAAAATCAGCGCACTTCCATCGCAAACGTTTTTGCCGCTGGCGAATTGACCAGCATCGGTGGCGTCGATCTTTCCATCCTCGAAGGCCAAATCGCCGGATACGCAGCTTCCGGCCAAGCCGCCAGTGCCGCGCAACTCGTTCCGCAAAAGCGCCGCCTCGACCGCTTCGCTGCGCTCCTGCGTGAAACTTTCGCCCTTCGCGACGAACTTCGCTCGCTCGCTGACGCGGAAACGATCGTCTGCCGCTGTGAAGATGTAACGCTCTCGCGCATCCGTCATCATTCCTCTTGGCGCGCTTCTAAGCTTCACACACGGTGCGGGATGGGCGCATGCCAGGGCCGCATCTGCGGGCCGGCCACCGAATTTCTGCTCGGCTGGAAAGTCGATTCGATTCGTCCGCCAATTTTTGCTGCTTCTCTGCAGAGTCTCGCAGTTGCGGCGGCAGCTCACACGCAAGAACACCTGATGCTCAACGAGGAGTCTCGATGAACTGGACGGGAGTAATACCGGCAATCACCACCTGCTTCGATGCAAACTACAAAGTTGACCATGCATTTATCGCCGAACACTGCCGTTGGCTTGTCGAAAACGGCTGCACGGGTATTGTGCCGCTCGGCTCGCTCGGCGAAGGTTCCACGCTCGACTACGATGAAAAGCTCGCCGTCATTGAAACGTGCGTCCGCGCCGTCGGCTCATCCGCTCCCGTCGCCGCTGCGATTTCCTCGTTGCGCACCGACGAAGCCGTGCGCCTTGCCAAAGACGCAGCCCATCGCGGCTGCAAAGGTCTGATGATTCTCCCGCCCTACGTCTACCGCGGCGATTCGCGCGAGATGAAATCGCACATCTCTGCCGTTCTTCGCGCCACCGATTTGCCGGGCATGCTCTACAACAATCCTGTTTCCTACGGCACCGACTTTCTTCCCGAAGACATCGCCGAACTCGCGAGCAATCACGCGAATTTGCAGGCCGTCAAGGAATCGAGCACCGACATTCGCCGCGTAACCGCCATTCGCGCCTTGCTCGGTGACCGTCTCAAAATCTTGGTCGGCGTCGACGACGCCATTGTCGAAGGAATCGCCGTTGGTGCGGTCGGCTGGATTGCCGGTCTCGCGAACGCGCTTCCCGCTGAATCTGTCGCCTTGGTCCAGCTTGCTTCGAGCGGCGAAATGGAGAAGGCCCTCGCGATTTACAAATGGTTCTTACCGCTTTTGCGCATGGACACAGTCCCAAAGTTCGTCCAGCTCATCAAATTAGTGCAGCAGGAGGCGGGCCGCGGCAACGCGCGCGTCCGCCAGCCGCGTCTCGAACTCGACGGCGCTGAACTCAAAGACGCCAAGTCGATCATTCGTCGTGCCTTAGAGACTCGTCCACAGCTCCTGGAAGAAAAAGTCGCGCGCTCTTAACTGCGCCGCAGTCGCAAAGTTCTGAAAAGAAAAGGAGAAGTCCGTTGCCACTCACCGGCAAGTCAATTCTAGGTTATGCATCCGCCGAAGCGCGCGGACAGTCTTTCCGCGCCACGAATCCCGCGACCGGCGACCAAATTCAGCCGCAGTTTTATTCTGCGTCCACGGAAGACGTAAATCAGGCCGCGCTTCTCGCCGAACGCGCTTTCCCGCAGTGGAGCGCCGCTTCGGGCAAAACGAAAGCCGCGCTTCTGCGCAAAATTGCCGAGAGAATCGAATCTATCGGCGACGAGCTGACCAGTCGCGTTACTGAAGAAACCGCCCTCCCCGCTGCGCGCGTGAAAAGCGAAACCGCCCGCACCTGCTTCCAGCTCCGCTTCTTCGCGCAACTGGTTGAAGAGGGATCCTGGGTCGCCGCACGCATTGATCAGGCCGATCCGAACCGCGCGCCCCTTCCGAAGCCCGACGTTCGTTCTTTTTATCGCGCCATCGGTCCCGTTGCAGTTTTTTGCGCCAGCAATTTTCCGCTCGCCTTTTCCGTCGCCGGAGGCGATACCGCCTCAGCCCTCGCAGCTGGAAATCCTGTTGTCGTGAAGGCTCACGGCGCTCATCCCGGTTCCGCCGAAATGGTCGGCCAGGCCATTCGCGACGCCGCCCGTGAATCCAGCGCTCCCGAAGGAATTTTCTCTCTGCTGTTCGACGCGGGCGTCGACGTCGGCGTCTCGCTCGTGAAGCATCCTTCCATCAAAGCCGTCGGCTTCACCGGCTCCTGCCAAGGCGGCCGCGCATTAATGGACGCCGCTGCCTTTCGCCCCGAACCCATTCCCGTCTACGCCGAGATGGGCAGCATCAATCCTGTTTTCATTCTTCCCGGCGCCATGCGCGAACGCGCTGCGGATCTCGCCAAAGGCACTCACGCTTCCGTCACTCTCGGCGCTGGCCAATTCTGCACCAAACCCGGCATCCTCGTCGCCCCTGCGGACTCGTCCGAAAGCTTTGCCACGCCTCTCCGCGAGATGATGCTCGCCGGAGGCGATTTCACTCTTCTCACCTCCCGCATTCACGACGCCTACCTCTCCGGCACAAAAGCCCGCGCCAGCGGGCAAGGCATTTCAAAAATCTCGCAGCCCGATGCCACCCCCGCAACTTCCGGACTTAAGGTCGCCCCCGCGCTTTTCGAAACCACCGCCTCCGCGTTCGCCCGCGACCCCAAGCTCCACGCGGAAATCTTCGGTCCATCCGCAATGCTCGTCACGCATTCTTCCCGCGAAGAACTTTTGCAACTCGCTCGCTCTCTCGAAGGCCATCTCACCGCCACAATTCACGGCACGGAAGACGATCTGCGCGAATACGCCGACCTCGTCGCCATTCTCCAATCCAAAGTCGGCCGCCTGATTTTCAACGGCTATCCCACCGGCGTCGAAGTCTGCCACGCCATGGTTCACGGCGGCCCGTATCCTGCCACTTCCGACGGCCGCAGCACTTCCGTCGGCACGCAAGCGATCTACCGCTTCTCGCGTCTCGTCTGCTTTCAGAATTTTCCGAATTCCTCGTTGCCCGATGAACTAAAAGATGAGAACCCTCTGGGGATTTGGCGTCTCGTGAATGGAAATCAGACGCGCGAGCCCTTGTCTTCCAAGACTCGCGCCACTTCCCGTTAACGGTTGTCTTCTGCGCGGCGAACTTAGCCGCGGAAAACGCTAATCCTCAGCGCCTGCCGCGTGTCCTTCTCTGTGCCCGCCGCCATCGCTGCCCGACGTAACCGCCGACACATCCAGCACCGTAATCACCACGCCATCCAATCGGTTGTCCAGCGTCCGGTAAGGCGAGACGCGCAGCTTGAACCACGCTCCATTCCGGTCCTTCACATCCTTCTCCGCAATGGAAAGGTCGCTCATCACTTTCTCGATCATCGGTGTCATGTCCGGAATATCTACCGTCGGCTTGATGTTTCTGAACGGCCTTCCCACGTCCGCCGGGATCAATCCAAAAATCCTTTGCGCCGATGAAGTAAATCGTCGGATCGTCAGGTCGTTGTTCAGCATCACCATTCCGATTCCGCTCACCGCGAGCAGCGTGTTCAGATCGCTGTTGATCTGCGTAATTTCGCTGTTCCTGTTCCGCAGTTCGTCATTGACCGTCGTCAGTTCCTCGTTCGTCGATTGCAATTCTTCCTTTGCCGTTTCCAATTCCTCGTTCGTGCTCTGCAACTCTTCGTTGCTCGACAAAATCTCTTCGTTCGCCGACTGCAACTCTTCGTTCGTAGCCTCCTGGCTCTCGATCACCGATTGCAGATATTCTTTCGTCGCCGCCAACTCCTGCTCCAGTCGCGAGATTCTTCCGTCGCGCACCTCGGATTGCTCTCTCTGCTTCGTCGCCGCCTTAGCGCCCTTGCGGTTGGGCTTGGGATCCTTCTCCTGCTCCTTCCAGTCGCCGTCGTGGAACACAATCATGAGGTACCGCTCTTTCAGGTTTCCCATGTTGAGCGGCACAACTTCCAACTCCACGCTCTGCGAACTCTTGCCGTTCTTGATGACCACATTCTTCCGTCGAACCGGCGCGCCTTGCCGCATCGCCTGCCCGACGGCGGCGCGAAGGTCCGAAAGCAATCCCTCGCGCACCATGCGCAAAACGCTCAAGCTTGCCCGGCCGCTGGGCAGTTTCAGGAACGGATCCAGTTCGCCGCGCGAATGAATCACTTCCAAATCCTGATTCACGAAAACCGTCGCCGGCGCGTATTGCGCCAGCAGCCTCCGGTCGCACTCTTTCTGGAAGTCCGGATAGCTCCACGACCCTTCGCCCGTCGCGCGCGCCACTCGCGGATTGAAAGGCAGGTCGCTGACCTTCCGGTCCACCGAGAAGCCAGTCGGCACGTGAGTCGCGATCGCTTTCTTCGCGAAAATCTTCGACCCACGGTCAATCAGCGAAAAAAGATTCGTCGACGATCCCACGCCTTCCGAAATTCCCAGCGTCAGGAATCCCGTCGGCCGCAGCGCATAATGGAACAGCGAAACGATCTTCTTCTGCAGCATCGGCTCCAGATAAATCAGCACATTCCGGCAGCACACCAGGTCCAGTTGCGAAAAGGGAGGGTCGTACAGCACGTTATGCTGCGCAAAAATGCACATGTCCCGGATCGTCTTGCTCACCCGGTAGCCCGTCTCCGTCTTCGAGAAATACCGCCGCAATCTCTCCGGCGACACGTCTCCTTGAATGTTCTCCGGATACATCCCCGTCCGCGCCTTGATGATGCTCGCCTCGTTGACGTCCGTTCCAAACACCTGTATCGGAATCTCCGACGCTTTGTCTCCCAAAAATTCCAGCAGCGTAATCGCCAGCGAATACGTCTCTTCGCCCGACGCGCACCCCGGTGCCCACACGCGAATCGTCGTGTCCCGTGGCCGGTTCTTCAAAATCGACGGATACACCAGGCTTTTGAGGCTGTCGAAAACTGTCGGGTTCCGGAAGAAGCTCGTCACGTTGATCAGCATGTCCTGATACAACGCCTTCACTTCCGCCGGATTCGCCTGCAAATACTTTACGTAGTCGTCCAGGGTCTCGATTTTGTGCACCACCATTCGCCGCTGGATTCGCCGCCGGATCGTCGTGTGCCTGTAATACGTAAAGTCCACGCCCGAGCTCTTGCGCAGTAATTGGAAAATCGTATGAATCGCCGGATGCGCCTCGTGTTGCGCTTGTTCCGCTTCCTCTCGCTCGGGAGGCACCACGAACCGGTTCGCCGCAATCCGCACCAGTTCCCGTGCGATTTCTTTCGGCGGAAGGATAAAGTCCACCGTCCCTGCCGCAATCGCGCTTCTCGGCATCCCATCATGCCGTGCCGTCGTCTCGTCTTGTGCAAACGTCACGCCGCCTTGCGCCTGAATTTCCGCCAGCCCCAGCGTCCCGTCTGTTCCCGAGCCGGAAAGAATCACCCCCACCGATCTCCCGCCCTGGTCCTCCGCCAGCGAACGCATAAAATGGTCCACCGTCATTCGCGTCGCATAAAAATCCTCGCGCGGGTTCAGTTGCAGCACGCGATTCGCAATCGTCATCATGCTATTGGGAGGGATCACGTAGACGTGGTTCGCTACAACCTTCATCCCGTTTTTTACTTCCGCAACGGACATCGATGTCGACTTCGAAACGAGTTCCGTCAGCATGCTGTGGTGCGTCGGATCCAAATGCTGCACCAGCACGAACGCCATTCCCGTGTTCGCCGGCAGGGCCTTCACTAACTCAGTGAATGCCTCAAGCCCTCCCGCCGAAGCTCCAATGGCCACAATTACAAACTCTTCGCCCATGCCCACCGACCGGCTGTCGCCGCTTCCATCCTCCGCGGCGGCGCTTTGAGGTTTTCTTTTTGGTTGTGCGGGATTTGGTTTCATCAACGACCTCCAAGGCCGTGAACTCTAAGTGGCTCTCCGCCTCGATCGTCCTTGTTCGGGCGGATGGCCGTGCGGAAACGACGAGGTGGGCCCTGCTTCGAGGGGATTGTAATCGTTTTCCAGTTCAGCGTAAACGGCTACCGTTGCCCTTCGCGTCTGCCTCGGCCTCGTGGTGCTCGTCGCCGTTTTTCACCACGAACACTCTGGCCGTTCGCAGGATATGTGCGGAGACCGACGTTCCTTTCTTGCTCGAATTCACTTCCAGCGTGCCTCCCAGCTCTCTCATCCGCTCTCGCATCCCGCGAATCCCCACGCCTTGCCCGTCGCCATTCCCCGTCGCCAAGCCTTCCAAAACGTGCATCTCACACCCCATCCCAGTGTCCGCAATCTCCAGCGTGAAGCCTCCGTTGCGCTCCTCAAGACGGATCTTGGCCGTCTTGCTCCTTGAGTGCCGGTAAATGTTCGTCAGCGCCTCCTGCGTGATGCGGAAGAATGCGATCTCCACCAGATTTGGCAAACGCGCTCGCGTCCGCGCCTCCACTTCCACTCGGATATGGCTCCGTTCCGAAAATCCCGCCGCGTACCATTCCAGCGCCGGAACCAGTCCCGCTTCATCCAGCATCGGCGGATGCATCAAATACGAAACCGTCCGCAATTCCCGCGAACACGTTTCCGCCAGGTCCACCGTTTCCCCAAAAACTCTCGCCTGCTCCTCGCTTAGCCCCTCCACTGTCCGCGCCAGCGTCCCCACATTCATTCCCAGCACGGAGAGATACTGTCCCAGGCTGTCATGCAGTTCGCGCGCCACGTGGCGCCGCTCTTCGTCCTGCAAAACGAGCAGCCTTCCGCTCAGCTCGTGCGCCGCCTCTTCCGCAACCTTCTGCGCCGTGATGTCCACCATCACGCCCGTCAGTTCCGGTTGGGAGAACGCATTCATGCTTAAATGAATTACCCCATGCAGCCACACCGTCCGCCCGTCTGCCGAGTTCATCCGGTAATCGAACTTCACGCCCCTCGCAGCATGCGCCCAAATCAGCCCCTTCACCATCTGCCGGTCTTCGGGATGAACGTGCTCCAGCCAGAAATTCGGCATCTTGGTCCAGCGCTCCGGCCAGTAACCCAGCACTCTATTAGCCTCCTCGCTCACCCATCTCGTTTCCAGCGTCTCCGGATCCCCTCGCCACCGGAAAGTCCTGATCGCTTCGCTGATCTCTTCATAGCGGCGCGTCTGGTCCATGAGCGCTTTGCGTATGTCCGCTTGTGAAGTTACGTCCTGCATCATCAAGCCCAGATGATTTGAAGGTACCGGAAAGCCGGTCACCATGTGGCTTCGCCGAACTCCGCGGACTTCGCTGACCAGCCAGCCAAGGCTTCGCGTGTGCCCTCGGAAAAGCACTTCACGATAGATTTTCTCCATGTTCTGTCTGAACGGGAAACATTTCCCCATTCGCACCAGCAGGAAATCCGCCAGCGACTTACCGATAACCTCTCTGCCGAGCTTGTTCGCAGCGCTTATCGTCCAGGTTCGCGCATCGTCAGGCTTGTGCATCCGGATTAACGCAACGCCCACCGGCAGGTTTTCAATCACCAGGTTGCCAAATTTGGATAGTACCGAAAGGCTTTGCACGTCCGGCTTTGTCAGCGCTTTCTGGTTCTCCGCGTCGTGGGGCGCGTCGCTCGAAGGAAGAAAAGAAATGCTCTCTTTTAAGTCTTGCCTTGTCTCTTTGCGAACGGCCCGGAGGGCCAAATCCTGCTTTGCCTTTTTGTGCTTCGTTTCTTCCCGTGACCGTCTCATGTTCCACTCGGCCCGTAGAATGACAAATCGATCTGCGTCACGCTGCGAAACCTCAGTCGAATCCTTCCGGGGAGATGACTTCTGGCGATCTTTGGCTCTGTCATCGCCTGCGTTACGGAATCGGCCTCTCCCCGTCGGGTTCACCTTCGCCCATCCCGTGCGGCGTCGCAGCGAGCACGCGCAAACGCAAACGCTTTGCTCATCGTCGCATGGCCGCACGTATACCTACATTCGTAACACCGTCGCGTTTGCAGTCCGGAACGTGGTCAGCCGTATTGTCTCCGATGTAGTGTCATCTTCGACCCGCCGGCTTGTCCGAGGAAACTTCAGCGAGTGATAAGGCGCGGGAACCCTGTGTGAACCACTTCCAGTGTGGCCCTTCCATCTTCCCCTGTCAATCAGGGCCCTCGTGAAGGCGCAGTTTGAGTTTTCATGATCGTGGCACGAAGAGCCGAAATTCAATCTGGCCCCTTACGCCGACTTCTGGGAACTCGCTGGAGTGGTAGGGTGCCCATTCCGACCAGGAACCGCTATGCGCTTTGAATCGACCTTACCTGTTGTGGCGAAAACGGACGGGTCGTCATTGTGGCGATGCAGGTAAGACGTCCACAGAACACTCAGATCGGACAGCGCAAGAAGTAACGCGCATTGCTCGCGCGTCTCCTCAACCGTTTCAGGCACGTTGATTGCCCGCAGCCTTGTGATGATCGCATCTATGGCCGTGCGCCTTGCATCAGGGAGCAATTCCCATTTCACCGAAAACGCTTCTTTGTAGGGCGTGAGCCATGGAAATTGGATCACGAGAATCTCCCAGCCAGGGCAGAGCGCTAAGTCTTCAGCATTATCCAAGCGCACCGAACGTTCCATAGAGCAAAACCCCACATCTGCCGTCAGCAATTCACCTGAATGCATCTCAGTCCCATCTAACCCCCCGGTTCTCCACAAAACGCTGAAACTCTTCTGCCCCCTCTCGCGTCCCTAACCCTTGGTTCCCGCACTACATTCCATTCAGTCTGCCAATTCACAGTCCCTCGTGGATTGTCAGCAGAGGATGCAATGAAAACACATCATATTGCTATCGCAGCATTGGCCGTTCTCTTCGCTTCGTTCACCGTATCCGCGCAACAGCGCCGCCGCCCCGGCCAGCCGCCTCCGGGCATGGAGCAACCTCCGCAACCGGAAAACGCCCAAGCCTCCGAGCACGAACCCCCTCCGCCTCCTCCCGTCGAAAAATCCTCTGTCACCCATCACAGCGCGCGCATCGGAGGCGAAGAAATTAATTACACCGCCACCGCCGCCACCTACGTCATCAAAGACGATGAAGGCCATCCGAAAGCCACCTTCTTCTTCGTCGCCTACACCAAAGACGGCGTTTCCAACGTCTCCACGCGCCCGATTTCATTCGTCTACAATGGCGGACCCGGCTCTGCCTCTCTTTTCACTCACATGGGCATGGGCCCTAAAACAGTCGTCCTCACTTCCGACGGCCACGGCATGCCTGCACCCTACACTATCAAAGACAACGAAGACTCTTTCCTAGACGCCACCGATCTCGTCTTCGTCGACGCCGTTTCCACCGGCTACAGCCGCCCCGCCCCCGGCCAGAATCCCTCGCAATTCTACGGAGTCGTTCAGGACGCCACCATTTTTTCCGATTTTATCTACCAGTACATCACGCGCAACGAGCGCTGGGACTCGCCGAAATATCTGATCGGCGAAAGCTACGGGACCACGCGTTCCGCCGAACTCTCTGGCGTTCTCGAGCATCGCCACAATATCTATCTCAACGGAATCTGCCTTCTCTCCACCATGGCCTTCGCCCAGTGGGGCTCCGATGACCGCACCGAATTTTTCCTTCCCACCTACATCACCACCGCCTGGTATCACCATCTTTTGTCCTCGGATTTGCAAAGTCTCAGCATGAGCGAAATCGCCCAGCGCGCCCGCGAATTCGCTCACGGTGAATACGCCGCCGCTCTCTCGAAAGGCGACGAAATCTCGCCCGACGAATACAACAAAGTCGTCGCCGACATGGCCGCTCTCACCGCTCTTTCGCCCGAATACATCAAGGAATGCAACCTTCGTGTCAGCCCGTTCCGTTGGTTCGCCGAACTCATGCGCAAGAAGCGCCTCATCGTCGGCCGTCTCGACTCCCGCTTCACCGGCATGAACCACGACGCTGCTGAAGAATCTCCCGAATACGATCCCAGCGAAGCCTCCTATGAAGGCGCATTCGTCGCCACCTTCCAGGATTATGTTCGCCGCGACCTCGGCTGGGACGACAATCAGTACTACACCGTCTCCGCCAACGTCCGCCCGTGGGACAGTCAGGCTCTTCCCGAGGTCGGCGAAACGCTGCGCTCTGCGATGACCGAAGAGAGCACTCTGAAAGTCCTCGTCCTCTGCGGCTATTACGATCTCGCGACGCCCTTCAACGGCATCGAAGAGACCGTTTCGCACATGCAGCTCGAGCCGTCCATTCGCAAGAACATCAGCTTCGCCTATTACGAATCCGGCCACATGGTCTACATCGACCAGAAGCAGGACGACAAGCTCCACCGCGACGTCGACAATTTCATCAACTCCACCTACCCCCATTAGCTTTTGTTTTTTGTCTTACGTTGTCATCCCGAACCCAGCGCGCCGCTGTTGCGCGATGGTGGTGAGGGACCTGCTCTTGTCTTGGTTTTACGCTGTCATCCTGAGCGCAGCGAAGGATCTCGCCGCGGCTTTTGGTGTTGTAGCGCAGAGCTTCGCATTCTTTGCGAAGTTCTGGGCTCTTCTCTTTTTTGTTTTTGCGGAACCTAGTTCGTCGTAGTCTTCGACACACTCGCAAACTCCGGTCCCAGCTTTGCGATCGCCGCACGAAGTTCCGAAAGCGAATCATCCGAATAGCCCGTCTTGGAGAAAACAACCTTGCCCTGAGCGTCTACCAAAACTGTGTAGGGTAGTCCCATTTCCTTCAGGGCTTTTCCAATGTCGCCCGAATCGTGGAAATTCGGGAATGTCTCATGCTTTTGCGCCAGGTAATCCGTCGCCGTCTTCGCATCCTTATCTTCATCCACGCCCAGGAACACCAACCCCTTGTCCTTCGTCTCCTGATACAGATCCGCCATCTGCGGCATCGCCGCCATGCACGGCAGGCACCACGTTGCCCAGAAATCGATCAGCACTGGCTTTCCCTTCAGCGCCGCCAGCGAAATCTCCTTTCCATCCGCGCCTTTGAATGTCACGGCCGGCGCCGTAGCTCCGCTGATGTCCTCCCCGATGCTGAACGGGCTGCGGAACTTTTCAACTTTCGCAGCGTCCTGTGGCGGAGTAAACGCGAATTCAGCCTCTCCAGGCTGCCCGCCAAGATTGGCGACAAGATACTGGTCGTTCGTCTCGATATCTTGAAAAACATGCGGACTCAGCAGATTCGGAGCATGTTCCTTTGTCACGATCTGGCGGATCGCCATCGTCGCCTTATCGATCCACACAGT
>Ga0126371_10000596_pt1 | contig 29997 bp, 26 predicted proteins | sample PanSoiMetaPlot_4_FD_110145 | JGI IMG/M metagenome (GOLD analysis project Ga0126371, IMG submission 110145) | Tropical forest soil microbial communities from Panama - MetaG Plot_4 | ecosystem: Environmental > Terrestrial > Soil > Tropical forest > Bulk soil | place: Panama | collected 2016-02-17 | reverse complement strand
TCGCCCGCCACCGTAGGCCTCGTATCCGCTTCTTGTTCATCGGCTCGCACCTTTGCTCCACGCTTCTTTCGCGCCCCGCCTCGCGACGAGTATGATTTCACCCTTGCGCTTCGCTAGGACTTCACCTCCATCAGGTTGTCAAAGGGACTTTCACCCTCAAGCTGTCGGACATGTTCGGCACACATGCAAAAAGGATGGCCTCTAACGGGCCATCCCTTCTTTTTCTGCGCGAGTTTATGCCTTTCCCAGCTTCTCCGCCCGCAATATCCCATTCCCTTCTTGCAGCACGAGCAATTGATTTGCAGCCACATTCTTGAAGGACTCTACCAACCCGAGGGGCCATCTGACCTCGACCAGGTCCACCTGCTTTGACGCGCCAAGCCCAAAATGCAGGCGAAGGTCATTCTGCGAGACATAGCTCGACCCACTCATCACTTCGTTCATCTGCGCATGCTTACCGGTAACCACACGCACGCGCGCGCCAATTCCGCTGCGGTTCGATTTGGTCCCAATGCACTTCACCTTCAGCCAGTTATTTTTCCGCGAGCCGTCATTGCGCAACAGCGACGGAGGCTCGTTCATATTGTTCACAACGATGTCGATGTCCCCGTCGTTATCGAAGTCCCCGAAGGCACAGCCGCGGCCGGGGCGCGGTTCGGTTACAACCATCCCCGTCTCTGCAGTGACATCGGCGAAACGCCCATTCCCGAGATTTCGGTAAAGGATCTTCCGCTCCTTGAACGTGAGGTGTAGCTTCCCAGTGTCCACCTCGGGAAAGACGTGACCATTCGACATAAAGATGTCAGACCAGCCATCGTTGTCGAAGTCAAAGAGTCCGACACCCCACCCCAGGTAGCGCGTATTCGCGCCCAGCCCGCCCTGTAGAACCGCATCGTAGAAGCTTCCGTCTCCATTGTTGTGGTAGAGGTTCGCGGTTTGGTCCGAGTAATTTGTTTTGACGATATCCATCCAGCCATCGCAGTCGTAATCGCCAACTGCGACGCCCATGCCACCTTGCATGCCGCCATTCTCATTCACGGCGCAACCGATTTCCCGGCCGATCTCTTCAAAAGTGCCGTTTCCTTTGTTGTGATAGAACCGGCTGGGGACTGAGTCGCAAGCGACGTAGATGTCGGGCCAACCATCGTTGTCGAAATCGGCGGCGGAAACGCCTAGCCCGTATGAACCCGTTGGGATCCATTGATCGCTGACAAAGAAGGGCTCCGAGGGCCCGCGTGGGACGGCAATTCCCGCCTGCAGCGACACGTCCTCAAACCTTCCGTCGCCGCGATTACGATACAGAATGTTCGTTCCGCCCCCCATGCCTTGTGGACCGCAGCCGACGGAAAGCCCGAAGTAGCGGCAGTAGGCGTTGCTCCCGGCAATCGGCGTGTTCTGCAGATCGAAATTCACGTAGTTGGCGACGAAGAGATCAAGGTGACCGTCGCGATCGTAATCGACGAAACAGCAGCCAGTATTCCAGCGCGGATGCTTCTCTTTCTGCACCAATCCAGCCTTTTCCGTAACGTCGGTGAAGGTTCCGTCACCGTTGTTGTGATAAAGGACGATACCTCCCCAGTAGGTCACGACCAAGTCGTCGAAGCCGTCGTTATCGTAGTCTCCGATGCAGCAACCCTGTCCCCATCCCGATCGCGCCAGACCGGCCTTGGCGGTCACATCGGTAAAGGTGCCGTCGCGATTATTGTGAAACAGAAAATTCGTTGCGGCCTGCGATGGCGAAATTCCCTCCAGACGTGTCCCGTTCACCAGAAAAATGTCCAGCCAGCCATCGTTGTCGTAGTCAAAGAGAGCCACACCGCAACCAGTTTCCTCCAAGATGTATTGCTTCTTCGCGATGCCACCGAACACGTTGACGGCGCCGGCCAAGCCCGCCTCTTTGGTGATGTCGGTGAAGGAAAAGCCAGCCGTCGATGGGAGGTTTGCCGACTTGGATTTGGAGGCAACTGTCGCTCTCTGCAAAGCCGACATCCCCGGCACCAGTGACGAAAACGGCACGACCAGAGCGGACCGTCCCACCGCAAAGAGAAACTCACGGCGAGAAGCACCGCCCGATGTTCTATCGAGGCCTCGCATGTCGGAAAAGCGTCGGCTCATTTCGGTTCTAGTGTAGTGCCTCAAATCAATCGACAGTTATGAGTCGTCGGTTTGCCCTGTGATCTTCTGTGCTCCCTGTGGTTAAAGCCTTTGACCTCATCGTCGACCACTCCGGGTCACGCGGACCGAGTCGCAATACTGAATGCACCCTGTTTTCGACGCGCTACATTAATCAGGCAGCAGCAAACGCAGATGAAGATCCCGCTGAGTACTTTGCTCGGTCTCCAGTCGATGGGACTCATTAAACTGTGTTTCGGATTCGGGGGCTTTCCCCAGGCGACGAAGCACGAGCCCTAACTGATAATGTGCTTCAACGGAATTCGGATCTAGCGAAACGGCCCGCTCAAGATCCTGCTGCGCCTCTTCATACTGATGCTGCCGGACAAGTATCCCTCCCAGCTTGACGTACGACGGCACGTGCTCAGGATTGGTCTTCAGCAGGTCCCGGAAGATTGGAATTGCGCGATCATCGTCTCCTATGGCGTCATAGGTCAACGCCAAGTAGTACGCAGCCGGAATCTGATCAGACTGGGCCGCGAGACTCCTCTTGAGAGAAGCCTCGGCGTCGCTGTACTTGCTTTGCAAGTAGTACACGGCGCCCACGGCATAATTCAAAAGAGCATCGTTCGGATGTTTCTGCAGGAGTCGTTGAAATAGAGCCAGGGCATCCGGTAATCGGCCCTTGCCCACGTTGGCAGAGCCGAGAACATACACGTACGAATCATCCTCTGGCTTCAATTCGACAGCCTTGCTCAGGGCAGGCAGTGCATCGTCGAGCAAATTCCTTTCCAGACACACCTTGCCGAATTCGAACAGGACTTCGGGATCTTGAGGCGCCAGTTGTTTTGCCTTAACCAGAAATGAAAGCGCCTTCTCACTATTGTTCTGATGTTCAGCGATCTGGGCCAAGATCTGGTAACAACCCGCGCATTGCGGTTCCACTGACAACGCAAGCTGAGCGTCGCTCTCAGCACGATCAAGCACACCCAACGCTGAAAAAGCGGAAGCAAGCCTGAGTGCAGCCCCCGACTGTGGGTGGGATGTCAGTCTCTTCTCTTCCTGCTCCAATACCGAAGTAGCTTCAGGCCTCATCCCATTGGCCATCAGAGTGGTGGCAAAATCGAGTGCCGCATCATCGGACGGGTCCGGCAACTTTTGCCACTGCGTCAAGAGATCGGCTAATTCCTGCTTTTTTCCCAGCGCGCCATAGTCCGAGGCGAGCACTACAATTCCCTCATCCGACGCCAGCAACTGCGGCAGGATGCGAGTGCTTACATCCAGCGATTGCCGGAAGTTACGCCGAGAGGCCTCGAGTTTGAACAGATCGAAGCGAGCGTTGAGATTGCCGGGGTCGGCATTCAACACCTCACGAAAACACTTCGCCGCCGAATCCATCTTTCCGGCAAACGCGTAGGCATTGCCCAAAGTAGTGCGCGCACCCAAAAGTTTTGAATTCAACGCGAGAGCTTGAGTTAGAAACTTGATACTATTGTCGGCCCTACCCTGCTGCAGACGTATCGTACCCAGCATGGCCAGAGCAAGAGCCTTGGTAGACCGATTCTGCAAGGCTTCCCGAGCTTCAGCTTCCGCGCGCACCATATCCCCAGTGCTCAATAGCTGCGCGGCTGCCTCAATGTGACTGGTCTGCGCATACGCGGCGGCCGCAAAAACAAGAAGCAACGAGAACGCCCGCAGGATGTATCTGGCCCGCATGAGATTGGGATGTCGGGCTGCACTGGGCCCGGTTAGAACTGGGTTATTTATAGCATCGCGAATGTACTCGCGCAACGCGCCAACCCGCGACAATACTGGGGCATTGTCCCTTGTGAGCCTATGCTCCCGAGGTGTAGATTCATGAGGAGTTTCACCATCCCACACGAGAGCGGTCGCGTACTTTTTTTGGGGCAGACGCAGTTCATGATCCAGGGAAAAAGTGGTTATTGGGGTACGCGCCGGGGTTTTCTCAAAGGCATCGGCGCTGCCTTGGCAACTCCTGCTCTTTCCGGTTGGTCCAACTCTCATGCCGCGTCCGCACCTGAATTCCCGTTCGAACTTGTTCCTCCGGAAGTCAGCGGTATCACGTGGACCCACCACAACGGCCGCTCGCCTGAGATGTATCTCCCCGAAACTGTGGGCGCGGGTTGTGGATTCATCGACTACGACAACGATGGTTGGATGGATATCTATCTGGTTAACAGCGGGAAGTGCGACTTCCTCGATCCGAATCCACCGCTTCGCAATGCCCTCTATCACAACAATCGGGATGGCACGTTCACCGACGTAACCGAAAAGGCGGGCGTGGCAGGTGGCGGATATGGAATGGGCGTCGCCGTAGGTGACTATGACGGCGACGGCTTCCCCGACATGCTCGTCACGCAATACAACGGCGTCATTCTTTACCACAACAACGGCAACGGCACATTCACCGACGTAACGCGCAAAGCCGGACTGCCAACAACAGGCTGGGCTTCGAGCGCAGTGTGGTTCGACTACGATAACGACGGCAAGCTCGATCTGTTCATCTGCAGATTTGTCGACTTCGACAAGGCCAAAAACCTGTTCTGCGGCAACCAGCAGACCGGAGAACGTTATTACTGCATCCCCCGCGTCTACAATCCCACGCCCAGTTGGTTCTTCCACAATAACGGCGACGGTACCTTCACCGATGTCAGCCACGACTCCGGGATCGCAAAATCACTGGGCAAAGCCTGGGGAGTGGTGGCCTGCGATATTAATAATGACGGCCGCCTGGACCTCTTTGTCGCCAACGACACGGTCGCAAACTTTCTTTTCGTCAACCGCGGCAACGGAAAGTTCGAAGAGATTGGTCCTCAAGCCAACGTTGGCTACAGCGCCGAAGGCCATGCACGCTCCGGCATGGGCGTCGACGCCGCTGACTACGACCAGGACGGATGGATGGACCTGTTCGTCACGAACGTCGACCGCGAGATGTACTCCCTCTACCACAACAACCACGACGAAACCTTCGACGACATGGCCATCCCGAACGGAATCGGAAGAATCACCAGGTTGATGAGCGGCTGGGGAGTGAAGTACTTCGACTACGACAACGACGGCAACCTCGATCTATTTCTAGCCAATGGGCACCCCGATGACAAAATCGAAGAACATTCGACCGAGGTGAAATACTGCGAGCCGATGCTTCTGTTTCACGGTAACGGAAAGAAATTTGAGGATGTTTCGGGTACCAGTGGTCCGGCATTTACCAAGCCGTACGCGTCGCGAGGGATGGCACTCGGTGACTTCAATAACGACGGGGCCGTCGACGTTCTCGTCGGAGTCAACAACGGAGCGCCTCTGTTGCTGAAGAATAACGCAGGCCGACACAATCACTGGCTCGGCCTAAAGCTGGTGGCGAAGCAGGCCAATCCTGACGCCATCGGAGCAGTAATCACCTGGCAGGCTGGGGACGTGAAGCGCACAACCTCCAAGACGGGTGGCGGAAGCTATCTCGCGTCGCATGATCCACGCATCATTCTCGGACTGGGCGCTAATCCGAAGCTCGACTGGGTGGAAATCAAATGGCCCCTCCCCAGCACCCGCGTAGAACGCTTCACCGGCCTTCCAATCGACAAATACGTCAGCTTAACGGAAGGCAAAGGAACAAAGGTCTAAGAGCGGCAGGAAATGCTGTGAACCATCCTCTCTATCGTCACTAGAGCGGTGTCATGCTGAGCGCAGCCGGAGTGCAGCGAAGCGGAACTCCGGCAGAGTCGAAGCATCCCTACCCGAGAACAACTGCTGCGGTTGGAATTTCTTGCTTTCTCTCAGAATGACAGTTGCACACTCAAGGGCCGGCGAAGGTATATGTCAATCGATTCGCCCCTTACGCTCCCCACTGAATCACCGTATAAGACCGCGCCGGCACTTCAAACTTCGTCCGTCCATTTGCAGTGGCAGTTTTCTCAAACGCCTGTGGCTTCACCCTCTCCGGCGCATCGAAGCCGTTTGCCGCCTTAAGATCGCTTCCGGTCAACACCTGTGCAGTCAGCACGCCGCTGCGTGGCTGGTCCTCCCAAACGACTTCGACCGCATGCGCTTTCACCAGGTCGCGGTTGAGAAGGAAAAGTGAAGTCTTGCCATCCTCGGTCGTCGCCACCGCGTCGATGTAGGGCACCGCGTCCATTCCCTTCACCTCGTACGTCGGAGACTCGATCAACGGATTCAGCACCTTCCCGTGGGCATATTGCAGCGCCCACGCATACGGATAGTAGATCGTCTGCCGGAAGAGCCCATTCTCATTCGTCATGATCGGCGCAATCACGTTGATTAACTGCGCTAAGCACGCAATCTTCACACGATCGGCATTGCGCATCAGCGTGTTGAGCATACCGCCCACCAGCAGCGCATCCTCGAGATTGTAGATCTCCTCCAGAAGATGCGGCGCCTCTTTCCGGTGCCCGTCGGCAAAGTCTCCACCGCGCGCTCGATACCAGACATTCCACTCGTCAAACGACAGCCACAGTTTCTTGGGAGATCTCTTGTGCCCGCGTACCAGATCGCAAACCGCCAGCGACTCGGCAATCTGGCGATCCATTGTCAGGTTCATAGCCAGATACTTGGAGCTGTCTCCACCGGTCTCGCGATCATTTCCCAGATAACGATGCAACGACAGTCCGTCCACGTTGTCATAACACTGTTCCAGCACCTCGCGGTCCCATTCGAGATATGTAGGCATAAAAGGACCGCTCGATCCGCACGCAATCAACTGCAGCGACGGATCCTGCGCCACATATCGCATCTGTCGCGCCGTGTCCTGCGCCTTCATCCCATACTCGGTCGCAGTCATGTGGCCGATCTGCCAAGGACCATCCATTTCATTGCCCAGGCACCAGTGCTTCACGTTGTACGGCTCCGCATAGCCGTGCTTCCGCCGCAGATCGCTCCACTGCGTGCCCTTGTCGATGTTGCAATACTCCAGGAGTGCTGCCGCCTGCTCAGGAGTTCCAGTGCCAAGATTGAGCCCCATCAGCGGCATGGTTCCAACAGCCTTGCACCACTGCATGTATTCGTTGGTTCCAAACTGATTTGAATTCAGTGTGTCCCAAGCCTTGTCCAGAACTCGTGGACGATCTTGTTTAGGCCCGACGCCATCGAGCCAGTTGTAGCCCGAAACGAAGTTTCCACCCGGATATCGAATGATTGGCACGCCAAGCGTGCGCACCGCTTGCATTACGTCTTTGCGGAAGCCGTTGGAGTCAGACAACTTCGATCCCGGATCATAGATACCCTCAGAGATCGCACGTCCCAATTGCTCGAGGAATGAGCCGAAAAGGTTTCGGTCCAGCGAAGAGATGCTGCGCCGGCCATCGATAAAAATTCGGACAGTCTGATCTGCCATTGACGCAGTCTGCGCCGACACTAGGCGCCCCAGAAATGTGCTGGAAGACACAGCTAAAGCGGCGGTAGAAGCCTGCTGCAAGAACTGACGTCTCGACGGCATCTCAACCTCCAGTTGAGCCAGCCCAGACCGATCTGGTCATCCGCAATTTTTGGGATTCTTGAGTAAACGATTACTCAGAGCGGCATCAATATACGACTTGGTGCGCCCATCGGCAAGAGAAAAGCTCGTTCCAGGAGCCGCTCTTGTTCGTAACTGGGAATGCTCCTACCTGCCCTTCGCGCCCTCTGATGCAGGCTTTCCTCTCCCGGTCAGCTCGCGGATCAGCTTAACTTCCGCCTCGCGGTAAGGCTTTCCATCCGCATGAAGCACTTCGTGAAACCACACCGTCGGCTGGTCGAGGATGTACGGATGCCTCCAGGAATCCCACGGATAATACGTCTGCGTCTTGCCCGCGACAAAGCCCCAGTTGATCGCCGCCACATTGTATTTCTTCGCAACTGGCAAAACCGTATCGAACGTGCTGCCAGCACCGCGGGCCATGTATTCTGTGCAGATCAGCGGACGGTGATATTTCTGCAGAAACAGCACTTCCGCCTCGAACCTCTCCGGCCAACCGTAATTATGGAAGCTGATCACATCGGAATTCTCGAGCTGAATGTCTTGAGTCTTGGTGAGCGGCGCACTTTTTTCGAAATCGATATCCCAGACTCCACTGGTAAGGGGCTGTGACGGATGAGCCTCCCGCGCCCAGACGAATACTTTCGGAAGAAGTGCTTCCACCAGTTTTTGCTTGTCGAAAGGCTCCCGTTTCGAATAGCTGCCCTGATTCGTATTCGAGGGCTCATTCCATACGTCCCATGCCAGTACCCGATCATCGCTTGCGAATGCCCCAACCACTCCCACGACATAAGCCTTCAGTAGGCCTTCTTGCTTGGGATCGGTGAGCGCCGCACGCCCGGGAGACTGTACCCATCCCGAGTTGTGAACTCCAGGAATTGGCGGATGCTGCACCCCGAGTTTTGGGTCCGGATCCCAGCACGAATCAAACAACACGAAAAGCGGTTTGATGTGGTGCCGCGACGAAATCTCAAGAAATTGACCGATGCGCTTTTTAAAGCCTTCGGGATCCTGCTGCCAGAGCAAGTCATGGAGAAAAACGCGCATCGTATTCATCCCCATGCTTTCAGCCCAACCGAGTTCCTTATCAATTTGAGTGGGGTTAAAGCTCTCTGCCTGCCACATCTCGAGTTGGTTGATCGCATCCGTCGGAATGTAGTTGCTGCCGACTGGCCAGGGTTGTTGGTCATACCACGCTTTCGCCTTGTCCTCGGTCCATCGTGACGTCTGCGCGCAGGACACACTCAGCAACCCAACGGTGACGACTGCCCACGCCAAGATTTGTTTAGGAGCCATGACCCACCCCGCCGGGAAAACTTAGATTTAAAGAATAACCGCCGATTTCTGTAAACGTTTACAGGCGGCGCGCACTACACTACCACATCGGGTTTGATTTCGAGCCCATGCCTCTGCATTCCAGGTAGGATCGCGTGACCAACCTTCTTCAAGCGAAGTGTCGCAGCCTGGCAAAGCTTTTGCTGATCTGTTGTTGTGTCGGCTCGGCACTGGCCCAGACAGAAAACGCCACCCTCGAGATTGACGCCAACAGAGTCGAGAACTCTCTCAGTCCGACTCTCTACGGCCAGTTTGCGGAGTTCATGTTCCAGGACATCAAAGGCGGGCTCTCCGCGGAACTGACCCGCGATCGCGGTTTCGATGAGCAGCCAAACGCACTGGGATTGCCGCGATACTGGGAGCGTGATCCCGACGACCGAAACGATGATGGCGCCATGCATTTCACGTGGGATGCGGACATCTACCTTCCCGTCGACTTTAACGAAGGTGCTCTCGCGGGCCAGCATTCACTTCGAGTGGACATCCGTGGCGATGAAGGACAGCGTCGCGGCATTCACCAGGGAGAGATTCCAATCCGAGCGGGTATCGAATATCAAGGGTATCTGTGGCTGAAAGGTGAGGACTACTTTGGAGACGTCGAGGTGGCGCTGGAAGCCAACCAAACGGGAGGTGAAAGATATGCAAGCGCGACTGTCACCCATCTCGGCGGCGATTGGAAGAAATATTTCTTTACGCTGAAACCATCGAAATCCGACCCCCTGGCGAAGATCGCCATCCTGCTTCCCGGCCATGGGACATTGTGGATCGACCAAGTTTCACTAACACGAGGCGACGCGCAAGGGGGCGTACGCCACGATGTAGAACAACGAGTCGCCGCACTACATCCCGGATTCATTCGCTGGCCCGGCGGCAATGTCGCCCAGGACTACCACTGGAAATGGGGTGTCGGTCCGCGCGACAACCGTGCCGTGTGGGTCAATGCATCTTGGGGAAACGAACTGGAACCCAGCGACTTCGGCACAGACGAGTTCGTCCATTTTGCCCGCCGAGTTGGAGCAGAACCATCGATCACTGTGAATGTCGAGGGCCGCGGTGCCACTGCCGAAGAAGCGGCAGCATGGGTCGAGTACTGCAACGGAGATATGCAATCCCAATATGGCCGACTCCGCGCAGCCAACGGCAACCCCCAGCCGTTCCAGGTTCATTACTGGGAGATCGGAAACGAGATTTGGGGCGATTGGGTACGTGGTCACAGCGACGCCACTACGTACGCCAACAATCTCAATCGCTATGTCAAAAAGATGAAGGCCGTCGATCCTTCCATCAAGATCATCGCGTCCGGCGACAACAACCTCGACTGGAACAGAACGGTTTTAAAGATCGCCGGACCAAACATAGATTACTTGTCCATCCACCACTATTACGGTCTGAAGGAAATGAAAGGTGACGCGAACCACCTGCGGGCGCGTCCATTGCACTACGAGCGGTTCTACCGCGAAATGCAACAGATGATCCGCGAACTCGTTCCTGGCCGGGACATCAAGCTCGCGATTAACGAGTGGAATACATCGCTGCCACTCCCCGCTCAACACTCCATGGAGTCTGCACTGTATGCAGCCCGGTTGATGAATGTCTTCGAGCGCACTGGAGACGTAGTTCAAATGAGTGCAGTATCCGACATGCTGAATGGATGGAACGGGGGCGTTATCCAAGCCAGTCGGCACGCGGTCTTTGTCACTCCCACATATTTGGTCAATGCGCTCTATGCGTCTCACCTGGGCGAGGAACGGCTAGCGAGCACACTGCGCGGGCCAACCTTCGATTCCACACAAGAAGGCAAGGGGATTCCAACACTCGACGCGGTTGTGAGTCGCTCGACAAAAGCGCATCAGATATACATCAAGCTTGTGAATACGGACCCAGCCAAGGCTATTCCTCTGCTAATAACGCTGGCTGGAGTTCATGTCGCAAAACGGGCACACATCGACACTCTAAACGGCAGCGCATTAACCGCAGCAAACGACTTCACTCATCCCGAGGCCGTATACATCGCAAGCAGAACAACCGCCGCCAGCGCTTCCTTCTCCATCACCCTTCCAGAACACTCCGTCTCACTCGTCACGCTGGACATAGAACAATGATGACGTTCACCGCACGCGGATGATTCGCTGACACCGCGCGATCCATTGAGAGCGACGAGTCTGTGCAGGGGCGGACGCATTCGTCCGCCCCGCCGAAGCGGAAGCGAGGCATCCAGTAGCCGTGAGGGACCATACAACGTCAAAAGACTCGAGGAAGTAGATAGGGACCGAAAAACGGCGTGAGCACTATGACGGTAAAACCCGTGTTCCGCACTTTGAGTGAGCACAAACGGCACGGGGGCTCCAGTTTGTTTCATCAGCTTCGACGCTGGAATATTTTGCTTGTAAGTCCTTCTTTGACAAGATTTTGCAGCGAGCCGCAGGAGAGCTCGCGGGATAACCAGCCTAGATTCAATAGTTTGCGAATTCTTTCGCGAAAAGGATCAGCTGCAGAAACGCTGCTAGTATCGATTTTTCAAGATTTGTCGATAAAATCTTTCGATTTCAATACATTGCGCAGATTAGAAGCCAACAATTTTGCCGAATTCCCGTGTTTTGAAGACTTTGCGCAAATCGATGAAAAAATCTCCGATCGGCATTTAGATTTGATCGGCGTTAAATAAAGTACATTGCCTCACTTGAATGCTGTTGTGACCATCGACTGTGAGGAAACTTGAATAGTTACAAGATCGCAGTAATCGAAGGAGACGGGATCGGGCGCGAGGTTGTGCCCGAAGGAATTCGCGTACTCGAGGCAGCAGCGCGTCGTTTCGACATTTCACTTTCCTGGCAGCACTTCGAGTGGAGCTGTCAAACGTATCTGAAGACCGGACGCATGATGCCGCAGGACGGCCTGGATCAACTTCGCCCCTTTGACGCGATTTACCTGGGAGCGGTCGGCTATCCCGGCGTTCCCGATCATGTCTCGCTGTGGGGGCTGCTCATTCCCATCCGTCGCGGTTTCCAAGAATACGTCAATCTTCGCCCGGCACGACTCCTCGAGGGAATCACAACTCCACTCGCGAGCCGCAAACCCGGAGACATTGACTTCGTCATCGTCCGCGAAAACAGCGAAGGCGAATATTCGGAGGTAGGTGGACGCGTCAATCGCAACACCGAGTCCGACACGGCGATTCAAGAAGTCATCTTCACTCGTCGTGCCGTCGATCGCATCATCAGATACGCCTTTGAACTGGCGCGCACAAGGAAGAAACACGTAACATCAGCTACGAAGTCCAACGGAATCGTCTACACGATGCCTTTCTGGGACGAGCGCTTCGCAGCGATTTCAAAAGAGTACGCAGACGTGAAGTCCGACCAGTTTCACATCGACAGTCTGACCGCTCACTTCGTGGCCCATCCGGACTGGTTCGATGTCGTAGTTGGATCAAATTTGTTCGGAGATATCCTCTCGGATCTGGGCGCAGCCGTAGTCGGCTCCATGGGACTTGCCCCTTCTGCGAACCTGAATCCTGAGCGCGAATATCCGTCAATGTTTGAGCCGGTGCATGGTTCCGCTCCGGACATCGCGGGCAAAGGCATTGCCAACCCCGTAGCCCAGATCTGGTCGGGAGCCATGATGCTGGATCATCTTGGCGAGAAGCAGGCTGCCCGCACGGTCGAGCAAGCGATCTTCAACGTCCTTGCCGCTTCAGCCGTTAGAACCCAAGACGTCGGTGGCAATGCCAGCACTCGAGACATGGGCGAAGCAATCGCCGCAGAAGTTTCTGCAACGATGGCCGCTCACTAAGATCAGCGGATTACTTGTCGGGTACCAGCACCGGAGCACCTTTGTCCTTCACGAAGAACACCACGAATTTCGCCGGTTTGGTTTGGCTTGCGTTCCGCCCAACGACGTGGACATCATCCGGGCCTTCATAGAAGGTCTGACCAGGCGCAAGAGTCACTTCCTTTCCACCTCTCACCTGCATCACAATCGAACCTTCCAGCACATAAATAAATCCATATGCATTGTGGCGATGTATGGGGTCGGAACTTCCCGGTGGGTATTCCACGGTGACCGTCAATCCTTCTTTGCCGGGACAGGTTGTCAGGTCTTTTGACATGAGTTCCGTTACCTTAGCCTGCTGTGCTACCAGCGTGCTGGACATGAGACATGCCAGCGCCAAAATTAGTCTTGTGAGCGTCATGAATTTACCTTTCGTTTTGGCCGGCGCACCTACAATAGGTCGTGCGCATTAGCACTGCGCCTTGCGGAGTGCCGTACGAGTTCCTGTTCGGCGCGCAGCCGATCTTCGATGTGGCGCCCATGCTGCCTGCCGCGCGACGCGTGCGAACTGGAAGCGAAGTTGGGCGCTCTCGTCTTGAGAAGACGAAATTGAACAGCCGATGTGCCTCCCATACCCCGCTCACAGGTGCGAGCGTTTTTAAGCGGCGCGGGTGGTTTCTGCGGACTGCTGAGTGAGCCAAGTCTCGAAACGGGTCTCGCCGAGTCGTGCGTTACTGGCGGGAACGAGTGTTTTCTCGCTGACCTTGGCTCCGTCGTAACGCGCGCTTGCATCAGCGATGACTTCGCGGGGGTCTTTGAGCGAGGCCAAGCGTCGCCGGACCAGTTCATCCACGCGAAACTGTTCCGGACCTCCAATTTCGACAATCCCGTTTACCGGCTGACCCGCTGCAACCCTGGCCACGCCACTTGCAACGTCATCGGCAGCCATCGGCTGGAAAAGGACAGGAGGCAGATGCACCTTGCCGCCAACCATAGAAATGTCGGCAAGTCCCTTGAGAAACTCGAAGAACTGCGTAGCATGCACGATGGTATAGGGGATGGAAGATTCTTTGATCAGCTTCTCCTGAGCGATCTTCGCCCGGAAGTAACCGCTTTCGGACAGTTGGTCGGTTCCCACAACCGATAAAGCAACGTGATGTCCTACCTTGGCGGCCGCCTCATAGGTGAGGAGATTGCGGGTTGATGTTTCGAAAAACTTCAGCACGGCTGAGTCCTCCCAGTCGGAAGAGTTTGATACATCAACGACTACCGATGCGCCTTTCAGCACTTCGGCGAGCCCCTCGCCCGTGACAGTGTTGACTCCTGTGTTCGGGGCTGCCGCTACTGCTTCATGCCCGTGGTCACGAAGCTTCTTGACCAGCTTTGAGCCAATAAGTCCAGTACCGCCGATTACCACAATTTTCATAATGATCTCCTTCGTCCGTTGACCGTAAGCGTTTTCGAAGCCCTCGATCTCTTGTACTTGTTAAAGACAGGGCTGCCTGCCGGTTTATGATATGAATGGCTCGGAGTACGCTCGAGTCAGTGGCTTGAAGTGGTTGTTCTCAGCCTATGCGAAGCCTCGCTCGATTGAGCGCAGCCATTTGCCTACACTAATTCTTTTGGATGTTTTCCAAAACTAGATTAAATGCCAGAGGACAATCAATACCGCACATACTGTATTCGCGGTAGAAGCCCTATCTGGTGCTCGCCTACGCGACGACCAATTCCGCTAGAGTCTTCTCCGCTTGAAGAGGTAAGGCGGTTTCTGCCTCTCGTTTGGGCTTTATCGGCGCAATACTTCGGCGCAATACTGATGATCGGAAGCGGCACAGATGCGACTGTGCCTGTGCCAGCGGCAACTTTCGGGGCCGCGCGGCGTTTTCGGGTTACTTTCTTCTTTTGTGGAGGTCGGAGTCCAACCGCGCCTCGCAGTTCGACGAAACATTCCTGCAGCAACTTCTCAAGCCGCCGTAGATCGGGCGCAGCGAATCCCCGCTGAAGCCGAAATAAACTGTGCCGTTGTAGCTCAGGATGGCACAGTTGACCGCCATCTCACCTCCTACCGGGACACACTGATAGCAATGCAGCATCTTGTGCCCGAGCAGATAAAGCGGGACTTGCGGCCCCGGCACATTCGTGCAGACGAGGTTGAATGGCGTGATGGGCAACCTGCTCGCAAGCGGACCAGCCATGCCCTGTAGGGAGGTTGGAAACATTCCGATCAATCCTCCAGCCAGGCTAACAAGTTCGGCGGCATGCATGCGCTTTAGAAACTCGGTTCGTTTGTGGACGGCAACGAGCAATTTCGCCGGTTGTCGGATATCGAGAGGGATCGTTAGCGGAACCAGAGAGATTCGATTGCCTAAATCCGAAGTAGTGGTGTCGTTGCGCAGGTTAACTGGAACCATGATCCGTAGCAACTTTCCTTTGACGGGATCGCCATGAAGTTCGCTGTAACGCCGAATGGTTGCCGTCACAAGCGCGAGAATCACATCGTTGACGCTGGTGCTGGCTTTTAGCTTGATGGCTTTCACATCCGTCAACGGAATTTCGGTGCAGGCGAACTTTTGTGGTCCTCGATAGATGACGTTGAAACGGAGCCGCTCCGTAAAGGCGGTAATTTCGGGAAACAGAGTGGCAAACTCGTCGGCCGCTGCCGGGTCCCCGCTAGCCGCAACACGCTCGGCCATGCTCAACAAATCGGTCATGGCAGAGAGAATTCGTTTCACGAAATCAGAGCAAGAATCCACGAATTCAGATGTGAGCGAAGTCAGCGGATTGCGCGGCCGGGCAATAGGGAATTTGACTTTCTTCTTTGGCAGAGCGGGCGCTTCGGGGCTCGCATCAAGGAGTAGGCTCATGATCCCCACACCTGCAATGCATCCGCCAAACGATGATGCAAACGGAAAATCAGGCCTGTGCGATCGGCTCTCAGGCCACGCACCACCGTGATGTCCCACAAAGGATGCCGCCGGTCCATGACCTGGCTGAAAAACGTTCCGGCAAGAGCTTTCAGTTCGACATCAGAGCCATGCTTGAGCATCACTTCGCGCAGGTGACGATTCAGATCGAATTCCAGATCGTATTCCCATGTGGGCAGACCGAGACCGAACGGCGCGGGCACAACCGGTTGGAAATAGCGTGGCAGCAACGGAAGTTTTGCCTCGACGAAGACAACACCAGCGCCAAAACCGACCGCTCCTCCGAGCAAACCGCAAATGATTGTTTTTTTTTGGTACGTTGGTTGCCAGGTACCCGCCTACCAAACCCAGGCACACGCCGATAATCGTGGGCGCAAGCGCACGGAGAACGGACCTTTCCAGATAGGGACCAAGGGGCTCGTCTCTGAGAAATTCACTTTCACCCTCGCGAGCATCCTCGACCGCGGAATCCATGAGCTTTGCATCCGTAGTCAACGTTGGATTTTGACCATTCCAGAAAATTCATGAGTTCCTCACAGTGCAGTCCATACCGCGCTCGGTCTAACGTGACAGGCTGTTCCGCAGACATGCGCGAGCGCTTCACATGCGACCTCGGAGGCCAACAAGTCATGAGATTCGTATAGTTCTATGAAAACGACTATTTCCGTGCCGCTTGTTAGGATCCCGGCCAACACGATCAACCTCGTGGTTAAAGTAGAACGCTGCGGCCGGGTCCGGTCAGCAACCGTTGTCACGCGCTCGTGTGACGGCAGTCGCGCACTTGTTCGATCTGTCGGTTGGACAGCTCAAAACAGACACTTGCCCTTTGGCTCAAACGCAAGGATTTTGGCAAGTTATACGTCGGCGACGCAGTGGAAGAGCGCGTTGCATTCACGCAAAATACTCCCCGGGTCTAAGTAATTCCGGACCCGGGGATTTCCGTGGAGAGAGACTCACTTTGAGGATATGAGCAGCTTAGTCTCCCGATGGCAACAACGACTCTTCAGCCGGCATTGCCTCGGAGGCTAGCGAGGGACAGTCTCCCAGTATCGGCTGGCACGCAGCATCGGGACCATGTTTCGGATGCACTTGAAGCTTGACTCCCGAGAACTGCTCCTGCTCAGTAGAACCTTTTAGCGCGGTCGTCGAAGCTGTACCGGCGGCGATCGCCTGAGTCAGTGCATCGAAGTATCCGGTTCCTACGAAGCGCTGATGTTTTACAGCCTGGTATCCGTACTGTGCTTCTCGAGCGAACTCTTTCTCCTGTAATCGAGAGTATGCGGTCATGCCAGTGTCCTTGTAACCGCGCGCCAGTTCGAACATGCTGAGGTTCAAGGCATGGAATCCGGCCAGCGTAACGAACTGGAACTTGTATCCCCTGCGTGCGAGTTCGCTCTGGAAGTTAGCGATGGTTCGGTCATCGAGGTTCTTCTTCCAGTTGAACGACGGCGAACAATTGTACGCAAGCAGTTTTCCCGGATACCTGCCATGGATTGCTTCGGCAAAGCGGCGAGCCTCCTCCAGGTCGGGATGCGAAGTCTCACACCAGATCAGATCTGCATAGGGCGCATAGGCAATGCCGCGGGCAATAGCAGAATCCAGCCCTCCTCGAATCCGGAAGAAGCCTTCAGAGGTACGTTCGCCCGTCACGAACTCCTGGTCTCTCGGATCGATATCGTTGGTCAGCAGTTGAGCGCTGTCCGCATCAGTACGGGCCATGATCAGTGTTGGGACACCAAGGACATCCGCGGCCAGGCGTGCGGCGACAAGCTTCTGAATCGCTTCCGAGCTCGGCACGAGAACTTTGCCGCCGAGATGTCCGCATTTCTTCGCGGACGATAGTTGGTCTTCGAAGTGGACGCAGGCCGCACCCGCCTCGATCATCGCCTTCATCAATTCGAAAGCATTCAACGTGCCGCCGAATCCGGCTTCGGCATCGGCCACGATAGGAGCCATCCAATAGATGCCGTTCTTTCCATCAAGATGATGAATCTGGTCGGCCCGCAATAAGGCATTGTTGATCCGCCGCGCCACGTTGGGAACGCTGTCAGCCGGGTACAAGCTCTGGTCTGGATACATCTGGCCGGCGTCATTTGCGTCGGCCGCGACTTGCCATCCACTAAGATAGATGGCCTTCAAACCAGCCTGCACTTGCTGCACGGCCTGATTGCCAGTAAGCGCACCGAGCGCCGGCACATACGTGTCGTTATGGAGCAACTGCCAGAGTCGTTCGGCGCCAAGGCGCGCGAGCGTATACTCGACCTGGATCGACCCACGTAGCTTGATGACGTCCTCAGCGGTGTACGGGCGCGTCACGCCTTTCCAGCGGGGATCGGTTTTCCATTGCTGCTCCAGCGTATTCACATTGCGCATGTCTGCATCTCCTCGGCGTTCTGGCCGTCAGGTTGCAGTAGAACCGACTCGCGCGAAGGACTACAAATGGCATTGTCCGCTTTGGTCGGGTCGTCCGTTTTGTCCTAGCACGAGTTTCTTGCCTCCAAAGGAGCGATACGATGACGAACATGGCTACCATCGCTACCCGCAATGACGTTGAAACTTTGATCCTCACACCGGAGGCACGTCGCTTCCTGACAAAGCTGGCGCGCGAGTTTGAGTCGCGGCGCCGTGAGCTTTTGCAGCGACGGCAGGCTCGCCAGAGGCAGATTGATGCGGGCACAATGCCCGATTTTCTCCCCCACACCGCAGATATTCGCGAAGGCAATTGGAAGGTCGCACCGATCCCGCACGACTTGCTTGACCGGCGCGTGGAGATTACCGGACCTCCCGATCGCAAGATGATCATCAACGCGCTCAACTCCGGCGCAAGTGTATTCATGGCGGACTTTGAGGATTCCAATTCGCCCACCTGGATGAATAACCTCGAGGGTCAGGCCAATCTTCGCGACGCTGTCGATGGCACGATCAGTTTCGTTAGCGCCGAGGGGAAGCGTTATGAACTGAATGGTCAAACGGCAACCTTGGTGGTCCGTCCTCGAGGTTGGCATCTGGAGGAAAGACATTTTCTCGTGGATGGGAATCCGATCTCTGCCTCCCTATTCGATTTCGGGCTGTACTTCTTCCACAATGCAACCCGGTTAATTGAAAGGGGAACGGGGCCATACTTCTATTTACCCAAGATGGAGAGTCATCTGGAAGCGCGGCTCTGGAATGACGTGTTCTGTTTTACCCAGGACGAACTTGGCCTGCACCGCGGCACGATCCGCGCCACAGTACTGATCGAGACCATTCTGGCAGCCTTCGAAATGGATGAGATCCTGCATGAACTTCGTTGGCATTCTTCCGGACTGAACTGCGGCCGCTGGGATTACATCTTTAGCTTCATCAAGAAATTCCGCAACCGTCCAGATTTTGTGCTGCCCGACCGGTCTACCGTCACAATGGAGAAACACTTTCTCAAGTCCTATGTCGAGCTATTGATTCAGACCTGTCACCGCCGCGGCATTCACGCGATGGGGGGAATGGCTGCACAGATCCCGATCAAGAGCGATCCTGTGGCCAATGAGAAAGCGCTTGAGAAAGTCCGCCAGGACAAGCTTCGAGAAGTAACTGCAGGGCACGACGGCACATGGGTCGCACATCCCGGCCTCGTGTCGATCGCAAAAAAAGTGTTCGATGCGCACATGAAGACTCCGAACCAAATCAACATCAGGCGTGAGAATGTATATATTCAGTCGAAAGATCTACTCACCGTCCCCACAGGCCAGATCACGGAAGAAGGTCTGCGGTGGAACATCGATGTCGGATTGCAGTATCTCGAGTCATGGCTGCGGGGCAGCGGATGTGTTCCCATCTACAACCTTATGGAGGATGCTGCCACTGCAGAAATCTGCCGCTCGCAGGTATGGCAGTGGCTCAAACAGGGTGCGCATCTCAGTGATGGACGACCAGTCACACAAGAAATGGTCCGAAACATCATTGCCCAACAGAAAAACAAACTGAAAGGCGGACGGATTTCAGATGCCGCCGATATTTTCCAGCGAATGCTGACCGGTGACGATTTTGCGGAATTCTTAACGCTGGAGGCTTATGATTACATCGATTAGGGAAAGGCGATCTGCCTGTACGGAAGATGATCCCCCAATCGGCCGAGATCTCGGATGAGTTTCTCGCGCAACTGAAAGAAGACTTGGTGTGCCGGCGTGTGGCACACGGCTTCGCGCGACTGGAGCAGCATCGGCATTTACTGTCTTCGTTCAACCCCGAAAGCAAGAATACGGCCCTCTTCGCTGGATACCTAGCCCAGTGGGTGGACGTTGGATATCAACGCCCCGCACTGGTCAAGGGAATCGTCTGTCAGTTCTCACGCGACGTGCGGACACGTCTACCCCTACACGACTACCTGCATCTGCGTATGGCACAGGGTATGGTTGCAATGGCAGAGGAAATTACCGAAGAGGCTCTGCGTCACTTCGACTTTGTCCTCAGCCTCGAACCGGAAACCGACGATCACGAGCTTCTTTCCATTGCCAACTTCTGGAAAGGGCGCTGCCTCCGCATGAAAGGCGAATACGATCAGGCCCTGGCTTTTGCGGTTAAAGGACGGGATCTCGCCTTGGAACTCGACCACCCGCCGATGGGAGCAGTCATGCGGGTCCTCGAGAGCTGGCTGCTTTTTCAAAAAGGCAATGCGAAAGAGGCTGTCGAGATTCTGCAGACCGCGGAAGAGATTCTGAGCAAGAGCGATGATTACCTCACGTTGGGTAATATTCACTCCTCTTACGGACGGATCGCTCGCCGCCAGGGACGATATCAACACGCGATTGAAAACTTCACAACCGCTATCGCTCTGTACCGCAAACTGGATCCTCTGCACCGCAATGTCGCGCGTTCACTAAACAATAAGGCGTACGTCAAGCGACTCATTGCTCTGCAACTGAGGCGCAAAATCGATGCAGAAGCCGCTCGACGCAGAAAGGCTGCGGCCCGCGGCGCAACACCAAACGGTAAAGGTAAGCCCTCGTATCGCGTTCGTTTCGAAAAGTTACATGTCGAGGCCCTGGCGGAACTGAGCGAGGCACAGACCATCTATGAGAAGTACGGAAATCATCATGGATTGGGCAGCGTGCACTTGAACTACGGATATCTCCATTTGGATAACGGCGACCTGGACGACGCAGAGAAAGAAGCGGAAGCGGCTTTTCACCTGGGCGAAGCCCGGCACGACCATATCCTGATGGCCCGGAGCCAGCTTCTGCGCTGCATGATCGAAAACGCTCGCGTCGAAGAAGGCATCGGCGAGAGCACGGAGCCCGGCAGCCACGCACATCTCGCCCAGGACTTCGCTCAAGAAGCGATCGAACTCGCCAAGCACACGGAAAACCGCCGTCTTCTTGCCTACGCCCATATTTGGCAGGGACTGACTTACAGCAACCGATTCTTCAATGACCTGGAATCGGCGCGACTTTGCCATGACCAGGCCGTCGCACTTTCGAAAGGTGTCCATGCGGAGGACGCATGGGACGATCTGCAAACACTGAATGCCCGCGTTCTGCGAGCGGGCAGCGTGAACCCAACACTTCGCGCCTGGTCGCAGGGATCGGTTGGAGACAAAACCTTCCAGCAGATCACAGAAGAATTCGCCGAGTTGATTATTCCCAAGGTCTGGGAGCGAGAGGGCCGCAAGATCTCGCGTGTCGCGACTCGCCTTTCTATTTCTCCGAAAAAGGTGCGCCGCATCCTGGGACGGGTCGGGCGACGCAAACCCTCCCAGTAGAGAAATCGCGTGCCGGAGCGCGCTTATGCTACGCGTGCCTCGTCGTTCCAATCGGTCTTCGCCGCCTTCGGAAGAAAGCTCATCGCCCGCTCTGCCGAAGCCGTGATGGTCAGGCTTGGGTTCACGCCAAGATTTGCGGCAAGCACAGAGCTGTCAAAGATGTACATGTTCCGGTACCGAATACACGATGGTGATGGTCCGGTAGGGCGAGCTCGCGATGACGCAACCGCCGATACAGTGTGCGGTTCCTGGAACGTCGAACAGTATTTCGGGAAGCATGCTCATGGCACTACCGCTGGCGATTTCAGCGAATTTCCGCGCGCATTTGTTGGCCTTCGCGATGTAGGTTTGCACCTTGTCGCCTCGGCTGACGAGCATTCTGCCAAACGGCCAGAAGCAAGGCCGGTCCCAACGCATTTCGATATGGCCTTCGATCGCCTGCATGCAAAGAAGGATCGTTGCCTCTCGGGCCCAGTCCCACGGACAGATCAGTCGCAGAGTCTTGATCGGGTGTCGCGGCAGAAAGCTAACGCTGTTCTTGAGCCATGATGCGATGCGCTGCGGTCCAGGGCGGCCGTCGGTGAGGAAGGTCGTGAGGAGTCCCAAGAGGTCGGCGCCTTTCGGATAGCGTACCGCTTCAACGTGCGTGTGCTCGTCAATGTAGATTCCCGATCCAATGGCGATGCCTTGTGACAAGTCTTCCGGACAACCGGGGACCCGCACACCAATGATCGATTCAGAATTCGTGCGTACATGTTTTCCCACACGATTGCTGATGTGCGGCAGCGATCGGTTCTCTTTCAGCCTGAAGAGCAGCTCCATCGTTCCGAGCGACGATGCGGAAAACACCACACCTCGGCTGGTAAGCTTTCGTGCGTCACGCCCCAACCAGGATGTCGACTTTGCTGTCCTGACCTCATACCCGGCGCTGCCGTCCGTCGTGCCGTAGAGCGGCTTAACGTCCACCACCTTTGTCTCCAGGAACACCACCGCTCCACGTTCTTCCGCCAGGTATAAGTAGTTGAGGTCCAGCGTGTTCTTCGCGCCGTAGCGGCACCCCATCATGCAGCCCCACAAGAGGTGCAGGTGGTTCGTGGTCGCCCGGCCCTGCCGAAGAATAGATCCGGAAATGTCTGGTTCCCGGATCGCCCTTCATTGGCTTCAAAGATTCCGACGCTCGTGTGATAGAACGTCTGACCCGATCCAGCAGCTTCTCCTGTTCTCTTCAGGAGTCGATCTGCGGGGCCAAGAATCTTGTTCTGCGTTACACCAAGCATGCATGAGGCGGTCTGGTAATACTCGGCCATCTCGGCCTTCCAATTCGCCAAACCAGCCCACGATCCTGCCTCCCACACTTTGTCTGGCGGAAAAAGAAGAGTGCCAGCATAAGTGATGGAACCGCCTCCGACCGCACAGCCGTGAAAAATGGTGGCGTGGCGAAAAAAACGCATGTTGAAAAATCCGCGCAGACCCAGCTTTGGCGCCAAAACCAGCGATGAATCGACCAGCCGGAACGACTCTGCAGAGCAAACTATTCCACACTCCCGAAGATCAATTGGGAGAGTACGTTTTTCTTCCCTGGAGTGCGCTGGTTCGTTTACTTGTTTAAATGGCCCCACCGGAATGTCGGGCCAAACGAGAAACGGACGTAGTTCTGGCGCGAGGCCAACAAATTGGAGAACAAGTGAGTGTTCACCCAGTCAGCCGCGAACCGGACGCCCACTTTCCTCGATACATTGAGATCGAACCCGCCACCTAATCCAAAGAACAGTTCCGTGTCACTCTGGTGACCGTTCGGGAGCGGAATCTGCAGAAATGTAAACAATGGGACGAGCGTAGGGGGAAAGGCGATATTCGCCCTCTCATGAATGCCTCCGAATCCAGGCCGAGCGAAGAAAGTAACTTTCTCCCACTTGCGCAAATAAAACTGTGGTCCTGCCGCAAACGTGTACGTGGTCGACGTGAAGGCCACATTTATCGAATTGGCTCCTCCGGGCACGAGCCCAGACTGATTCACCGCGGGAGCAAAGACTGTTTCGCTCCCATTGATCGTCCCGGCACCGCTGATGATGCCATCACCCATAGCACCGAAATCACCGCCGAGTCCCAGCCAGGGTCTTACGATGACGCCAAAATCCGCTTCGAAGCCGCGCTCGGTTAAATTCCGAGCTGGGCTAATCATGTAATCGAATCCAGTAAACAGTCCATAACGGTTGATGTCACTCTGCTGTGCGAACACCGGCAGACAAATAAGAAGTACAAAGCCGCAAAACAGGAAACGCATTGCACGTTTCATATTCACCTCATGGAGTTCTCCCTTCGATTCCGATGGTGTTAAGAGTCACCGCGAGAACGCGGGATGAGGACACCTTATTTCTACAGAAACGAAGGATGCTGGCAGTGTCGCCCATCACCGTTGTGGGTATATCAGCAAAAGAAACAAGGGTGACTTGGATCGCTGCGGACGTCGGGCAGACGCTTCAACATTTCTGCAAACGTTTGCCCTTCAACACAGAGTCATCCAAAGACCAAATGGATGCACGGGAGGCTCAACATGGATCGGAACATAGATTGGCCGTGGAGTGGGTAGGAAGAAATCGAGTGGAAAGCGGACCTGGAAGAGAGAGAGAGAGAGAGAGAGAGAGAGAGAGAGAGAGAGAGAGACTATTCTTTTATTGAGGAATTGATCGACAACGCTGCCGAGAATAGTGCAAGTTTGTCAGGCTGCAGTCTTGAGTCCTTCCCAGAAGAACTCTCGGAAGACAATATCTCCGAGAAGTATTGTGTGATGGCATAAGACAGTGGTAGAGCAATTCTCTCAGGTAGCTCTGAACTCCATCACTGCGACGGATTGAAGACCAGCGTCCGGACCATACCGCTGGGACATCGCCACCAACCCCGCAGAACGCGGTCGCCGATGCAGCGAAGTAACAGTGGGGACCAGTTGTATTCCCCTGTCGAAGAGGAGGCCCTGGTCGGGCTCACCTCCACAGGAATCGTATTCATTCGAAGCCCCAGGTTCAGCGCCTTGAGCGCTTTCTTTCGCACTCCACACAAGGGTTGCTAGCTCAGGCCCCCCTCGCCTGTTGGTGCTCGGTCAAGCAACCTCCGCTCGTTTGTGGTGAAGAAATCGGCTACAAAAGAATCGTCCCGAGTTTCAACAAGTTCCAGGTCACAACCCAGACCCGTCCCAGAGCACGCAACGAAACATAACGCTTTGCCGCCGCGGTGGCTGAGAGAAAGGCTAACGGCCGCCCTATGGTTGAAGAGGAAGACTTCGGGAGCCCCCGAGGGTGCGGCGTGTATCTCCACATCTTGGAGAGAGTGAATACACCAGGCAGGTTCAACCACCAAGCCACCGCGCGTTTCGCCGTCCAGCGTCCGAGTCTCCATTCGGTCCAGCGCTTGTGAAAGCGCAAGTCCGCAAGGCGCGCCCTTTCCTCTGCGCTCAGCCATTCATTCACTGTTGGCACATCGGCTTCGGTTTGCTCCAACCAGTAAGATTGATTCGCTCGTTCAATCGGTACTCCGATGAACTCGTCTTACGCGGCTTCTACAATCTCCAGGTCCGCCTTTCTCGCTGCATCCTCAAGTCGCATTCCGCGCTCCACCGCATGAATAAGGTAAGGACGGAGGTTGGCCGGGGAAATAATACGATTCAGGGCACCCACACTGAGAGACCGGTGCACACTGTGCATGCGATCGAATTCGCTAGCCATTCCTCCCAATTTCTCGGAATAGACGACTTTGTACACTTCATTCCACTGAGTGCGCAGCTTTGCTTTCCCTCCGCCCTCGGCCTGAAGCATCGCCAGGTTCAAAGCTTGCAGACGCTCATCTTTCCGCGCCCGGACTCAACCTCGCCCGCACAGAGGTTATAAGTAGGAATTCTGCGGACGCGGGTCACGAGCGCGAGAACACGGGCGGCGGACTCCACCATATCTCCTGGTTCGGTAGACACAGAATTGCCTCCGATTCGTAGCAACTCGACCTCGGTGGCGTGAACCTGCTCGGCAAGCACTTGTGAAAGGAATTGCAGAACTCGTCGGTGGGGATCCATCTCAGTACGACGGCGATGCCAGTCCAGAGCAGCGAACGGGACTATTTATCCACAACAGTCCGTCGATTCGCTCGATTCACACGGTACCACCAGAGTGGTGCTTCGCCCAGATATCTCAGGCTGGATCCCGCGTGATACTTGATCCTGTTCACCACGAACGTCCCTCGCACCCACTGCGATCTCAGGCTACGCGCGGGCTGGTAATCGACCAGAAACGAAACTTGCTGATCCGGACGTTTCCAGGGGAACAGACGCTGACGAATCACTTCCTTCCTCAGGTGTTGGTCGGGAACATACTGTTGGTGCAGAAAGAGGGCTAATTTCGCAGAACGAAAGAATCCCGATCGTCTAAATGGGTGATCATCAAGCGCCCAGGTCTCAGCATATTTGTCTAGCCATAGTCGGGAACTTGGGCGCAAAGAGCGCAGCCAAGTGTCCGCAATTTTTCGGTGTAGGCGACTCAAATACAATTTTGACCAAGTTGACTACTGCGCCTGCGAATTCGGTGAGACCCGGGAATTGCAGCATCCGATTACTTACCTTGCGCCAGAAATCCTCGTCGAGTGAGCGCTTGGACGTAAATGACGCGATCTCCAGGAGCGACATAACTTCGCCCAGCACTTCGCAATGTGAAGAAACACATGAACGATTTGCAGGAGAAACGCATCCGTTTGGTTCAGCACCGGAAAGCTCAGGTCCCGCCATGAATGCGATACCACATGCTCGAGAGAGAAAGGCTCAGCTCATGGGATCTGGTGATCACTCTCCCAGAACCCTAAGTGGAGTTCAACGAGAGGTTCCGTGCTAACCGAACAGGGATTATCGGAAGCGGTCGGCATTTTAGGGCTCGGCTTCCAGAACTTCAAGTCGATACCCGAACTTACCTTCGGGTGATATCCGGCCATTTCTAGCACGCGTTGTGTGAGAGGCAAGTCTTGCAACTCGATTAGGAAGTCCAAATCGCTGGGCGCTCTTAGAAGTGCATTCGGCAATAGTCCGGGACAAGCAAGAGGCCTTTTATAACAGCGAATGGCACTCCTTTTAGCTGAAAGCCTTTGGTAATACATCCGAATGTTTCGGCCAACCTTCCCATCGGAGTTGATGGTCCTCGAAACAGGTTGCAAGATGGCGCCGTATCTGCTGCGGAATGATTCCCGTTTCATTGGAGGTCTGCAAGTGGTGCAGGAAATAGAGTGCGAGGTTTGAATCGACGAGCCAGTCCAGAGTCAGCTGCCAATCTCTGATCCCGAACCGCCGTAAGTCCGCCGCAGTCGATGACTCGCGGGCGGGACGCAAGCGAGCGAGTACGGCGCCCTTGCTAGATCTCGGTTCATCTGCTCTCTCCCATCTCGCCGAGCACCAGTAGCAAGGCAGGAAAGTAATACTGACCGAAGAGCGTATCGTTCTCGACGAACTCCGCCGCCACGAATGAAATGCCGAAACCGGCTTGCCGGTCTGCCGCCAAGAAGCCCCCGTGCGCAATGCGAACGAAAATCAGACCATCATGTGCGAGGCCATTGATACGGGAATGGCCCATGGGCAGATCGACATCGTCATCGACAACGATTCTCCAATGCACAACAGGGGAGTCGTGAAGATCCGTTCGAAGACATCTTGAATGCAGACGCTCCAGAACCAGCCGGTTGTTGGTCGCCACGCGCACGGGCATACTGTTCAACACCAGAGTCTCCTCATAAACCGTGCTGCTGAACCGTTTGACAGGATCGGATGTCATCGCGCTAGTTGTTGTTACAGAATTGAGAGATCGCAAGTGCGAGAGCTTCAGGTCGAAGGTCATGCTGCAAGATCCAGGCTCCACGCTGTACCAGAATATCGATCAATGCTAATTGATGATCTCGTTGAGCAGCGACGCTGGGTGGCAGGCATTCGAGACTCGTGGCGAGCCGATCAGCGGCCTCAGTGCCGCTAATCTTGTGAAAGGTAGGATTCGAACGATGACGCTTCTCTAGGAAAATGATCCATCGAGGATCGCAATTGGGGGCACAGCTTACACCGAACACAGCGGCTGGATCGACCTCGTATGCTGGTTCGCCATTCATTGACTCACCAACTGTCAACTCGGCGAGCTTCGGAAAGTACGTGATGGCATCAGGAACGAGCTTGAGGGGCGCGGACGAACCCCAGCACTGCACGCGGTCTTCTGATGACCGGGACAGGTATGTGCAATCGTCCGCGAGATATGAGAATCCGTTCAGGGATAACGAGAGTGCGAGTGTCGATTTTCCCGCGCCGGACTCTCCGTGAATCAGCAACCCGAACCGATCTCTCACAACGCACGCGCAATGAAGCGGCGCTATTCCAACGCAGGCACTGGTAATACCCGCCAAGCACGGCAAGATGACGCGTTTCCAATAGTCCATGTCATGGGCTGTAGCTGGGCACATGGAACCCACAACTCGACGACCCTGCTGGTCTATCAGCATGGAATCACCTGGACCGTAGGTACCGTAATAAAGATGTTCTAGCGCCCTGAAATAAGGCCGGCACCGTGCATCACGGTCTGAAAGTCCAAAATCTACATAAAAGAAGAGCATTAAGTCAGGTGCAAGGAGCCCTTCTTTATCCAGCTGCGAGATGTGCTCCATCACGGATAGTATCTCTGGGGAATTCGTAGAAACTTCCCAAGTCGCACCGGTCACGAGAAACCGCGCCACCAATGGAAGATCGGCTGACCTCGCCTCGTTGGTCGTGAGTAACGTATTGTAGGTTCTCATCGTTGACCGTTTGGCCCTCTCAACGGTGCGCTCCGTGATGCGGTCTCGGCACAGAAACGTGCTTAATACAAAGATGCTACGAGTGTTTGGGTCTTTGGTGGTCACTGAACTGTCAAATTCTCGTCAATTTCGGCCTGAATGCTAGCGGCCACTTTTCTGGTAACCGGACCTTGCGCGTGCGCGAGATGCCTCGGAACCTCGTGGAGAGCGTGGAGCACTTGGAGGTAGGTCGACTCTAATTAGTGGGGTGCGGTATCGATCGCAAGCCCTAGCTCGGACATTCAGTGCCATTGAGGGGTTGGATTACACGCAGGCACGAACTCAACAAGGTTCGGTCTGCTTGCCTCGGGGCTGGTCATCTTTTCCATCGGTGTGCCGGTTGTTTAAGCCAGCAGTTGAGCATCACCCGTGGATTATCAGCTTCGAAGCCACCCAGAAAGATCGCGTTCAACCAGATTGCTAAGCTCTTGAACTTTGGCTTCGAATTCTCTTTGTAGTTTCTTCTTCACTTCGTGGTGCATCGGTGGTCTGGGCCTCTCAACCCGGTTCCACCCAGAGAGCGCGTGCGAGATGTCAATGTCCAAAGCGACGCTTCGAGCCATCAATTTCGCGCTGCCATTCGGTGATGCCCGAGAGTCTTGAAAGAACCGGATGGGTTCGCGTATGACAGCCGAACTCGACCCCTCAGCCGCCAGCCTACGCACTTCATCCCAGGACAAGGCTTCGTTCTCGAGAGGCGGGTCCGGCGGCACTTCTATTCCCAGCTGCGATTCAAGAAATTCCATTTCCGCCATTCGTTCAATGTTTGTCAGCTCCGTCAACGCGTCAACCATCCTGACGGCGAGACGCAGGCGTTCGTCATTGATCATGACGTCGCGGCCAAGAGACTTAATGTAGTGGCAGCGAGTGCGAGCGACCATGTACTCAATCTTGCTGAACCACGGCCAGCTCTTCCGGTCCAGAAAATCAGTCACTACGAGCACAGTAGAAGGGATTCCGTACCTCGAAAAGACAGGCTGCGCGTTAGTCAAAAAGTCCCCGAATCCGTCGTCGACGGTGATCGCGACAACATTAGGGGGCAAGGAGTCTCTCGAGCGCAGGGCTTTTGATACCCGGCGCATAGAGACCGGCTTATAATACCGGCGAATGTGCTCTCACTGAGCGACGAGTTGCGACTGATCCTCCGGGAACCGTGGTACAGCAACACACGGCAAGACTGGCATCTAGCAGCGCGAACAGCATGCACGATTCCTAAGGAATGCAAGGCAGTTCGCGCTATCGACCTTAACGTGCGGGCGAGCATGTGCCAGGTGAGGTAAGGGCGCTTCCATATGGCTCGGCGGAAGCGCTTCAGGGATAGCTGAAGTGAAATCTGCCGTCGAACCTCGCGACCCATCCCGAACGCTGCGAAGACCCGATTTCTTCATTGTCGGCGCACCCAAATGCGGTACCACGTCACTGTGGACTTACCTGCGAGAGCACCCGGAAGTATTCATGTCTGCGGAAAAAGAGCTTTACTTCTTCGGTACAGACCTCGCGCCGTCGGATTACCGGCCGCCGCCAGCCGAGATTTACCTTGAGCATTTCGCCGCCGCCCGCGATGAAAAAAGGATCGGCGAGGCAACCCCGAATTACCTCCGCTCCCAGGTCGCGGCCAGGGCGATCAAAGCGTTCAGCCCCGGGGCCCAAATTATCATCACGCTGAGGAACCCGGTCGACGTGATGCACTCCTTACACGCAGACGCTCTCTACATCCGTGAACCGATCGACGACTTCGAGCCGCGTTAGAAGCCGATGCGAAGCGAGCTGGGCGCCAGTTAGTAGGCTATCGCCAGTTCACG
>Ga0126371_10000595_pt1 | contig 30000 bp, 30 predicted proteins | sample PanSoiMetaPlot_4_FD_110145 | JGI IMG/M metagenome (GOLD analysis project Ga0126371, IMG submission 110145) | Tropical forest soil microbial communities from Panama - MetaG Plot_4 | ecosystem: Environmental > Terrestrial > Soil > Tropical forest > Bulk soil | place: Panama | collected 2016-02-17 | reverse complement strand
CGGGCACTGTTGCAATACGTCTAAGTCCTCGAATGTTCAACTATTTAATAGAGAACTTATGCCTTCAGTAACTTGTGTACGCAATCGAAGTCGGATAGTTTCCGGAAAGGTCCCGGCTCTGTCTTTGCAGCGCGGCCGGAAATCGCTCGTGCTGCTGAACGAGATTGGCTAGCTCGAGCGGGTACTAGTCGGAAATCATGATGCGCACTCGTCAACAACACGGTTTTTCAGTTCTCGAACTGATGCTGGTCGTCCTCGTCATGCTCATCGTGATGGGTATGGCAGCGCCGAAGATGCTGCGGGCAATCGACACTCAGAAGCTGCAATCGTCTGCTCAGGGATATGCCAGTTTGTTACAGGAAGCACGCTCGCGTGCTGTGCAGGACGACAAGCCCTATGAGGTTCTGGTCGACACCTCTAGCGGGGTCCCAATTGCTTACTTAGACCTTAATGACGACGGAGCGTTCAACGCGGGTACTGAACCCGCAACCGTGCTGGCGAGTCCGATCATAGTCACCGATTCGGGATTGCCAACGGCAACCAACGGGTTTGACACAATCCATCCGTTGAACATCATTCCGTTGCATGACTCAACTTCCCCGATGTTGGCCTCCGATGCCGGTGGAACTGCCCGGCCCGGACTCGCATTCAATCAGCGCGGCCTGCCCTGTCAGCGATTTGTGGCAGGTGGGAATTGTGTGAATGCTATACCACCCCAGACACCGCCGCTTCCTCCGCAAGTGGCATGGGTGACCTTTTTCAAATATCCACTTGGCAACGGTGCTTCGGCCTGGGCCGCCATTTCCGTAACGCCGGCAGGCCGCATCAAGACCTGGTCATTCCAAAGCGATGGTCTAGGGGGCGGCACATGGAACTGAGGTTGAGCGTCAGAAAATCACGACCAAAGCGGGAAGGCGGATTCAGTCTTATCGAATTGATGTTGGCGATGATCGTACTCGCCGTTGGTCTTTTGGGGGGCATGGTGGTGATCGTCACTGCGATCGCCAGCAATGCACGCAATCGCTTTGACACGGCCGCCGTGGCGCTTGCGCAGAGCACTATGGACCGCATCATCGTGCTCTCGGCTGGCGCCGCAGGGCAGAGCACGCAAATGACCGATTGCAACGGCAACGTGAGCACGCTGAACACCACCGTCGGCGGAGCTCCGCTCACTAGCTTTTCAAATGTAATAAACGGCAATCAAATAATCGACTTCACGCAAGATCCTGTTGCAGGGTACCAAATGCTGTACACCCTGTGCCCCGCCGGCGCCACCGATGGACTACCGCAGGGCATTCCGCAAGTTTACGACGTCCGATGGAATATCCAGACGGTTGCCGGTGCTCCCGGCCAGGAGATGGTCCTTGTAGCGGCAAAGAACATCGGACAGGTTGGCAACGGCGAGCAGAACCAGAACCGCTTTTTTGCGATGCCGATCACTTTGCGGGCTCTGCGAGGTAACTGAGATGAAGCTGTCACGAGATCGAATAAGAGAGCATCAGTCCGGCTTTTCACTCATTGAGCTTTTGATAACCATCATCGTCCTCATCATCGTGATGGCCGCGGTGTTCTCGCAGATCGATCAGATCCAGAAAAAGACGAAGGTGGAGTCCTTGAAGCTCGATTTGACCCAGGAGAGCCGCGACTTCATGGATCAGTTCGCCCGCGACCTGCACATGTGCGGATACCCAAAGCCGAGGATCTACCAAAACTCGTCTGAGCCCGTAACCAGTTACGCACTTGGCCTGGTTAAGGCGACACCGACGGAGATCCGTTTTGAAGGCGACATCGTCGGCGATGGAACCGTTTATTCGGTTTCGTACAAATACTTCGCCAGCGATGTGAATGATCCGAATTGCCCGTGTCTGCGACGCTCTGTCGACAAGAAGACCACCACTGCCGATCCTGTTAACGGCTACAACCCTGTTTATTACACAGAAATTCAGAATGTAATCGACCCCACGGGAATGGCACAAGGTGTTTTCACTTTTTGGGAGGCCACTGGAGCAGCGGTAAGCGTCGGAACCGGAATTGACATCGTTAACAACCCGTCCACCATTCAACAGATCGATGCGATCAAAGTGAATCTCAACACACGCGCACTGCAGTTCGATCCCCACACTGGACAAAGAACCATTGTGAACTCCATGGCCACGATCGCGGAATTGGAGAACTAAATCGTATGAAGCGACAAGCAAGAAAATCCGAACGAGGTATAGCAATGATGGTGGTGTTGTTCGCGCTGATACTCGTCTCGGTGATCGGACTGGCGCTCATGTTCTCCACCAATGCCGAAACCGGCGTCAACAGCGGCTATCGCCAATCTAATCTCGCATATTTCGCCGCACGCTCCGGAGTGGAAGAGGTGCGCGACCGCATTCGTCCGACCGGTGACCTGCCTAGTTTGCTGCCAAAGGTGCCCATTGGATCTGTGGCGGCCACAGCGCCTACGGCCGGCGTTGTCTATGTAACCAATCTCGACAGCACAGAGACCACTGCCGTGATGTATCCCTGGAAATTGAAGGACGCAAGCAACAACGACAATCCGTATTTCGACGATGAGCTTTGTCACGAAACTGCGGATACCACGGCAATCGCAGGCTCTCCCGGGGACCCGACTAAGCCATGCGCACGGGCTGCTGCGTCCTTGCCGACAGCTGCTGGCTGGTACAACCAGCAAACGGCAGAAACCCTTCCCGGAAGCGCAAACATAAGCTACAAGTGGGTACGCATTAATTTGAAGATGAACGAGTCGTCTTCACCCTGGTGCGTGCTTGGCGTGGGCGTCTGCGGAATCCAGCCCGGAGTGCACGCTGCACACGACCAGGTCTGCTACAACGGCAAAAACGAATTCGTAATCACTAAGGCGGACGAACCAATTGACATACCTGGGCACGTCGATGGACTCAATTTACCCTCGCAGCTCGCTCTGGCAATGGGAATGTACGCTGGAGGATCTGCCGGACAAGGCAATTCCGGCCACTCCTCGGGGAGTGGGAATAACAGTTCCTCAAGCAGTAGCACTACTTCCGGCAGCGGTCTCGTAGGAACAACTTCGACTAGCAGCGGTTCGTCGAGCAGCAGTAGTTCGAGCAGCAGCGGTTCGTCGAGCAGCAGCGGTTCGTCGAGTAGCAGTAGTTCGAGCAGCAGCAGTTCTTCGAGTTCGACTGGGCTCATCGGAACAGGAAGTTCGTCGAGCTCCACTGGGCTCATCGGAACCGGGAGCTCATCGAGCTCCACTGGGCTGATTGGAACAGGGAGCACGTCGAGCAGCAGCAGTTCTTCGGGTAGCAGTGGTTCGAGTAGCAGTAGTTCGAGCAGCAGCTCTTCGGGAAGCAGTAGCTCCTCAAGTTCCACGGGAGGCCCTTCGCCAGTCTGCGGACCGACAGCTCCTCCGCTTCCCGGCACTCCAATCGGAGTTGGTTCGACACCAATATCCGCTGCCGCTTGCAGCGATGTGGAAGCACAGCCGGTTTACATGCTCACCGCGCTGGCGGTAGCTCCAAACAGCAACAGCTCTATTAAAGCCAGACGGATGATCCAATATGAGGTGGCCAGGATTGCCTTGCCGCCGGTGCCGGCGGCCTTGACACTGGCTGGTCCCAACCCTAATGCCAGTTTCGCAAGCTCTGGCAACTACTACGTTACCGGCATGGATCTGGATCCCCCGGGCACAGTTAAGAACGGCGTCAACTGCGGCGGACAGAATATGCCCGCGATCGGTACAGTGACGGACGTTGGTATTGGTCCCGCAAGCGCAACCGATGTGGCAACTAACTCCCGCAATACGATCATCACCGATCTCTACGCTCCCGGCGTGAAAACCGGGCAATACAATGGCGTGGACGCGTGCTCCCCTGGCGTTCCTGACGTGCAGAATGTTCAGAACGTTGCAAACTCTCTGTACAACACGCCACAAGGACTGAACGATGTGGTGCAGAACGTGGAGAACGCCGGGAATAAGTTCTATCCAAATGGCACTGCGATCTCCAACGCGGCCCTTGGCACATCAGCTTCGCCGCAAGTGACCGTCGTAAACGGCGACCTCACACTCAGCGGCACTGCCACCGGCGCGGGTATCTTGCTGGTCACTGGAACCCTCACGTTCAAGGGCGACTTCACCTACGACGGTGTAATTCTTGTGATAGGTAACGGCATCTTTCAGCAGGAGGGTGGCGGTACTGGAAGCTTCACGGGTGGCATCGTGGTGGCTAACATCGCAGGAAACTCCAATTACGCCACCAATCCTACGGACGCGAACCTGGCTGCAAAACTCGGCTCGCCAACCTATGGCAACAGCGGTGGTGGTGGCAGCAGTCTCACCTACAGCAGTTGCTCTATCGATCTTGGGATGAAGTCGGCCAGTTATACGGTGATCGCGCGTCGCGAGATCACTTACTAAATGACCTGGGCAACGAAAAAGCGCAGCGGTTCTCCGCTGCGCTTTACTTTTTTCTTGCAGCGAAGCAAACAACAAGGTGACTAAAAAAGCCATCATCATCGGCGCCGGCCCTGCCGGCCTTACGGCTGCTTACGAACTGCTCACTCGCACGGACCTCAAGCCCATCGTGCTGGAAAAGAGCTCTTACATGGGCGGCATCTCGCGCACCATAAACTACAAGGGAAACCGCATAGATATCGGCGGACATCGCTTCTTTTCCAAGAGCGATCGCGTGATGAACTGGTGGTTCCAGCACTTGCCTTTAGCGGAAGGACATGAGGAAGCGCCTGTCGTAGCGTATCAAGGCAAGACTCGCAGCCTGGATGCCGTTGGCACATCGGAAAGGCAGGGTTACCGCGGCAGCGGCGGTGTAGCCGCGCTTGCAGCTCCCGAGGCCGATCCGGATCGAGTAATGCTTCTTCGTCCACGAAAATCGCGGATCTACTTCCTGCGCAAGTTCTTCGATTATCCGATCCAGCTCTCCAAAGATACTCTGACAAAGCTCGGGTTCGTCAGGACGCTCAAGATAGGCAGTAGTTACCTGCTCCGTGCCGTGTTCCCGATTCGAAACGTCAAGAACCTGGAACAGTTCTTCATCAACCGCTTTGGCAGCGAGCTATACCAGACCTTCTTCAAGTCATACACGGAAAAGGTATGGGGAGTGCCTTGCGAAAAGATCAGCGCGGAATGGGGTGAGCAGCGCATTAAGAGCCTGTCAATCCTCAAGACGATCGCACACCACATCAAGAAGATGTTCCGCGGAAACGACGGTCGAGTCGTCCAGAAAAACACCGAAACTTCCCTGATTGAACAGTTCCTTTATCCCAAATTTGGGCCCGGACAGATGTGGGAAGTGGTCGCACAAAAGGTCATCGATCTAGGCGGGGAGATTGTTACCGAATTCGATGTGACCGGCTTGCAGGTCGACGGACTTCGGATAGCGAGCGTGACCGGAAGCGACAAATACAACAACCAGAAGAAGTTCACCGGCGACTATTTTTTCTCGACGATGCCGATTCAGGAACTTGTCCGGTCGCTGCACGTGAACGTTCCCCTATCGGTATGCGAAGTAAGTGAAGGGCTGATCTATCGTGACTTCATCATCGTCGGGTTGCTGTGCAACAAGCTGAAGGTCCGGGACGAGGGAGATAAGTACGGCAGGCTGATCAGAGACAACTGGATCTATATTCAGGAGCCGGACGTGCTGGTTGGCCGCCTGCAAGTTTTCAACAACTGGAGCCCACATCTCGTAAGCGACTCCAGCAAAGTATGGCTGGGCGCCGAATATTTTTGCTACGAAACCGACGAGCTCTGGTCGAAATCCGACGCCGAAATGGGGCACTACGCCATTGAAGAACTGCATACGATCGATATCATCGAGCGTGACGACGTGATCGACTTCACCGTCGTGCGTGTACCCAAGACTTATCCAGCCTATTTTGGGACGTACGGCAGATTCGAAGAGCTGCAGAAATATGTCAATCAATACGACAATCTGTTTCTCGTGGGCCGCAATGGAATGCATAAGTACAACAATCAGGACCACTCCATGCTGACCGCGATGACTGCGGTGGACAACATCATTGCCGGCCGCAACGACAAGTCCAATATCTGGTCGGTGAATACCGAAATGGATTACCACGAGGCGAAAGGCAAGCAGTAGCGATATGCGATGCGCAATAGGCGGGTAGCAGAAGAGTTTCTAGCCGAAGAGGACAACGCCTTCCATGCCATACTCACCGCATCGATGCCGAAATTCCGATACCCCCTCTCCGGTCTGCTCGCGCTGGCACTGGTTGTAGTTGGTTCTGGACTGCGCGTGTGGTGGTCGGCAACCCACCCTCCCATTGACTTTGTATATAGCGACGCCGAGCGCCACTGGTTCAACGCGACCCATCCCCTGGAGACAAATCCCTTTGCCGGAATCGATCCGCCTGCGTATGAGCTGTGGTTGAGTCTGATCGCGCGCATCACGCTTGGCAATCGGACCGCACTCGGAATTTACGCTGCGCTGCTGTCCCTGGCAGCGCCGTTCGTCTGGTTTCTGTTCGCGCGCACAGTGCTACAGCGCAAAGTCCTCGCACTGTGGTTTTGGGCTGTTCTTACGTGGCTTCCGTCGTGGATCGGCATCTTCAGCTACTTCATGAACGAGACGATCCTGATTCCCCTGATTGGATTGTCATTGTGGCTGACGGCGCGCGAACGGCCAGACACACCTGGGCGGTGGGTAGGCCTGAATCTAAGCTGGATTCTGACCTGTTTGACGCGGATCATCGCGCTGCCGATCGCCGCCGTCACCATGGCATTCGCGCTGAGCGGCACTCGGCACCCTGCGCGTCGAACGCTGTTCGCATTGGCAGTCTGGACGTGTGCTTTGACACCGTTTGCCCTGCGTTCATACGAGATCCTTCATATCGCAACACCCTTCGGGTTGCCCTATCCCCATCACATCTACTGGGAATCCGGTGCGCGGGACATTTACTTGCATATAACGGTTCCCAGTCGCGGAACCGGCTTTGACTACAACTTTACATCGAGATCCGCATTCGATGAGCCGTTCCACCCATTCAGCAAGTACCAGCCGCGGCCTTCCGGGCGAGTGGAGGTGTTAGTAAACATGGATAGAGGTGCAGCAGATTGGCAGCGGGCTGCGGCAGAGTACTCTCCAACACTTTCCAAACGACTCCACCTCTATTGTGAGAATGCCGTCCTGTTCCTGCTGGCGGACTCGTGGCCAGACGGTCATCGCGAGTTTGTCTGGGAGAACGCCGCCTACCATTTGCACTGGATGTGGTTGGTGATTGTGCCAGGAGTAGCGACAGGATCGGCCATATACATGTATCGGAACCGGAGCCTGCAGTTGGTGCCGTGCCTGGCGGTTGCGTCGTTCCTGGTTCCGCTCTTTTCGAACGCCGGAGTAATGGAAGCCCGCTTCCGCAAGCCGCTGGAGGGCATTTTCATTTTGGCACTTTTCTGGCTTGCAGAACAGTGGCGCAACTACAGCAAGACCCTTGACCACCGAGACGCAGGGCCCCGGAGCAAATGAGAAGTTTACGTGGATCGTTCGATCCGATCCCTGCCGCGTATTGCCTGACCTATCGCTTGTTCTATGCGCACCCCTCGGCGCATACGATTTCGATCTTTCGCGACGCGCTGGGCTTTCGATCCAGGTTACCAAGGGACATGTCCCAGGGTACAAACCATGGAGTAGCTTGCAACAACATTGGCAATGCTCTTGCCCAAAATGAGAAAAAAGGCATGTGACCTTGGTTTATGGAGGGTGCGCTAAGGTCAGCACCTTATGGCATGATTTTCTCGTGCTCGGAAGTCCCCGCCGACACGGAGGGAAATGATGCCAAGCACAAAGCGCTACTTTACTGTTCTGGCCTGCGGTTTGGTCCTGTGCTTAAGCGGGACGCTGCTGGCCGCGGACGGTCAGGAAAAAGAGAAGGGCCACGAAACTCAGGTTACGACCTTTCCTGGCACGATCTTTATGCTGAACCCATGCCCGACCGCCGACCATGGGATCTTCTCGGTCGACGGCACAAACGTGGCCCGCTACCACGCAAACAAGAACCATGCCTCGATTCACATTCGTTTCCTGGGTAAGGGACTAGACAGCGTGGGGCAGCCCGTCAAGGCATTCCTGCACGCCAAGGCTCAGGTCGACCCGGGATTGGCAATGTATGACATCCCGTTTGAATCGATCTGGGTGGATAAGGGATCTCACAACTTCGAGTTCCTGGCCAGCATGCACGTCTGGGTTACTAATGGACGCGTAGTTGCCGCCAACATCTTCCTTGACAACGGATACACGTTGCAGTGCACGGATGACACCGATGCAAATGCGGCTGACCACAGGTTCAACAACGACAAAGACGAAGACGACGACAGACACTAAGAAGCCCCTTTTCAACCGAGCACACAAGCGGAGGCATGGCGGGAGCTGTGCCTCCGTTTTCTGTCGTTTTGGTCCCGAGTTTGAAAATGAAGGTTGACTAGCTCGCCGGCACTTCGCTGTGCGCGATCGCCATCCAGCCTTTCTTTGCTTCTTGCCAGACGGTAGTCATGTAGAACTTTTGCGGAGTGGGAGAGGACTTACTCTGCAGGGTTGCCGTGTAACTAACCACCATATCTACCCCGTGAGGCTTCACCTCCAGGTCGCCAAAACTAATGCTCGTCAGGTTAAGGCTCTGAAAGTACTGCAATGCCTGCTCGCGGTCGCGGATTCCAGATGCAGTGGTGAGCGTGTAAACCGAGGCAAGGCGCCATTTGGCGGTATTGAAATCCCCGTCCTGGATCGCCTTCCACCAGAGCCGCTCATAGGCCTCGGCGCCGGTTGCCTCTGACCACTTTTGTGATTGCGGAGGCTTGCCTTCGGTGCACGCAAAAAGCGGTAGCACCAGAGCTAAGAGTATGACAATCTTCAAACGAGGCATGCTTGGGATTGTACTAGCCGAGATTTGGGTGATTTTGGGAAGACTACTCGGCAGAATTCACTGATAGCTCACTGTTATTCTTTTGTTCCTAAAAGGCACTCTTGCGAGTTTTGGGCAGAATTCGATAACTTTCGAGTCGAATTCGAAAAATTCACTTCGAAGATCTAGTTGATCATGCCGCCGCTGGGGCTTGCACTCAGCTCCCCGACAGCCTTCACACGTTTAGAAGAGATTCCGGTGTCCTGAATCTTGTACAGCAGGGCACGGTAGCTAATGCTCATCGCCTTCGCAGCCTTCTTACGATTCCAGTTGTGAGTCTGCAGGACTTTGAGAATAATGCGTCGCTCGAGTTCACGTACGGCATCGCGCGTGGCCTTTTTCAGCGAGATTTTGCCGTCGAGCGGAATCAGGGGATCGAAGCAACTTCCCCCCCCGCGCGACACCAACTCCGACGTAATTGCCTCTTCGTTGCCGAGAACAACGTACCGCTTTATCAGGTTCTCCAGTTGCCGGATGTTGCCGGGCCACTCATAGCGCTGCAACATGGCCATCAGTCCGTCTGAAACAGGCTTCGGCTGAACGGAAAACTTGTCTCCGTAGTAATCCAAAAAGTATCTGGTCAACGCTGGAATATCTCGCACACGATGGCGTAGTGCGGGCGCCTGAATCTGAACTACATTGATTCGATAGTAAAGATCCTGACGGAAACGCCCGGCGGCGATTTCGTCCATCAGGTCACGGTTGGTCGCGCAGATTACCCTGACCTCTACTTTTACGTCCTCTTGCGCTCCGATTCGGCAGAACTGGCCGTCTTGCAGAAGCTGCAGCAGCTTGGCTTGCATGCCGAGCTCCATTTCGCCAATTTCGTCAAGAAAGAGCGTGCCACGATGGGCCATTTCCACGCGTCCGGGCTTCGATCGGAGAGCCCCTGTGAACGCTCCTCGCTCATAGCCAAACAGCTCACTTTCAAGCAGGGTTCCGGGAATCGCCGGACAATTGACCTTCACGAAAGGCCCATCGGCCCAGGGTGACTGCTGATGGATCATGCGGGCAAGGACTTCTTTGCCTGTGCCATTTTCGCCAGTGATCAGGATTGGAACATTCGCGCCCGCTACGATCCGCAGCTTGTGCTGCAACATCTGCATCCGGTCTGTGGTACCGAAGACAACCGTCTCGGGCGGAATTCCCGCGATCAACAGACCGTGGCCATTGCTCGCCGCCACAGTCGCGCTCAAAGGTAGAGCTCCGTACTCAAGGAAAGGACATTCTTGAACACGCTGCATCGCTGTGCACATTCGCAACCAACTGTTAATCAAGCCAACCTTGTCTGTGGAAAACTCTCGAATCAGCCAGTAAAGTCTATAATTCTCAATTTATTACGAGCTAAAATGCCGGCGGGATGGGCCCGAAATCTGTCCCAATCTCTGCTTCTCAAAATCACTTTACGAAAAATGCTTCCTGAAAACATTTGCAGGTGCGGGAATGAGTTTCTCTATATGGGTTCCGGCGGAGCGCAATCCTCGCGAATCGCATTGGTACGGGCACCCATTTGGACCGAAAGAGGCAAGGGGTTCTGCGGAACAGATTCTCAACCATCGCTTTGGGCCAGGATTCCGTTGCACATCTGAATGCCTGTGGCGTCATCCAGGGAGATTTGCGCCGGTTACCTTGGCTTTCCATTTGCTATGCATAAGTTTGCACTTACTTTGGTAGTGGAAAACTGTTAAAAACCTTTGATAAGGCTATATAACTAAGTATTTACACTGACTCGGAAGATGGCTAAAAAACTGCAACTACTTCGAAAACGCCAGTCGGACGCTGTTGATCGCTGTAGTCTCGCGGAAGCACCGAGTAGGATTTTTGCCAGTCATTTCGTCGTGTTGCAGTCTCCCTTGTCAGGCCAATGCTGGACAGAGTTGATGGCCCCGAGCGTGGCAGAGTAAATTCAGGAACTCAGGAATCTTGCCCGTGGACGAGAAACGCGTACTCCCAAGGTTTCCGCTGGAAATGCCGGTGTGGGTGAGGCTTCCCGGATCCGACGCCACCGTGCACGCCAAAACGCGTGATGTAAGTGCAAGCGGTGTGTTCTTCTACGTTAACTGTGAGATTCGTCAGGACGCGGAGATCGAATTCACGATGACCCTGCCTCCCGAGCTTACCCGCACCGCAGCCATCCAGGTTTCTTGCAAAGGAAAAGTCGTCCGCATCCAGAATGATGCCGAAACCGGAAGACTGGGAATTGCAGCAGCAATTCATAGCTACGACTTTCTCGCTCAAGCGGCTTCCACTCTCGGCGATGCCTAGGCGTTTCTCTGATCGAAACTTACCAGGTCATTGTGGGTTAAGATCGTGGGGAGCGGTAATGGTGTGTGGTTACTATTAGGTTTTTGTTTCAGTAACTACAGTACAACACTGCACAAAGCTTCCCTTGAGAATTGCAAAATATTGCGCTATCGTAGGCCAACGGTTGGCCGAGCGGACTCACTTCGAGGCTCAACTCCTCCCTCAGCCTTTGAAACCCCTGTTACGGTAACAATTTGAGCACTTCCCGGCACCTGCGGAGTTCGCGTCGGAAACGGAGATAAGCGTGTCTAGTTCCCCTGGCCAAGCTGTCGCGAGTGCACCCTCATCCTCGACTCGGCTTGAAATTGAAGATTCTCTTAAGCAGGACATCTTTCGGCGCACCATTGCGCTGGCGTCCGCCGCCCACGAGTTAAAAACCCCTCTTTCAGTGATGACTGGTTATACCGACCTCCTTCTTGGCCAGTTACTGGGGCCCTTAAATGAGCAACAACGGAAGGTCTTGGAGGAAATGAAGCAAAGTGGTCTGCGTTTGCAGCGTTTCGTTCAAGATTTTTTGGCATTCAGTGCTTTGGAATCCGGCAAGATACGCATCTCCAAAGAGTTAGGGGACGTAAACGAGTGCATCGCCGAAGTTCTGGAACACTGGTCGAGCCGTTTTGAGCAGAAAAAACTCCGCTGGGACTTCCGCCCGGATAGCAATCTCCAACCCTTGCTTTTCGACCCTTTGAAACTGCAGCACGTAATATCCAATCTCGTTGACAATGCCGTGAAATTTACGCCGCAAGGCGGCAAGATTCGCGTGAGCACCAGCACTTACCTTTGGGAACGTAGGAGCTTTCGCCAAATGCTGCCGTTTGCCAATGAGCGCCGCTCCGCAGGCAATCACCAGCCGAACGCAATTCGCATCTGCGTGGCCGACACTGGTCCCGGGATACCACCCGAGTACCATCAAGAAATCTTCAACGAGTTTTTGAGATTGCAGCAAACCTCCGCCGCACATGGGATGGGGCTTGGGTTGGCGATCGCACGCCGATTAGTGGAGGCACATGCTGGAAAAATCTGGGTGGAGAGCGAACCGGGCCATGGTAGTACATTCTGTCTGCTGTTGCCGATGAGGACAAAAGAGTAGTCATGAGCGCGAACGCGACCATTCTGATCGTTGATGACGAACCCAGCATGCTTCGCTACACGAAGACTTTGCTAGAGGTGGACAACTACGCCGTTGAAACGGCAGGCAGCGGCTTTGAAGCCATCAAGAGGGTACGGGAAGGGCTCAAGCCCAGTCTGATTCTGCTCGACATGGCCATGCCGAGTATGAATGGCCTACAGACGATTGAAGAATGTAAGAAGATTCGTCCGGAGCAGAAGATTGTCGTTCTCTCCTGCGTTAGCGACACGAGCACCGTAGTGCAGGCGATCAAGCTTGGTGCGCTCGATTACGTCACCAAGCCTTTCTACAAATCGGAACTCGACGCAGTGTTGAAGCGTTGCCTTGAACCGGAAAAGTCAGTCGCTGGCACAGCCGACATACAGCGCTATAGCGTTTCCGACGACGTTGAGATTGAGAGTCTCGAAGACGACCTCTTCTTCCTCGCGGCAAGTCCGCAAATGAAACAGATCCGTGCCCAGGTATCCCTGGTAGCAAAAGTCGACGTTCCCGTCCTGTTGCTGGGCGAGAGCGGAGTCGGGAAAGAGATTCTGGCACGGTTGATTCATAAGATGTCGATTCGCGCGCATCGTCCTTTGTTGAAAGTAAACTGCGCGGCATTACCCGCCGAACTGTTGGAAAGCGAACTATTCGGATACGAGGCAGGAGCATTTACCGGCGCCCAGCGCTCCAAGCCGGGCAAGTTCGAGCAATGCAATAAAGGCACGATCTTGCTGGATGAAATTGGCGAAATGAGCACTCCGCTCCAGGCAAAGCTCCTTCACGTGCTTCAAGACGGATCGTTTTCTCGCCTCGGCAGCAGATCGAACGTCACGGTCGACGTCCGCGTGCTGGCGGCTACAAATGTGAATATCGAAGAAGCAATCGCCAACAAGACCCTCCGCGAGGACCTCTACTACCGCCTGAACGCCTTCACTATGCACATTCCGCCGCTGCGGGAAAGGCGCGAAGAGATTCCACTATTGCTGAAGCACTTCATGAATCGCCTTTCGGAGCGATATGCGCACGCGCCCCTCAGTTATTCAGAGCGCCTCGTGCGGGCGTGCATGCTATACCGCTGGCCAGGCAATCTCCGCGAACTCGGCAATTTTGTGAAGCGATATCTAGTGCTTCAAGACGAGGACATGGCCATTTCTGAACTCGAAGCAAAGGGAACAGGCCAGGCAAACGGATCTGCAGACGCTTCATCCGCAAACGGAGCTGCCGCGGTGCCAGACGGAGGACTCAAGTCACTAGTTCGAAGTCTTAAGGACGAGGCCGAACTTCGGGCAATCGAACAGGCGCTCGTCGCCACTAATTGGAATCGCAAACTGGCTGCGGCACGTTTGAATATCAGCTACAAAGCGCTGTTGTACAAGATTAAGCAATATCAAATTGTCCCCCCGGGATCCAACCGCCTATCGGAGCCTCGCACAGGATTGCGGTAAGCTGTCCTGTACATGGCCGCAGACCGGGAAGATCTGAAGGTTGTTGCGCACCTAGCCGACGGATCGTTGATCAAAGGTTTCCTTCGGAACTCAGAATCATTTGATCCTCTTGCCGCAGGTCTCATTGGGCAGAGGCTACCTCCGACTGTTTCGCTAGAAGTACCCGGCGCCGGACAGCGACTAGTTGATGTCAACCGTGCCAAGGCTCTGTTCTTCGTGAAAACCCTGGAGGGTCGCTCCGACTACGTCGAGGTCAAATTCTTCGAGCGCAATCCGCAGATCGAAGGACTCTGGATCAAAGTCAAATTCAAAGATGGCGAAGTAACCGAGGGAATTGTTCACAATTCCCTTCCCTTTGTCGCAGATCCCGGATTCTTCCTTCGGCCTCCCGATCCCCAGAGCAATAATCGCGTTGTTTACGTAGTGAAGGGTTTTCTCTCGGACTTCCGCGTTCTCGGAATCCGCAGCGAGTACTAAAGCTCGCCGTTATGCTCGCAATCTGGTAATTTGGGAACCATTCGCGCGCCAGTCAGCCCAAACAGAACCGCGAATCTAACAAAATCCCAGCAAGCGATTATGGCGTTGTATCTCATCACCGGCGTGGCAGGCTTCATCGGCTCGAACCTCGCGCGTGAACTAGTGCGTCGTGGAGAACGAGTTCGTGGCTTCGATAACTTTGAAACCGGCAAGCCCGAGAACCTGGATGACTTGGGAAACAAGATCGAATTCCGCGAACTCGATCTTCTCGACGCGCGTGGAGTAGCTGAGTCTTGTCGCGGAGTCGATTACGTTCTGCACCAGGCTGCGATTCCCTCAGTTCCACGATCAGTCGTGGACCCAGTGTCCAGCCACAATGCGAACATCACGGGGACACTCAATGTACTGATGGGTGCGCGGGATGCAAGGGTGAAACGGGTGGTCTACGCCGCGTCATCGTCTGCCTATGGGGACGCTCCCAGCCTGCCCAAGCACGAAGCCATGCTCCCGAGTCCGCTCTCGCCGTACGCCGTCCAGAAGCTGGCGGGCGAGTTGTATCTCGGTTCGTTCTATCGCGTGTACGGACTTGAAACGGTTTCGCTTCGCTACTTCAATATCTTTGGACCATACCAGGATCCAACGTCGCAATATTCCGGCGTGTTGGCAAAGTTTATTACACAAATGCTTGCGGGGAGACTCTGCACTATATTCGGCGACGGCGAGCAGAGTCGCGATTTCACGTATGTCGAGAATGCGGTAAATGCCAATCTATCGGCATGTAAAGCACCAAGCGAAAAGGTGAGCGGAAGGGTTTTCAATGTAGCCACGGCCTCGCGCTTTTCGCTTAACCAGGCTTTCCGCATCCTGGCAACGATTATCGGCTATGACAAAGAGCCGCAGTACGCCGAACCTCGTGCGGGTGATGTTAAGCACTCTCTCGCCGACACTTCACTAGCAAGGGAGGCCATGGGCTACGAACCTACTGTTGGTTTTGAAGAAGGTCTCGCGCGCACCGTGGCTTGGTATAAGCAGGCGCTGATTCCGTCTGAAAGCGCATTGAGATAGAGTGAGCTCTAGCGACATCTTGGAAGCAGCTCCAAACGAATCCCCTTCTGCCATACTGTGATTCGGTCACCTGACCTCAAGAGAAGCAAGCTTGTTTTACGAGAGATGGCTGGAGAATGCAGTCCTAGATTGCTGGCAAAGACTACCGGGTTTTCGAATCGGGAAACGTGAGCTCGAGCATTCGACAGCAGCCGTGTGCCGGCGGTGCAATCCGTAGTTTCTTGTGACACGGGTAGACGATGTGGACGCGACGCCGTCGCGCATCGTCAAACACGGAAGGATTATTCAGCCTAGTGGGCGCATTGGCAAGGCAAGTCCCGGCTACGACGCATACTTTCTCGATCCGAATGGGAACGAGATGGGGCTCTATTCAGACCGGGCACCGAAACTAAATCTGAATGCCCTGAGTCGCGACTAACTCTTTTTTTTCAACTTTCTTATACTGGTAGCCGTTGCGCTTTCGACAGGGCGTGAAACCACCGTTTCGAATGCGGATGAGTTTGGGTCCATCGGATACTCCTCATCGCCGATGGTGTGACGATCGTCAGCCCATTGTCATCCTTCACCGATTGCAGACGATGCTTAATTACGATTCGACCGTCGACGGCCCGCTCCATGCCAGTGTGATTGGGATCAGGTCCGGGACTATTCGACCCAAAGCTTACTTCGTTGAGTAGATCTACGTTCATCTGCAGGAGGTAATCGCAATTTGCGGCTTTTGCGTGTTGCAATGCGGGCCACCGTCCGCGACCAAAATGACTGCCGTAATGTTCCTCTTCTTGTCCGTCGCAATCTTCTTTGCTCTCTCGCGCAGTTGCGGCAGCAAATTCCGAATGCGGACCTTGGGCGAATCCAACATGATCCCCACGCGCACGCCTGAAGGCGCGATGGAGTCTTGGCCGAGAAGGATCAAAGGTGACGCAAGAAGGCACAAGGCAGCGACAGATAAAACACGTCCAAGCAAAGTCTGGCGCATCGAACCTCCACAATCAATTCCGACTGAATGCTATCTCGTGTACCAATTCAAGGAGCAAGAGCCATCAATTGGCATAGGTAAGCGGTCACCCGCTGTCCCTGCTACACCACCATGCGTACGGGTCCGTACACGGCGGTTCGGCGAGTTGAGCTAGCGCAGGTCAGCCAAGCGGAGGATGCCGAGCGAGTCGAAGTAGGAATTAGGCAGGGCGTAGGAGAGGGCAGGACTATTCGCAAGTCGCCACGGGCCATGAGGACTACCCGCGGTTTGGGCGGCGAGGTCATGTCCGATCATGCGGGAGCGGAGTTCCGCAAACCGCCTGTTCCCACGCTTCCACTGCTTCCACATTACAGAGCGCAGTCTGCGCCGAAGCCACTTATCAAGATCCTCCACCACCCAGGGTGTCTGGCAGAAGCCGAAGTAGCCTGGCCAACCACGCAGGTATGCAGTGAGTTCCTTCACTCTCTGCTCCATGCTGATCCCTCGTGTCCGGCACGTCAGTTCTCGGATCCGAGCTTTGAACCGCAAGATCGTCTTAGGCGCAATGCGCCTGCGCGGTTTCTCGCCGCCCGTGAAGCTGAACCCTAGCAACTTCCTGTCCTTCGGCTGGGCCACCGCACTCTTCGCCTGATTTACCTTGAGTTTGAGCTTCGTGGTGAGATAGCGAGTGACGCCCTCCATCACCCGTTCTCCGGCTCGCTGGCTGCGGACATAGAGGTTGCAATCATCCGCGTACCGTACGTGCCTATGCCCACGTTTCTCTAGCTCTCGGTCCAGTTCGTCGAGCACGATATTGCTCAACAGTGGGGAGAGAGGACCACCCTGCGGTGTTCCTTCATCCACCGGACTCACCAACCCGTTCTCCATCACTCCGGCCTGGAGAAAGCGTCGAATCAGTTTCAGCACTCGCTTGTCGCTTGGGCCAGTGCTGCTTCAGGTAGTCCGGGAGTTTCTCGACGGTCATCCCGTCGATTCCCGGACTGCCTTTATTGCTCTTGACTCGTGCCAATGCCTGCTTACAGTTCTCTGCCTGGCAGATTTCCTCATTAACTGGTCGGTACTAGCCGGACTTTCGGACTTGCGCTTCGCCACGGACGATTCGGTCCCTCTCCGCGATCTCGCGGGGGCTTCACCCCTTCCTGTTTCGGGAAAGGCCAACGACTGCTGTAGCTGGTTCTTCTGCCGCTTGTCGTCCTTGAGTGGCACTGCTTACTCGTCGCTCTCTTTATCCTCCTTGCGGAGGACCGTTTGGGCCTTCAGCCATCGTTTCCGGCTCAGCCTAGCTGTGGCTCCGCCTTTCGGCCCTGGAGAGCCTCATTAACCTCGCCGACTGCATGACCTACTACGCCCGCTGCTGACTTCCGCTGCAGAGTTCAAAATGAATCGCTTCACTCCCAGTCGCGTTTCCGCGACCTGCAGCGGATCTCCCGAGGTAAGCTCGACCGCCTTCTGCGCACAACCACCGAATTTACGCTTTGCGCCCTTGATAGATATGGGCTTGGCGATCATCTGCCCGCTCGCCCCACGCTCACGCCTCTGATCCGGTTCTTGTACATTGGCTCGCGCATTTGCTCCACGCTTCCTTCAGACCCCGTCTTGCGACGACGCCCTTGCGCTTCGCTATCACTTCACCCCTATCAGGTTGTGAAAAGGACTTACACCTTCAAGCTGTCGAACATGCTCGGCACACAAAACAAAGGCACGGCCCAAGGCCGTGCCTTTTGAACAGCGATGACAATACTTCAGCGATGCCGTGGTTGCAGCTGCGGGGCGCTGGTCGTGTCCTGCGCGGTCGTAGTGGTCGCAGCTCCCGGATCGCTAGCCGTGGCGGTCAGTTCCGAATTGCGATACTTCGGTGCACTGATGTAGCCGTGGATGTGATCTTTGCTGATTCGATTAATCACGAGCTCCAGCGGACGCGACTCCTCGTTCGGATAAAACATCGCAGGCTCGTACAGGTTCAGGTGTTTCTTTGACATCTTTAGATCGTCAACCATCAGTTCCAAATCGGCGTATTGGTGCTTGGTATTGGCCTTACGCAGGCTGATGCCCACTGGGCCAGCGTGCGAGAACTGCTTAGCCTTATCGATATCAAACTCGAAGTAGTTGCGCTCACCCTTGCGCTGCAAGACTACTAGTTCGTCATGTGTCTTGGCGATTGAGCCTTGAAGCTCCGTGCGCGCGGATGACAGGTCCTGCCGCGTGGATTCGAGGTTGTTACGATTCTCTTCGATTGCCTTGCCTTGGGCGTCAAGCTGGCCCTGGAACTTCTTCCAGCGCGGATCAGGCTTGCTGTGGCGAACCGCCGCGGGATGAGCGTGAACGGCCGGGGTAGCTTGATCAACTACTACCTGCCGGGCAGCAGCCAAGGCATCGAGCTTGGTGTTGAGAACGTCCATTTGGCCGCGCGTTTCCTTCAGTGCAGCGGTTGTCTGGTCATTCTGCCCAGCAAGCTGTCGCGCGACATTGCGTTCGTGGATCGAGTATCCGAATAACCCAACAAATGCGAGCAAAACGACAGCTAACACCCCGAAACGAAATCCGGACGAGGATGGTTCAGATTCTTGCATTTCTTCTGGTTCTACTGGTTCTGTTTGTGGTTTCTGTTCTTCGAGCATGACGGGAAAGCTCCTGGGCGGGAATTGTGCCCTGCACTTTGGTTCAGCAACTTTCGTTCCATGTACCTCGATTCGTAAACTGCTGACTTTGAGCGGTTTGTGGCTCGGCAATCGGTGGCAACAGCAGAATTTGCAGGCAATTTAGAGCCAGGGTGTGGTGGCTTTTACACGCCAGCAGCGGAGTTGCCTGTACGAAATTTGGGCCGCTAAGCGCGGATTTCGAGGACCCCTTAAAGTCGTCTTTGCTTGCGGATCTGATAGTCGAGTCACGATTCGAAGTTCTTCCAGGCAGATATCAGGCCACAAGAGGCTAGACCTGGCGCTCAGAATCCAATACGCTTTCCGGCCTTTAAGGCGTCCATCATCTTCTTAATCCGCGATTGCTTCGTTTCCTCGCGCTTCGCCTCGGCGATGGCTCGAACCCATTCTTTCTGATGTGTGTACGAGAGTGACTTCCAGGTTGCGTGCGCCGTTTTGTTAGAGGCAATGATCTTGTCAATCTCGGCTGGAACCTCGACTACACGTTCGTCCCGGTCGCGCTGCAGGACGAATTCGACGATATCACCCGCCCTGCATTTGGCACCTTCCCGCATTTGCTTGTTCACGACCATCATGTGGCCGTCGCCCATGTTGCAAAGCGAACTACGAAACGGAAATCCATTCACTGTTCCGCGGACGGGAACGCGGGCCTTCGTCCCGAACACGGTAGGTACATCGAAAGGAGGACGCATCGCGGCAATTTCCATGTCCTCTGCACCTTCCAGCTTGACACGAAACTGAAATGGACCATCACCAGGTTCAAACTGGCCCGTCTTCGCCATAGTTCGCCTCGATTCTGCCGCGGTGACAACGCGATCAATGGTACAAACTACTTGCCGCACAGCATGCGGGATTGATTCAACAAACGCTCCCAACTACCCTGCATCTATAAACCCAATGAGCTACTCGCGTCCAGAGCGCCCGAGTTTGCAGGGCTCCAATTTTGACATCGCGATTATGGGTGGCGGGATTAACGGCGTGGCAATTGCGCGACAATGTGCGCTCGCCGGCCGCCGCGTCCTGTTGGTGGAGCAAGCCGACTTTGCAAGCGGGACCACCAGCCGCGCGACGCGCATTATCCATGGCGGCCTTCGCTACCTGGAGCACGGAGAGATCGGTCTTGTACGGGAGTCATTACGTGAACGTGAGCGGCTGCTGAAAGAGCGCCCGCATCTGGTTCGTCCGTTAGATTTTGTGTTGGCCTTGCCGACGCACGGAATCAAACGCAGCGCCCTCGCCATCCGGGCCGGCCTTTGGCTATACAGGCGCGCCGCCAGATCGCACTCTTCCGCGGCGGACAGGGATCTTAGCTCATTGGAATCGAGCCTCGATCACGGATTGAACCTCAGCCTCTTTCCCTACGAAGATGCGCAATGCGAATATCCGGAGCGACTCGTCGCGGAGTGGCTCGCTGAAGCAGCGGAAGCAGGCACAGTAGTCCGGAATTACACACAGGCTCTCGAGATTCTCACGCGTAATGGCAAGGCGCGTGGCATGCGCCTGCGGGACTTGATCACGAACGAAGAGAGTGAGGTTACTGCCGATTGGATCGTGAATGCCACCGGGCCCTGGGCGGATGAGATCCTGAAATCCTCCCAGCTTGAAGAGCGAGACATGATTGGCGGCGTCCGTGGCTCGCACATCGTTCTTCAGAAATTCGCCGGTGCGCCTACACAAGCTTTATATGCAGAAACTGTGGATCGACGCACAGTATTTGTGATTCCCTGGGCAGGACAAATCCTGGTCGGCACGACCGAAGTTCCGCAAGAAGAGTCCCCCAACCGCGCCGAACCCACATCGCAGGAAATCGAGTATCTGCTTGCGGCTGTGCACATGTTGTTTCCGCAATCCGGAATCGACGCTACACAGATTCGCTACTCATATGCCGGAGTGCGGCCACTGCCCTATCGACCGCGGGAATCATTGTCTGCAATTTCTCGCCGCCATTTCCTACACCACCATCTGGAAGATGGAGCTGCTCGGCTCATTACTGTAATTGGCGGCAAGCTCACAACCGCGGCTTCCCTCGCGCGAGAGTGCGCGGACATGATGGGAGTCAAGACGCCCGACGTAGGCGCTACCACAGTCGAAACTGCACCGGGCCTGGCTGTCGATGAGGCTCTCGAGAAATGGTCACAGAGCGTAGCACTGGTAGGAAACATTTCGGTTCGCACGGCTTTGGCGATCGTGGAATGGCATGGACGAAGAGCGGAGCCGATCGCACGGTGGGCGGCCCAAGACGAGGCTCTCCGGCGTCCGCTGTGTCCTCACTCAGAGCACGTCGTAGCCGAGGCGGTGGAAGCCGTGCAGCGCGAGTCAGCGGTCACTCTAGCGGACGTTCTCTTACGTCGTGTCCCCGTGGCCCTGGGAGCATGCTGGGATGATGACTGCAGCCGCATTGCCGCCGAGCGAGTTGGCTCCGCTTTGGGATGGACGGAAACACAGCAGCGCGCGGAGCTTGAGAGATTTTCGGAAGAGCGCCAATGCTTCCTGCATCCGGCAACTAACGCAGCCAAGATATCGGATCGAAAGTCAATCTTTGTCGAAGGCACGCGCCAATAACAGTGTGTCATCCGATATCAAACCGTCGATTCCCAACTCGGCGAGATGCAGCATCTCCCTCTTCCGATTTACGGTCCACGCGAAAACCTGCTTGCCAGACGAATGGAGTTCGTCAACTAGCGACTTCGTAGCAAGTTTCCTGTGTATCATCACCGCACCAATCGGCAATGACGGCCAACGCCTGAGCTGACGCACATTTTCGCAAATCAGGCCCAGGGGAATGTTCTTTCCGTCAGAGTGAATCGCCTCGAGCACGTCCGGGAGAAACGATGAGATGACAAACCTGCTGCGATCGGCGGATCGGAGTACGTCCAGAATTGGCTGCGCTCGGCCAGGAACTTTTAATTCGATATCGAGATATGCGCGGCCCAGAAAGCTGCGGATGACCTCGTCCGCATCCGGCAGATTGAATTCGGAGAACAAGTGTCTTTCGATGCGTCTCCGCTGATGAAATGGGTTGTGACAAATGACCCCGCGGGAATCACTTGTGTATCGCACATCGAACTCAAAGCCGTCGCAACCATGCTCGAGGGCAAGCTTAAACGCGGTGAGAGTATTCTCGCGTGAGTACTTCGACGCGCCACGGTGACCGAGCAGAAGTGGCCGAGATGAAGACAATAGAGTAGCGGGCCTTGAATTCCCGAAAGACGCCAATCTCTCACCCCAACTTAGCCTTCCCAGACAAAGGCGTCGAAAACGCGTCGGGTATGAAAGCCCAGGCGTTCGTAAAGCGCGACCGCATTGTGGTTGGCGCCGGTTACCGTCAGCGACAGTTCAGAGAACTTGCGCTCAAGAAGGCTGCGCAAACAGGAAGCCATCATGGTGCGGGCAAGCCCCTGGCCACGATACTCGGGAAGGACGCAAACCTGGGTTACGTGCCCCACGTCATCCCTCACTCGCGAGCACAGGAGCATTCCTATAATGGAACGAGAAGCCGTATGCACAGCGGTAAGCGATGATCCCGAATCAAACGTACCGCAGCCGGGAAACCGGACGATGTTGTTCAGAAACCGCAACGAGCCGGCGACGCTCCGGTACTGGTCATTGATTTCGGAATCCACGTGACCGGCATAGGCTTGCATGATGACATTGGCGCCTGCCTGGAAATCCTGCTCCGCCCACGGACGCAATGAAATGCCTCGAAGATCGGGGGCTCGGAACTCGGGAGCAGGCCGGAGTGGAAGGGACATGAAGAGGCGAGGAAAGCGCCGGAATCCACGACGCATGAACGGCGTCACGGTCGACCCTGTATTGTGCAACAGCAACTGCGCTTCGATTCTATGGATGCCAGGCGAGTTCTGCAGCGTCTCCGTGACATGGTTCAGCAGCCGCTCGTTCAGATCGGGTTGTGAATGCGCCGCGGTAAACATGTCACCGACCACGCCCTTACTGCCTTCGTAAACGAAAAACGAGTATCCGACGACTCTGCCCTCGTGGACGGCCGCATAGCCCGGAAGAATCTTGGAGTCGAGGTAGCGAAGAATCATTTCGGCTGAGCTTTGGTAGTCCCAATTCATTCGCTCCGACCAAAGTCTGGCTTCCTCCATCAAGAGAGGACGCAACTCAGCGGCGCCGAAATGTCGAAGATCGATGATTTCCACGGGCAAATAGTCCACAGCGTCGTGGACTCGTCTTACAGCAGCTGCGCTCCTGGCATGTCTTAAAGACAAAATCCCACTCCTGGACAACTACGCAAACTCTGCAGCCTTCGGCGAACACCGGCTAGCAAGAGTCGGGAACCAGAGTCTAAGAGTAGCCGTGCCCGCGCGGAAAGCACTTTCCGGTGCAGGAACCACAACGTGCAGCCGTAACCATTCAGCTTACCTTGACACTGACGCACTTGACGAAATCCATAGCACCTCAAGGTGTTGCGGATTTGCCGTGTCAGGAAATGGAGAGCCAAACGAAATGAACCTGCGATTCGGCCCAATAAGCTTCTCGATAGTGACGTGCTCGCCTCCGCGCGCCACCAGAATGTGATCGGCAAGCGGAACTTCTCCGCGCTCATAACGTTGAATCCGCTGATCCAGATAGAAGCCAAGGCCATATTCCACATCGCGCCGGGTATCGAGCACGGCAACCGGACGAACGCGGGTTTGGAGATTATCACGTTCTATCTGTTCTACGTAACCTGCGACTTGACGGCTAGAGTACGCTTCGCCGAGAATCCGCCCGGCGTAGTGGAGGAGGAAAAAGACCCCGAATGCTACCGGGACTATGGTCGTCCACAACAGCATCCGCGCCCCTCGGCGCCGGACCAGGTAGAAAATAAAGCAAAAGACCGCACCTCCAAGGACGCTGGCATAACCCAACGCGGCAGCCGGTGGCACCGATTTGGGATCGAGGACAAGATGCGGAACAAGCAGCACTGCAGTCGTGAGCAACGCTGTAATCAGCGAGTGCCCTAGCAGGAGTCCCATACGCATGGCGGCACGTTTTCTGCGATGGAGATAGTCCGCGGTGAGAATCGTGCATGGTGGGATTGACGGCAAAATGTAGCCCGGCAACTTGGACTGGGAAAACGAAAAAAACAGGATTGGGAATAACGCCCAGATCACCAGAAATTCCGGGAAGGAGTCTCCCACCTGTTCACTCTCCCGCACGCGACCCGGAAAGGAGCTGCGCCAGTCTCGCCACGTCTGCTTCGCCGCCGAACCAAGTGCGACGACTGCGTAAATTGTCCACGGCATCAACGACAGAATCAGGACCGGCAGATAGAACCAAAATGGCTGCTTGTGTTGAAAAAGATCAGTGGCGAACCGCTCGAGATTGTGTTCGAGGAAAAATACTTTGAAGAAGTCCCTGTTCGCCATTTGCACGGCAATGTACCAGGGCAACACAATAACGGAGTAGATCACTACTCCCGGCCACCAGACCGTTCTCCAGACCAATTTGAAATCTCGCCGCACTATGGCAAAGATCAGCACGATAAAGAAGGCTAGACCTGGAGCAACAGGTCCCTTGGCAAGCGTTCCAACTGCGAGGAAGAAATAGACGTCGAAGAGCCAGAATTTTTTTCCCGTTTCAAACCACGCATACCAGCCGAGCATGGCAAAGGCGAAGGGCGCTGCCAACTGCATGTCGGTCGAAGCCCCGCGCGAGAAGCCGAGGATGGCCGCGGATGAGGCAGTAATCAATGCCGCTCCGAACTGTGCACCCGGACGAAAGCGCCGCATATGGAAGTAGATGATGATCACCAGCGCCGCAGCAAATGTCGCCGAGGGTAGCCGAGCCGCCCAATCGTGGACGCCGAAGGTTCGGAAAGCAGCTGCCGCGCGCCAGTAATAGAGCGCGGGCTTCTCCAGCCAGGGAGATCCGTAAAGCGTAGGAGTAACGAAATCGTTGTTGCGCAGCATCTCACGCGCTACCTGCGCGTAACGTGGCTCATCAGCACCGACGAGACCGAAGTTCCCAAGGCCATAGAAAAAGAGAAGCAAGGAGAGCCCGGTGACGGTGGCAATTTCAATGACAAGAATGCGCAATCTTGAATTCATGCCCTGCTCGATGGCGTCGACTACCAAGACGGTGTCCGGAGAGTAGGGATTGATCGCGACTCCAGCCGAAAAATCACCATCGCTTGTCTCGTGGGAAGAGACATTGACAGTGTGTGATTTTCTGCTGTAGTCAATTTCAGGCCGTCGCCTCGGGTCCGCGTCCGTTTGGAGAGAATACGCTGCGAAGCTGGGCGAGGATCATTTCAAGCGATGCTGACAGCGGACCAGACACTGCGCAGCCGCTCGCGCAGATATGCCCGCCACCACCGAACTGTTCCGCTATGGTGGCGACGTTGACCTGCCCCTTACTGCGCAGACTCACTCGATATCTCCCATCCGAAAGTTCCCGAAAGAAGAGTGCAACTTCGACGCCTTGAATACTGAGCGCGTAGTTCACCAAGCCTTCGCAATCTTCTTCCAATCCACCACTACGCTCCATCTCGGCTACTGAGATATGCATATAGGCCAAGGCTCCTTCGCGATGAAGGTTTGAAAGGGCCGTTCCCAGCAGCCTCATTTTCGAAGTTGGATTGGAAAAGTATACGTGGTGAGCGATGTCTACCGGCTTAGCCCCACTGCGCACTAGCTGCAGCGCCAACTCGAACGTGTGGTCGTCTGTGCCGGAGTAACAGAACGACCCAGTGTCAGTAAGAACCGCCGTGTATAGACAAGTTGCCATTTCGGGAGTGACTCGTACATCCGCCGCACGCGCCAGGCGATAAATCATTTCGCCGACCGCGCAAGCGTTCGCGTCGATCCAATTCACATCCGCAAAATTGCGAGCGCTGTTGTGGTGATCAATGTTGATAAGAAAACGGCCCTCGAGTCCCCGCAGTCGCGTCCGGTGGATGCTGTCGCATTCGAGGATGATAGCGGCCTCAGGAGCGTTTTCAGGAACGTTGGACCTGTGCAGGATTACCTCAGCGTACGGGAGTGGACCGTAAATCAGAGGTACGGCATCACTCATGACTACCTGCGTACTCTTCCCCATCTGCCGCAGCATTTGATAAAGGGCGAGCAACGATCCGATAGCGTCTCCATCGGGACGAGCGTGCGACGTAAGAAGAAAGGCATTCCGCTGCTCTATTTGCTTTAGTACCAGGTCCATCATGGCGGCTAAACGAGGAGCCTCCTGCTATGTCTTCCTTTTCTTCTTGGTGCGTCCGAGCAACTCGTCAATCCTTGACGCATATTGTGCGGAACGGTCGATCACAAATACGAGCTCAGGAGCATGATGCAATCCCATGCGATCTGCCAGTTGATGACGGATAAAGCCCTTCGCCGCATTCAGCCCAGCCAGCGTCTGTTCTGCCTCTTCCTCATCGCCGTCCACGCGGATGAAGACTCTTGCCATCTTGCCGCCGGGAGCCAGCACAACCTCGCTAACCGCGGCCAAGCCGATCCTTGGATCACCCAATTCGCCCTCGAGAATAAGATCGATCTCCTCGCGAAACGCTTCCACCCGCCTCTCGCGCTGATGTTTCGGGGCGCGTGGCTCTACCATGAAAAGCTCCCCTGAATAAAACTCATGAGCATACCAGAGAATTGTTGGGTTACGTGATCGGGAGGTGTCGTCGTTTTTCACGAGTCTTGCAGTGCATCGGAAGCCTTCCTAGCACTTACCTTTGAATCGTCAATTGTGGAAACTTGAGCTTGAGTTGCGGTCTCGTGACGATCGGAAATCAATAAATCACGAAATCGCAGAAATTCCGTTATGACTCATCTCCGCCTGGTTGACGAAGCAGTACGTTGGCTGCGCTCGAAGTATCGTTGTGGCATTGTTCTATCCGAGCAGAGCTGCTCCAGTGGCGAGACTCCTGATGCGATCGGATGGAAAGGACGAAACCACTCTGTCGTGATCGAGTGCAAGGTCTCGCGATCTGACTTCCATGCCGATGCGCTGAAGCCCTGGCGCGTCGCTCCGCAGCACGCACTTGGATGCGAGCGCTTTTACCTTGCTCCTGCAGGGGTCATCTCGGCGGACGAGTTGCCGTGTGGTTGGGGACTTCTTGAAGCTCGAGCTCGCGAGATAACTGTCGCCCGAAAGTCCAAGAAGAATCTTCGAACTCCCGAAGGCCTCGCGAACGAGATGAACTTGCTGCTTGCGAGTTTGCGCAGAGTGGAGGTTAGGATTGAACCGCAAACGATCACCAACTTCCTGAAATGGAAAAACCGCATGGCGAGATATAACGGTGGAACTTTACCGAGCGGTCTCTCTAAAGAAGACGCGGAGCAGAATCTTTATCTCGCATTGCGAGCAGGATCGATCTAAGCCCCGCCTTGACCTGAGCATTCCTATCTCTAAGGTTCTGTTCGGATTTTCAATCCGCAGTCGGTGGCATCCGAGTGTTCGCACCCGAACACTCGCGCCTTGTCGCGAACAGCCTCAACACTTACAGGCGCAGTCAAGCTCCTGATTTCTCGATAGTTACCTGCTTTCCCCGATGGTCGCGTGATTGCCACTCAAATTCTTTTATTCTGATCCTCGGGATTCGCAAACATGCAAAACGTCTTGCAAGAACTACGCCACGGACTTCGCACGCTGAACAGGAGTCGCGCTTTCGCCATTGCTGCCGTCCTCGTTCTCGCCCTAGGCATTGGCGCTAACACTGCGATCTTCAGCGTGGTAAATGCTGTGCTCTTGAGGCCTCTCGCCTTCCCTCAGCCCGATCAACTTGTGCAGATCTGGCACACGCCTCCGCAGAAGAGCTTTCCGGGAATGAAGGAATTTGCCGTCTCTGCGGCCAACTATCTTGATTGGGCCGCGCAGAATCATGTGTTCCAGCAGATGTCGATTTACTCGTGGTCGCACTACAACCTGACTGGGAAGGGGGAACCGCAGTTCATAAGCGCACGGGGCGTCTCCGCGGAATTCTTTTCTGTCTTGCAAGCTGAGCCGATAATCGGACGTGTCTTCTCCCGCGACGAGGATCAGCCGGGCCACAATCACGTGGCGATCCTCAGCGAGAACTTCTGGAGAAATCAATTCGGGGCAGATCCCGGGATTGTGGGTCAGGACATATCGCTCGATGGAAGCGCATACCGCGTGATCGGCGTAATCCCCGCCAAATTTCAATTCCCTATCACCTCAGATCCGGTTGAAGCCGCGAAGATCTGGACTCCGCTGGCGATGACCGACCTGGAACGTGCCGTACGAGGCGAGCATCACTATCTGGTCATCGGACGCTTGCGCGCAGGAGTGGATATCCAGCAAGCCCAGGCTGAGATGGATACCATTTCGCGCCGTCTTGAGCAGGAATATCCCGCTGACGACAAAGGCTGGGGCGCAGTCGTGAAGCCGCTGCGCGAGGAGTTAACAGGAGAGGTGCGCACCCCACTGCTCGTCCTGCTCGGCGCTGTCGCATTAGTTCTGCTGATCGCGTGTGCGAACGTCGCCAACCTTGTGCTCGCTAGAGTCGTGTCGCGCCAGAAGGAGATTGCGGTTCGTTCGGCTTTGGGAGCATCACGGATCCGGCTGCTTCGCCAGATAGTATGCGAGACCGTTGTCTTGTCGGTGGTTGGAGGACTGCTTGGACTCCTCATTGCTCATTTCGGAGTGCAGCTCATTGTTGCCTTTCTCGCATCAAAGCTGCCCCGAGCTTCTGCCATCACGGTGGATGGCTTTGTGCTTGCGTTTACGCTCGCCGTTTCCCTCGCGGCTGGAATTCTCGCTGGCCTTGTGCCGGCATTCAGGCTCAGCAACGTGAATGTGAGCGAAGCTCTTAAGCAAGGCACTCGGACAAGCTCTGATACTGGTGGGAATCGCACACGCGGCGTGCTGGTCGTCTCTGAGGTTGCGTTGTCCCTAATGTTGCTGGTCGGCGCGGGCTTGCTAATCCGGACGCTGTGGGCGCTTCGCAAGGTCGACCCTGGTCTCGATCCTCACAACGTTGTTGCCGTGATCCCGTCCGTGTCAAGAACTACCTTCCCGCAGCCCGCGCAGGAAATTGCGTTTTATCAGCAATTGGTGGACAAACTGAAACCCCTTCCGGGAGTCGAGTCTGCAGCCGTCATAGACGATCTTCCCCTGAATGGTGGCTCGAATCAGCCGATTCAAATTGAAGGACGTCCGCTGCAGGCGATGGCCGATCAGCCAGAAGTTGCTGTTCGCATGAGTAGTCCCGGGTACTTCCATACCATGCACATTCCACTGCTGCGGGGCAGAGACTTCGGCGATCAGGACACCCCTGCCAGTCCGGGCACGATTATCATCAGCCAATCGCTCGCACAACGATTCTGGCCGAACGCCGATCCAGTGGGAAAGCACCTTACGCTGACCTTCTTTCCCGGCAAGATTCGGGAGATCGTGGGCGTTGTAGGCGATATCAAGGATCGTGGATTGGATTCATCAGAACCGGCAGCGATGCTCTACGTTCCGCTCGCTCAACTTACGGTTCCTCCTACCGTCTCATGGCGATCGTTCCCACTTTGGTTGATTGTTCGAGCTCGCTCAGACGCTGCGTCTATTACTCCAGCGACGATCAATACCATCCATCAGCTCAACTCGCAGTTGCCAATTGGCGATGTGGTCAAGGTGGAAGACTTCATTGCGGGCACCCTTTCGCAGCAGCGCTTCAACATGCTCCTGCTTGCCGTATTCGCAGGAGTAGCCCTTGTGCTCGCGGCAATTGGCATCTATAGCGTGCTCGCATACACCGTGCGTCGACGCGTGCGCGACATTGGAATTCGCATGGCGCTCGGAGCGCAAACAACCGACGTTGTGCGGATGGTGGTCGCTGAAGGAATGAAGCCAACTGCGCTCGGGGTAGCCATAGGAGTTGCAGGTGCGCTTGCTTTGGGACGCTTCATTTCCAGCCTCATATACGGCGTTAAACCAACGGATCTCGAAACATTCACGGCCGTGTCTCTGCTGCTGGTGCTTGTTTGCTTTCTGGCGAGCATAATTCCGGCATATCGGGCGACGCGAGTACAACCGGTAACGACTCTACGCGACGAGTGACCGCCAAAAGATGAGCTGCGGAACAGACCT
>Ga0126371_10000594_pt1 | contig 30004 bp, 29 predicted proteins | sample PanSoiMetaPlot_4_FD_110145 | JGI IMG/M metagenome (GOLD analysis project Ga0126371, IMG submission 110145) | Tropical forest soil microbial communities from Panama - MetaG Plot_4 | ecosystem: Environmental > Terrestrial > Soil > Tropical forest > Bulk soil | place: Panama | collected 2016-02-17 | reverse complement strand
GCATGTTTTACTCGACGATTTCCGTGACCGCGCCAGCGCCCACCGTGTGCCCGCCTTCGCGAATCGCAAACCGCAGCCCCTTCTCGAGCGCCACCGGAGTGATCAGTTTCACTTCCACCGACACGTTGTCCCCCGGCATCACCATCTCCACTCCCGTCGGCAACGCCACGTCTCCCGTCACATCCGTCGTCCGGAAGTAGAACTGCGGCCGGTAGCCCGTGAAGAACGGCGTGTGCCGCCCGCCCTCTTCCTTCGTCAGCACGTACGCTTCGGCTTTGAACTTCGTGTGCGGCGTGATCGAGCCCGGCTTCGCAATCACCTGCCCGCGCTCCACTTCTTCCTTTTCCGTGCCGCGCAGCAGCAATCCCACGTTGTCTCCCGCAATCCCTTCATCCAGCAGCTTCCGGAACATCTCCACTCCCGTCACCACTTTCTTCATCGTCGGACGGAAGCCCACAATCTCAATCTCTTCTCCTACCTTCACCTTTCCGCGCTCCACTCTTCCCGTGACTACCGTGCCTCTGCCCGAAATCGAGAAAATATCCTCAATCGGCATGGCGAACGGCTTATCAATATCTCTCTGCGGCAGCGGAATGTTCTTGTCCACCGCTTCCATCAGCTCATCGATGGTCTTCTCCCACTTGGCGTCCCCTTCGAGAGCTTTCAGCGCCGACCCGCGCACCACCGGAACTTTGTCCCCTGGGAACTGATACGTCTTGAGCAAGTCCCGCACTTCCATCTCGACCAGATCCAGCAGCTCCGGGTCTTCCACTGCGTCGCACTTGTTCAGAAACACCACGATGTACGGCACGCCCACCTGCCGCGCCAGCAGAATATGCTCCCGCGTCTGCGGCATCGGCCCGTCGGTCGCCGCCACCACCAGAATCGCTCCGTCCATCTGCGCCGCCCCGGTGATCATGTTCTTCACGTAGTCGGCGTGCCCCGGACAGTCAATATGCGCGTAGTGTCGGTTCGCCGTCTCGTACTCCACGTGCGACACCGCTATGGTGATCCCGCGCTCCCGCTCTTCCGGCGCGTTGTCGATCGAATCGAACGCCCGGAACTGCACCTTGGGGTTGTGCTTCGACAGCACTTTGGTGATCGCCGCCGTCAAAGTCGTCTTCCCGTGATCGATGTGCCCGATCGTCCCGATATTCAGGTGCGGCTTATTCCTCTCAAATTTTTCCTTCGCCATCGCCTCTTGACCTCGCTCGAACTTAAATCTACCGCTCTCGCACTCACAACGATGGAGCGGGGGACGGGATTCGAACCCGCGACCATCTGCTTGGAAGGCAGAGACTCTACCCCTGAGTTACCCCCGCCCAGCCACAACATGCTTCCTTGACCAATCCCGCAAATCTGGAGCCTGGGACCGGGATTGAACCGGTGACCTCGTCCTTACCAAGGACGCGCTCTACCAACTGAGCTACCCAGGCTCATACCGGTTCGCTGATCGCGCCAATTCCCTCAACGATTTTTCGTTACTGCTTCCAGGTTTGTCGAGATCGATCCGAGCTACTTCACGCTTCTTCCCAGCTCTCGCGGCACGATGGTGGACGGGGGAGGATTCGAACCTCCGTAGCCCGCAAGGAGCGGCAGATTTACAGTCTGCTGGTTTTAGCCACTCACCCACCCGTCCCGCGAAAACTACGGGACCTTACGCGCTCGTCCCAAACGGGGTGCTTCGCAACGCAGAAAAGGCTCGTGTCCGGAGACACCAGCCCGTTCGCTTCTAATGCGAGGAATCCGTCTGATCCAAACCCAAAATCCCGACCCTCAAAATCCAGCTGGCGGAGGGAATTGAACCCCCGACCCTCTGATTACAAATCAGATGCTCTACCAGCTGAGCTACGCCAGCACAAGCAAACCTGACGAAGTTATCACGCAGGCAATAAAATTGCAAGTGCTTCACTTTTCAAAGCACGACCCGTGCCACACTAATCCGTGATTGCCCTTGCGACTCAAACTTTACACTAGTTGGATGTAAATTTATACTCAAAAAGTAGCCTCGCAAATTTAATGAAACGCACGCTCACGATCATCGTCCTCGTTTGTATCGCCGTAGCAGTCGTCTTTGCCTATCTTCATCATCGCAAACTCGTCAAGCAGCGCGAGGCGTTCGACGCTCCCTCACCCGCCCCTACAACAATCTCGCTGTCATCCCCGCAAACTTCTTCGGCCAAAGCTCCTGGCCCTGATCTAATTCATCAGCTTCCGGCCGGTGCCTCTGCGGTCGTATTTATGGACGTCGCTGCGCTGCGCGCATCGTCCTTTGCGAACGAGCTGGCCAATCTCGCGCCAACATCCACCCAAGATCCCGCCTACACTGAATTCGTTCGTGACACCGGATTCGACTATTCGCGCGACCTTGACCGCGCCGCGATTGACTTCTGGCCCCAGACTTCTTCGACCTCCGTTCTTGCCCTAGCCCAAGGCCGCTTCGATGAAGCCAAGATCGAACGCTACGCGTTGCGCTACGGCCGACTCGTAAAAATCCACAATCAAAAAGTCTACGAAGTCCGCGAGCAAAACTCCACGCGCCTGATACGTTTCACCTTCCTCTCTTCCAACGAAATCGCGCTGGCTGACGGACCCGCCTTGCCACAGGTTCTCGGAACCGCGAACTCCCAACGCCTCGATTCGCAAATGTCTGCGCGTGTCGGCGTCGTTTCCGGCGCACCCATTTACGCCGTTGCGCGCACACAGGATCTCCCGACGGACCTTGGCCTCGACGTGTCGCATTCCGCTCAGCTTGCCGGTCTGCTCCGCAGCGTGCACGCAATCTCTGCGTCCGGTCGCCCGGCGGAGGACAACTTGAAAATCTTCGCTTCTGCCGAGTGCGATTCACCTCTCGACGCGCTCAAGCTTTCCACCGCCTTGCAGGGCCTTCTTTGGATCGGCCGCGCGGCGCTGGCCGACCCCAAAACCCAGCAGCAAATCGGGCCACAATGGCCCGCCCTAGATACTCTGCTCAAAGCGGCAGACATCACCCACAATAGCCGCCACGTTGAGCTCCGCGTCGAGGTCACACCGCAAATGCTGCAAGCCATGGTGGCTGTGCCTGCGAATGCCACGACTCAGCAGCACTAGTTAATTTTTAGTTTTGCATCAGGAAAAGTGGAAGGTAAAACAAACTGTGGACCCGCTCGATCCTCAATCCCCGCCTGCCGCCACCGTCCCGCCGACATCCGCCTGGTGCAGATACGGCCAGGGATTCACTGGAGCATTGTTAATTCGCACTTCGAAGTGAAGATGTGATGCGGTCACCCGGCCGCTGTCGCCTTCCTGCGCGATAACGTCCCCGCGCTTTACGCGCATTCCAGCCTCTGTGTCATACGACGAAAGATGTGCGTACCACGTCGTGATGCCAAACCCATGGTCGATAATCACCACTCGACCATACCCTTCGCGGTTGCCGGTCCAAACCACCACGCCGTCCGCCGCCGCGCGCACATCGTCCCCAAAATGCGACGCAATATCCAGTCCAGTATGAAATTCACCTTCACCGCCGAACGGATCCAGCCGTTCGCCAAACCGGCTCGTGATTCTGCCCATCACCGGCCATAGCGACGGGATAAACGGCGCATTCAGCAGCTTCAGTCCCGGCGTCAAGCGAACACTCCCCGTGGATGCCAGCATCACCGCCTCGGAATTCTGCTGGAGAAAATTGAACTGATCAACTGTGTCCTTGTAGGTTGCATCGGATTCCTGGGAAGTGTTTGTCAGGCTGAACGGCGTATCCGAAACCCCCGTCAACCCATAAGCAACCGCCACTTCGCTCGCTAGCGATTGCAGCGAATTCAATCGCTCATTCGCGTCCTTCACCTGCGTTTGCAACTCATGATACTGCTGCGTCAAAGCGTGCTGGTCGCTGAGCAAAGAGCTATACGCCTTTGCCCTCCACAACGTCCGCGAATACGTCCCCACCGCCACCAGCACCGTTGCGCTCCCGACCAGCGCCAAAGCTGCCACCAAGTGCAGCGCATAGTGCGGGATGCGCATTCGGCGCATCTGCCCCGAATCCGTCGACGCAATGAAAAATGTGTAATATTTATGCCGCATAGCTCAAGCTCAAAATCTGTTCTTGTTCTTTGCGCTGGACCAAATGACCGCCGGCCCCAAATTGCGGTCTGCGCGACGCCTATCACTAGTTTGAACCGCGAGACTCGGTCCGAAACCGGCCGTGAATATATGTGCTGCCCTCCGCTGAGTCAACCAAAAATTCCTCTCGCAGGGGCTGGAGCCTGCTCGCCTTACCTTCCGGACTAACCTATAATCCGACGGGCAAAGTACTGTCTATGTATAGTTATAAGCCGTGACAATCCGAATTACAACTGGTCAGAGGGACAGGGAAGCTGCGTTCATCTGTGAATTGACTCAAGTGATTCCATCGATTACACATAACGTAAAGGAAGGTGCGGTTCGCCAGGGAATCGGCGATGACGCTGCAGTACTTCGCCCCTCTCCGCGCTCCGAGTGGGCGATCAGCACAGATTTTAGCCTCGAGGGCACCCATTTCCGTCCGGACTATCCGCCCGATTCAATTGGTTATAAGTCGCTTGCTCGCGCCACCAGCGACCTTGTCGCCATGGGCGCAAAGCCGCGCTACTTCCTCCTTGCTCTTGCCCTGCCCACAAGCAAGACCGGCGCATGGATGACTGATTTCGCTTCTGGAATGTCCCGAGCAACACGCGAATTTGGCTCCCGCCTTATTGGCGGCGATATCTCCCGCTCAGCCTTGGTCACCATCTGTGTCACGGTTTTGGGCGACATTCCCTCTGGATTAGCCGTCCTGCGCTCAGGCGCTAAACCCGGCGATCTCATCTACGTCACCGGCAAACCGGGTGCTGCTCAACTTGGCCTCGAAATCACGGTTCGCGGTCTTTCTCATCAGCCTTCGTTGAAACAATACCTCAAGCCGCATCTATATCCAGAAATCCCGACCGCCCTCGGCCAAGCCCTTGCCCGACAGCGAATCCCTTCCGCCATGATGGACATCTCCGATGGACTCTCGACCGATCTGACCCGCCTCTGTGCCACCAGCGGCGTCGGCGCACAGATTCACGTCGACCGCCTTCCCACTGTAAAGGTTCCCTCCAACCCGCGCCTGCGTGGAATCGATCCGCTCGCTCTCGCCCTTCACGGCGGTGATGACTATGGCCTACTATTCACGGCCCCGCCAGGATCAAGGCGACGCCTCCGCGGCATCCCCCGCGACGCGCAGATCACCCACATCGGCGAAATCACTCGCGATCGGCAAATCGTAATGATTGACCATGTCAACCACACGTCGGGCCTCGAAGCCAAAGGCTGGGATCCATTTCGAACTCGTCAGCAGCGATGAACAATCCATCCCAACACCAGCGATACGTGGACCTCATCCTCTGGGCGCTTATCGCCGTTTACGCTTATTCCCGAATTTTGCAGGCCTTTCCCGGCAGAACCTCCATGCTGACTGTCGTAGCCTTGCACGTACTTCCGCCTGCGCTTTTCGCTTTGATCCATGGCGCCATGGTCTATCGCACGCGCGGCATCCTCCTCTTTATGGCCATTTGCCTTGTTGTCGGAAATGTCTTCGAGAATCTCGGCGTCCGCACCGGCTTTCCGTATGGACACTATTACTTCACAAGTCTGATGGGCCCAAAGATTTCCGTCGTACCTGTATTTCTCGGCTTAGCTTACGTTGGGATGGCTTATCTGTCTTGGTGTCTCGCCAACATACTTCTCACAAACTTTCGCAGCTCTCTCGCGGGCGCTCGCGTCGTGACAGTACCCCTTCTGGCTGCCGTCCTCATAGCCGCTTGGGATCTGGCCATGGACCCCATCTGGTCCACGGTGATGCACGCTTGGATTTGGCGGAATGGCGGACGGTACTTTGGCGTCCCGATCACAAACTTCTTCGGCTGGTATCTCGTGGTCTACATCATCTACCAATCATTCGCACTTTATGTGCGAAATCGCCCGAATGTTTCGCAGCCTTTGCCGCCGAACTATTGGCATTTGCCTATAGTGTTTTATGCCACCTCCGCTGCCGGAAACCTCGTCCTTGCCATTCCTCACCACGGAATTTCCGTGGTAACTGACGCGTCTGGCATCCACTGGAAAGTCTCTTCGATAGTCGCTGCTTGCGCTGTTGTCTCTGTCTGCTTGATGGGAAGCTTCGCGTTTCTCGCAGGGCTGCAACTCGCGCAGTCGAACGCGAAAACTCCTCGCTCGACTGTCCCGCTGTCGCCCACCAAGAGCGAATCCTTCAGCAACTGAAGATAACTTCTGGGAGCTTACACTTCGTGCGGCGCGCCAGGCTTTGCCTGAGGTTTTGCTGGCTGCGGTTTGCTTGTCGAGGCAGGCTTAGTCGGCGCGACTGGCTTGTCTCCGACGAGCGGTGTTGGCGGCGTACTCGGTTTCGTTGCAGCAGTCCCCTTATCTCCCGCCAGCGGCTCCGACCCAGGAATAGGCTTGCTTGTCACGGGCGCGCTGGTCACCGCAGCGGGTTGACCTGCGCCGCCTGTCGACTCTTTCTGCGGAATTCCCTGCTCCGACACATCCGCTGGCGGAGCCATATCCGGCACGTCCACATTTTCATGAACAGTCTTCGCCAGCTCTTCGAGTGGCGTCACATTCGGAAAACTTTCCGCCGGCATTGCCTTGCTCGCCTGCTCCATGAACTCCAGCCAAATCGGCAGCGCCGCGCGTGCTCCCGTTTCCTTCGAACCCAGCGAAGTCTTCGGATCGTCAAAACCCACCCAGACCCCCGTCGTGATCTGCGGCGTGAATCCGATGTACCACGCATCTGTAAAATCATTCGTAGTCCCGGTTTTGCCCGCCGACGACCTTCCCAGCGCCTGCGCGCGCACTCCGGTTCCGAAGCGCACCACATCCTCCAGCATCGCCACCATGGTTCTTGCCACGTCCGGTGGCAGCACGTCCGTCACTTTCGGACGCGTTTCTTCCAAGATCGCTCCGTCATACGACGTCACTCTCCGCATCATGTGCGGTTGAATATGAATCCCATCATCCGGAAACACCGTGAACGCCGACGTGTGTTCCAGCAACGTCAGGTCCGCGGCGCCCAGCGCCAGCGGTAAATACGGAGGCAGCGGACTCGTGATTCCAAACAGCCGCGCATTCGCGATCACGTTTGCAATTCCCACTTGATCCAGAATTCTCACCGCCGGCACATTTCGCGAATCCGCTAGCGCCCGCCGCAGGCTGATGCGCCCTTCAAACGTGTTGTCGTAATTGTGCGGCGCGTACTCTTTCCCGCCGCTCATGTACGTGATCGGTTCATCCAGCACAGTGTCGAACGGAGTCATCCCGTTCTCCAGCGCCGTCGCGTACACATACACTTTGAACGAGCTGCCCGTCTGCCGCATCGCCTGCACCGCGCGGTTATATTTCGACTCATCAAAATTGTATCCGCCGACCATCGCCTTGATCTCGCCTGTCGCGTTGTCAATCGTCAGCAGCGCCGCCTGCGCCGCGGGAACCTGTTCCAGCTGCACCTTCGCCGTGCTTCCGTTAATGCTTTCAATATAAAGATTCGCCAGATCCCCGATTTGCAGAAGCTGCTCCGGAGATTTTTGGCCCGTCCACGCAAAGTCCGGCGCGGTGATCACCGCGCGGTACGGCCCGATCTTCGCCACCGCTGCGCTCCGATCCACCGCAGTAATCAATCCCGTCACGTAGACGCCCGCCTGGATCGTGCCTCGCCACTCCGGCGATTCATAACTTCGCAACGTCCCCAGATGCTCATGAAAAATATTCGGCAGATTGCCGCGCCAGCCGTGCCTGCGGTCATACGCATGCAGGCCATCGCGCACCGCTTGCACCGCCGCACTCTGCATCGCCGTGTTCAGCGTCGTATAGGCACGCAAACCTTCCTGATGCACTGCCTCTGGACCGAATTCTTCCTCCAGCTTCTGCCTGATTTCTTCCACGAAATACGGCGCCACTGTGCTGTTCTGCGGATAGGTCAGGTTCAGCCCTAGCGGCATCTGCTGCGCCGCCTTGGCCTGCGCCTTTGTGATTTTTCCGTTCTCCGTCATCAAATCCAGCACCAGATTGCGCCGCGCGAGCGCACGTTGCGGGTAGAGGACAGGCGAATAAACTGGCCCGCGAACGATCGCTGCCAGCAGCGCCGCCTCTGGCAAAGTCAATTGCCCGACCGGCTTTCCAAAATACGATTCGGATGCCGCTTCGAATCCATAATTTCCCGCGCCCAAATAAATCTGGTTCGCATACATCGTGAAAATCTGTTGCTTTGTGTAATGCCGCTCGATCTGAATCGCGAGCATCGCCTCTTCGATTTTTCTCCTGAAGCTTCGGTCTGAACGATTCAGAAAGAGGCCGCCCGCGAGCTGCATCGTAATCGTGCTCGCGCCCTGCACAATTCTTCTGTGAACCAGGTCCGCCCACGCCGCCTCCGCCACGCGCGGAAAATCCACTCCCCAGTGCTGCATGAAGTGCCGGTCTTCCGTCGAAATCACAGCGTCGCGCAGAATCGGCGGAATCTGATCGTAGGTCAGCAAAATTCGCCGCTGCAGCGCAAACGTCCCGATTGACGTTCCATCATCCGCATAAACTTCCGTCACCACATCGGGACGGTAATTTTCCAGCTCTTGAATTTGTGGCAGATCGCTGTTGTAAACAAACAGCAGTCCCGTCGCGGAGCCCACCGCAATCGCGCACAGCACTAGCAGCAGAATTGCAACGCGGCTGAAAACCTTCCCCCCGCCTATGCGAACTAGACCCTGTGGCCTTTCGTCCTGTGGCACTTCATCCTGCAGCATTTCGTCCCTGAAATCTTCATCCATTTCCCTTCAATTGTAACGCAACCGCCACCATCGCTTCGAAACGGCAGCACCGATGCGCCAACACCTTTACTCTCCCTCCGTCACCACCGCGTCCGCCTCAATCTCCACCAGCATGTCCGGCGAAACAAATCCCGTCACTTCCACCATCGAAGTCGCAGGCCGGATCTTCCCGAAAACTTCTCCATGCACGCGCCCAATCGTCTCCCACTGCGAAATGTCTTTGACGAAAGTCCGCGTCCGCACCACGTGCTCCATCTTCGCGCCCGCTCTCTGGAGCGCGGCCTCGATATTCTTCAAAATCTGCACCGTTTGCGCCCGCGCGTCGCCTTTACCAACAATTTCGCCTTGCGGGTTCGTCGCCGTCGTTCCCGATACCCATATCTGCGCGCCGACGCGCACTGCCCGCGAATATCCCACCACCGGCTCCCACGGCATCCCGCTCGAAACATTCTGCCTTTTCATTCTTCGCTCCTCGCTGTCTGCGGAACTCGTAACCTGAGTTCGTGAACGACGGCGAGCGCATTCGTCAAATGCCGACCCCAATGCGTCTCGAATCCGACGCGCATCTCCCAGATAACATCGGACAGCGCTGCTCCAGCCGCAATCCCTTCAGAACACTGACGAACATCTCTGTAAATGTCTGCAAGATCGTCGGCCAGATTGCAGGTGATGGCCTCTTTGTCCGTCATGGGATCGAAAACACAGCAATAGACGTCCCAGTCTCCGAGCTTTTCCCGGAGAGCGTTAAACAGCCTCATATGTTCGTCAATTCCGTATGTATCGGAAATCAACTCGTCCGAGGTGACCTGCGTTTGTGGTAGCTTCCACGCCGCCGCGTAAAGCTCTGGAAGAACTTCCGACAATTCGACAACAAATGTCTCCCTCGAAGTATTGGCGAGATTCTCCATCGCCCGGCAGTATCTCCGAGCAATCCCGGCGAATCTTTCTGTTCGTTCTCGATCTTCAGGTGTCATCCGTTGTGCCACTTTTCGGTTCTGCCTTCTGCTTTGCTGCCAATTTATGGCTGCCGTCTCTCAGTTATTCGTCTTCGCCGTGGCCCGTCGAGCCCCCACGTCTTCCCCGCCCGCGTCGCAAAGAAAATCGCAAACAAGAACAGCAGCGGAATGTGATCGAGGTTCGCACCGAAGTATTTCCACGTCGCCGCGCCATGCCCCGGCCCATACCAGGTTGCCAGCGCCAAGCTCACCATGTGAATCGCCCCGCCAATCGAGGCCGCTCGCACAAACAATCCCAGCACCAACGAAATTCCGATGGCCAACTCACCCCAGCCTACAATTCGCGCACACAACACCGGATGCGCGAGCACAAAACCTTTCAGAAACGCTCCGTAGAATGCCACCGGCTCATTCGCGTTCAGCCATCCATGAATCCAGCCTTCAAAGCCTCCATGCGCGAACGCCGGCCCCGCAATTTTGTATTCTCCAAAAAACAGAAAAATTATCCCCGTCAGAACCCGCGTCACCGCAATCGTCTCTTTAGGTCCTGCTTTCAACTTGACAGTTTGAGCCATCTCAGTCACCTACAGTCCTTTCACGCCGCGAGAAACATTAACACCACTTCGCGCTCCTTCTGGACTTCCCTTCTCAAACTCCGTAATCTTCCTCTAGCCTAAATTCGAGGTCGCCGCTCCGCATGCTTTGCGAAAACATTCTCGAGGCCATCGGCAACACGCCGCTCATTCGCCTCAATCGCCTCACACACGATATTCAAGCCGCAGTCTTTGTCAAAGCCGATTACCTCAATCCCGGCGGCTCGGTCAAAGACCGCATCGGCATCTGGATGATCAATGAAGCCGAACGCAGAGGCCTGCTCAAGCCCGGCGGCACCATCATCGAAGGCACTTCCGGAAACACCGGCATGGGCCTCGCGCTCGTCGCCACCGTTCGCGGTTACAAAATCGTCTTCACAATCACCGACAAGCAATCACGCGAAAAAATCGACCTGCTCAAGGCCTTCGGCGCCGAAGTCATCGTCTGTCCCACCGCTGTCGAACCCGACGATCCGCGCAGCTACTATTCCGTCGCGAAAAAACTCGCCCGCGAAATCCCAAATTCCTTCTACCCCAATCAGTACGAAAATCCCATGAATCCCGACGCCCACTACCACACCACCGGCCCGGAAATCTGGAAAGACACCGACGGCAAAATCACTCACTTCGTCTGCGCCATGGGCACCGGAGGCACGATCAGCGGCGCCGGCAAATTCCTCAAAGAAAAAAATCCTGCGGTGAAAATCGTCGGCGTCGACCCCATTGGCTCGCTCTATTACGAATTCGTGAAGACAGGAAAGGTTGGCAAGGCGAAAACCTACGTCGTCGAAGGCATCGGCGAAGACATTTTCCCCTCCACCATGCACTTCGACGTTCTCGACGACGTTCTGCAAGTCACCGACGAAGAATGCTTCGTCTGGGCGCGCCGCCTAGCCAAACAGGAAGGAATCTTCACCGGCGGCTCAGGCGGCGGCTGCCTCTCTGCTGCGCTTCGCCTCGCCCGCGAACTCAAAAAAGACGACTGCGTCGTCGCCTTTCTGCCCGACACCGGCATGCGCTACCTCAGCAAAGTCTACAACGATGGCTGGATGCGCGAGCACGGCTACGTCGAAGCCGAAGTCCCTCTCTGCGCCGCTGATGTCGTCCGCGTCAAAATGCAAAACGGCAAGCATCGCGAACTCATCGTCGCGCGGCCCTATCAGACCGTCTTTCACGCGCTCCATACGATGCAGCAGCAGGACATTTCTCAGCTACCGGTCTTCGAAGAAGACAATCCCATCGGCACCATCTACGAAGATCAAATCCTCAATCTTGCCCTTCAGGGCAAAGATCTTCGCAAACTCGTCATCCGCGAAGTCATGGGCTCCGCGCTCCCGCGCGTTCCCAGCGACGCTCCCGTCGAGCGCGTCACCCAGCTCCTCAGTCGCGAAGGCCCCGCCGTCTTTGTCGAAATGTCCAGCGGCAAATTCGAAATCCTCACCAAGTTCGACCTCATGGACACCATCGCCGACCTCATGGAACAGAAGCGCTAACCTTCCGTAGTGGGCGGTACAAAACAACCAGAGCTAGGACGCGCAAAAAAAAAACCCCTATCCCTTGTAATGAATTGCCCATTTGCCGGACTACCTAAACCAAACGCGCTGCTGTCTGGACCGGTGGCGGAAACAGGAGGATGGGAGCGATGACGCGCAGAGTGTGTCTCATTTGGGTGCTAGCCTTCGCAATACTTGCGGCTGGATCTCAGACGGGGTTGAAGGGTCAGTCTGCTTCCTCCATCTCGCCCGATGAAGTAATCTGGGGAGAGGTTCGTCTCAGTTCGCAATCAATAGGCTTCTATCACGAAACTACTAAACGAGATGGCGATCAGGTAACTAGCACGGTCGATTTGGAATATGCCATTGGCCGCGAAGGATCAAAGGTAGAAATCAAATCGCATGCGACCTATGTGCAAGCGCCAGATGGACGCCTTCAGGCGGTCCATGCTGAGTCTTCTACCTCAAAAACTCCGACCACGATTGATGTGACAGTCTCAGGCCAGTCCCTGCAAATTCGAAGCACGAGCGGCGGTAAGAGCTATGACAGTACGCTTGCTTTTACTGGTGAGCTTCTGGGGCCCGAAGGCGCTCGTCAGCTCATCGTCAGCGATCTCGGATGCGACAAAAAGACATTTTCGTATCAGAGCTTCGAGCCAGAATTTGCTGCTGTCAAGACCATCACCACGACCTGCGTCGGAACAGAAGAGATCAATGGAGCGAATCAACCCGCGCATAAATTCACCCAAACGATTGAGGGGTTTCCGCTACAGCAGACTTTGTGGACGGATAATGAAGGCCGGCTGCTGAGATTGGGAGCAGAAACGCCTTTTGGCGAGATGGTCACCGCGCGTACAGAACAAGATCCCAGAAATGCTTTGGCACACGGGTCGACAACCCAGCCTGCGGACAGGTACGACGCGACGTTAGTACTGTCAAACATTCTAGTTCCCCACGCGCGTCGGGTGCAGGAGATGACCATCCGCATTACGCAGACGAAATCAGAGCTTGGCTGGCCGGACTTCGCCAGCCCAGAACAGACGGTGCTTGAGGAGACGGTGGATCATGTGGTCTTGCGAACCAAGCAGGCGCCGTTGCCGAAGGCGGCAGACAAACCAGGCGCTCCGCCCGCCGACTTACAATCTTATTTAGCCGCGAATTCGCTCTTGCAGTCCGATGACAATCTGGTGATGAAAGAAGCTCAAGAAGCTACGCGCGGGCATGCCCCAGGCCTCGATTCCGCCCTTGCCTTGCAGAAGTGGACGGCGGACAACATGCATGCGGATATGGGAATCGCCATAGTTCCTGCTTCAGAAGTGGCCCACGACCGTCACGGCACCTGCATGGGTTATTCCATCTTGCTTGCATCCCTTGCGCGCGCTGTTCATATACCCTCCCGGATACGGATGGGATATGTATATGACCACGGCATTTGGGGTGGGCACGCTTGGACTGAACTTTACATAGGTGGAGCCTGGCTCCCTCTCGATGCGGCGGAGTATTTTCCAGGGCCGTCAGACGCGGCTCGTTTCAGCGCGATTGTTACTGGAGCGGAAAACGGAGTCATTGGCAACATCGGAGAATTTGCCAAGATCACCGGCGGCATCAAAGTGACCATCCTGAATTACACAGTTGACGGCAAGGCAGTAACTGTCCCGGAGAACGCTCCCGCTTTCCACATCGTGTCAGATACCTATGAGAATCCATGGTTGGGGTTACGCTTGCAAAGACCCCCGTCGATGTCGTTCTTCGATATGGATTCCCATTGGCCCGATGACACTGTAGTTGGCATTAAAGATGGCCGCGATTCGTTGAAAGTAAGCTACCAAATTGTGAGTTCCAATAGGGATTGGCAGGATCAGGCAAAGCGCTACGTGGCGGACCAAGACGCTGCGGGTGAATTGAAACGTACATTGTGGCATGGAATGCCTGCTCGTCGCTTTTCGGCAGCGGGTAAAGCGGTTTTAACGATTGATGATGGCGATACGGCGTGGTATTTGCTTGCCGCTGGCCCGGACGCGGATCGATTGCTTGCTGACGTGAGCGCACATATGCAGTTGGCCGACGCTCATGGTGCGCAGGAGCCACACCTGGCGGGCGCGGCTGGCGCGTCAGGAATTCCTTAGGACAACGGGCTGCGACCGGGTGAATGCTTACGACAGGAACGCGGACGAAGAATTCGAGCGCATTCTGAAAGAGTATGCCGGCCCGTTTGCGCGTCTGGCGGCAGTGTATGAACAGGACTTAGGGCTTCGCGAGGACTTGCTGCAGGAGATCGCACTGGCAGTGTGGCGTGCCCTGCCATCGTTCCGCGGGGAAAGCTCGGAGCGAACGTTCCTTTACCGGATAGCGCACAATCGAGCGCTAACACATATCGGCAAGCGGCACCGTGCGTTCACTGACCTGGACGAAGCTGAGGATTTACCGGACGCGTGCCCGAACCCTGAGGATGTCTTTAGATTGGCGCAACTGAGAACGAGCTTGCAGCAAGCAATTCCGGAGCTACCGCTACCGCTGACGCAGGTGTGGGTTCTGGCGCTGGAGGGGGTCCCCAATATCCAGATTGCAGAGATTTTGGGAATCACCGAGAACAATGTACGCGTCCGTCTGGCTCGCGGATTAAAACACTTGCGCCGTATCATGAGAATTAAACAATGAATCTCGATCCAAACTGGCAGCACCTTCAGGAAGCCTGGCAAACGAGTGCAAGCGATGATCCAACATTGGTTGTGCGCCTTAAGGCGCGTGTCCGAAGAGAATCTCGTCGCATGAAACTTGTGGTCGCATTGGAGGCAGCAATTGCGGTCATAGCACTCGCAGCATCCACTGCGGGAGTGATTCGTGGGAGGAGTGCGGACATGTGGTCCCTGGCAGTGATGGTCTGGTGCTTTACGTTAACTGCCTGCGCGTTCTCTTTTCTCAATCGCAGGGGCTTATGGGACGCAGAGCACGACGGTGTATCGCTGCTGAATTTGTCTATTCGGCGCGCGCAAGCGAAAATTGCCGCGGCGGATTTTGGGATTGTTCTCACATTCATTGAGACGGTATTCCTTGGGATATGGAAGACGAGGGTCGAGTGGCTTGTGACAAGCCAACGATCGCTGTTATGGTCGGAAAGTATTCTAATACTTGTAGGATGTGGCATGGCAGCCTGGCTTTTTTACTATCGAGCGAGAACTCGTCGTGAATCCGAAAACTTGAAAGCCCTGCTGCGAAGTCTCAAAAGCTGAATCGCACGGAAAGAGTTCGCTAATTGCGCGATGTTCGTCGAAATGTCCAATGGCAAATTCGAAATCCTCACCAAGCTCGACCTCATGGACACCATCGCCAGCCTCATGGAACAAAAGCGCTGAACCCACACGATCAATTGCGCCTGTAAGTCGGCGGACCGTGTGAGCAATCTGCTGTAGATTTCAGGTGTTATGGGTGCTCCATGCTCGTTTTGTGAGCGTGAGGCATTTCTTTTTCGAGGGTGCCTTGCTGTGAGCGCAACCGAAGGGCGTCTCGATACCGACTGACCTGTCAGGGCATGACTTCCGCGGTGCCACAAGATTGCTACTGAAAATTCTTCCTATCGCGCCTGCCCCGGAAGTTCCTGCGGGGCGCTCCACCCGCGCGATGTATTCACGTCAATTCGCCGCGCCCCACCAAGCCGCACGCTTATCACTTTATTTCTTCCGCGTGTAATCCGTCTCCTGAAACGGCATGTCTTTCCCACTCGCGTCCGTCGTCGACATCGTCACCGTGAATCGGTCCGCATCCACTTGCACAAATTTCGCCTTTAGCGGCGACATTCCTCCTGCCCCCATTCCGGCACCTTCACCCACATAATCAATTGTCTTTCCACCGTCGCTGCTCGTTCCCTTCATCAACGTGATCCCGTTCGACATCGTGTACATCCGCGCCATCTCGTATTCCTTCGTTTTGTCGTTGTAGCCGTAAATTCGCAACCCCTCGATCGGCCGCCCAAACACCACATCGTGGCTCTTCTCGACGATGAACCTGCCGCCAAGCTCCACCGAAAACGTGCACGTTCCCGACGACGGCTGCGCCATCGCGCCCTGCTGCCCCAGGAATTTTATGACCCGGTCATATCGTCCCGTCAGTTTTATCAGCAACGCGTGTTCTGCATCGTTTGGCGACGTGCCACTTCCCATCTGCGCGTCGCCTTCGATGAAATTCCGCGCTCGATGTGCTGCAAGCGTAGTCCCATTCATAAACACAATGGCGCCGCACAAAAATCCAACGACCGCCGCCGCAATCACCCGCACGCCCGCCGCAAAATTCTTTTGCTCGCTCATTTCATTTCTCCCTCTCTCGAAGCGAACCCTTCCCGCGCTTATTCTGCACCACTACCCGTCTCAACGCCTCAAAATCCTCAAGTGAGGTGTGAGGCAGCCTGATGCTAAGCACCTAGGTCGGTCTGCAAGCAATTGGGAGCTAACCAGAAGAGATCTGGAATGTTTAATCTTCTAATGTTGGAGTGTCTGACCCGACCGAGAAGTGGCGGTTGTCGCTCCAGCCGCTTGAGCGGAGAATCTCGCCTCGGGTTTAATCTGTCAGAGGTTGGGTCTGTTTTTACGTTGTCATTCGAACCGGCACGCCCTAAGCCTCACGGCTGGGCCTTTACAGGGGTGGCCGCGGGATGCGCGGACGCCGCGGTGCTGGCGGTCCATTTGAGCAGCCCGGCCACCTCCTGGTCGGCCGTCTTCTCATCGTCAAGAGATTCGAGACCGGGAATGTTGAAGACAATTTTTCCTTCGGGATCAAGCAGGAAGCTCGTAGGCGTGCTCTGAACTCCGTAGGCCTTGCGGGACCATGAGAAGTCACCTCCAGGATTCTTCAAAGAGGTGAAGCCGTAATTGCTCATGATCTTGAGAGCCCCCACTTCCTGTTCGGCGATCAGGTTGATGGTGACGATGTGGAAATTCTGAGCCTTGTACTTATCAAGAATCTGCTGTAAGCGCGGAAACTCCGCGCGGCACACCTCTCAACCCGGGAACCAAAAATTGACGAGAACGACCTGGCCGCGATAATCGGCGAGCTTGATGTCCTTGTCGGTGACATATTGTTTGAGGTCGAAGGGTGTCATCGGCTTAGCTTTGGATTCGCGGCCCTGCCAGATATCCGCGCTGATTTGCGCGGGCGCTTTGCCGAGCTTGGCGCCATATGTTTGCATAGCAGCCTCCAGCGAATCTTCGGGCTGAGGCAGAAGCGCAGTTCTTACAGTGTCGTAGGCTTTCTGATTGTCTCCGGCGGCGGCAAACACCTGTGCACTAAGAAGTTGATAAGGAACCTGGTCGACATAAGAGAGCCAGTCATATTCGTTCTTTGGTTTCAAGGCATTCTTGGCGAGCAAGGCTCGTGCATCGGCGTACTTCTCTTGCGCAAACAGCAATTGAGCGTCGACGATACTTTGCTGATATTCAGCGATGGATTGCCAGACAGGCTTAGGAGCGGCTTCTGTCGTTCTTGCGTTTTTGTCCGGCGGGGTCTTGTTCTCGGCAGTCTTCTCGGCCGCAGCTTTCTTCGCCAATGCAGCTGCTTCGTCCTTTTGCATCTGCTGGGCGAAACTCAATGCCTTTGCCGGCTCCGTTTTGGCGTACAGATTGAAAAGGCCGATCATGGTGTAGCCAATATCGTCGGAGGGATGAGCGGAAGAAGGACCGTAGAGTTTGTAGATTTGCTCCATAACAGCTTCCTTGTCCTGCACAGAAGCGGCATTGTCGGCCACACGAACAAGAAGATACTCCATGTCGTCGGGGTATTTTGCAGCGCGATCTTCGACGATCTGGCGGAATCTGGGCGGATCAGCGGAAAGGTACGTCAGAGCGTAATTGTGAAATACGCCTGAGGTATCTTGGGGATCTGCCGCAAGGGCTTTTTCGGCATCCTGGCGCTGGGTGTCGACGTCGCCGTCGGTTGCGGCGAGATCAGAAAGGCTTGCGTAAGCAGGAGCGCAAGAAGCATCAATAGCAGTGGCTTTTTGGAACCAGGCCTTGGCGTCAGCGCGTTTATTGTGAGACTCAAAGACTTTGCCTTTGCCCCAGTAGAACATGGCCTGCTGAGGATGCTTCTTAATCCAGTGGTCGTAAGTCGCAGAAAGTTTATCAAAGGCCTTGGACACGGCTTTGGCTTGCTTGGCCTTGGCCTTCTTCCCTGCTTCCTCCTTCTGTTTCTTGGTTAGCTTTTTGTTGTTCTTGGCAGAAGTTTTCTTGGGCATCGCAGACAGATAGGCCGTAATAACGGTCGTTTGGATGAATTTGGAATGGGCCTCGCTGTTGGCGGGATCGGCTTCGATGGCTGCCTTGTAATCAGCGATGGCTTCGCTTGGCGAAGTCCTTTGGACGGCATCACCGAGCTTCACGTCAGCGTTGGATTTCTGCCGCGCGGATGTTGCGACAGCGCCGGACGATTTGGGATCGCCAGCCGAAGCGGGGCGTACGCAAGGGACTGCCGCGAACGAAAAAAGAAAGGCCCAGAAGGCAATCGAAAGCTTGGTCATATCGGTTCACCTGGATCGTTTTTAACTACTGTTGGTTGCGGTCCAACAAAGAGCCCGTCACCACCAAAGCTCCAGAACCTGAAGAGGGTATCTTCAGTTCCTGTCCCAGTTCCAACCAATACTGATGTTCCTCAACGCCCTTGAATAAACTGTCCATCGGCACTACAGGGGCACTCCAGAAAACATTCGTTCTTATGCGCGCTCCCAGCTCGACACGGTTTCCATCCTTCGCGATAACCCGAAGTGCATAGGCGAATTCCTTCTCCATTGCCTCACACGGGGCTGCCTTCGAGCTATTCAGCAGAAGCCCGCACATCATTGTGTGGCCGTCCGGCAGAGTCGTGGTCAAGACCAGCATCGCTCCTTGACTCTGGCCCTGCGCGCGCGTTCTCATTATCAAGAGATCGGATCCCAACGCCACAACCACCACCAATAACAACGCAAACACGAATCTAGGTACTCGCACTGTTTCCCACCCCTTCCGCCACCAGACGGTGGCCTCTCTTATCCCTTGCCAATCGCGCACTTTCACCTGTTCTACAGTCTCCAAGCTAGCCACGCGCCGCAATTCCGCTCCTATTTCTGTAAACTCTTTCAACCGTGCCCGGCACACTTCGCATCGCCCAATGTGCTCGGCCGCAGAGCGTGGAATCGTTTCACCATCACAAAGCGCCGACGCAAATTCCCTCGCTTCCTCGCACTTCATGAATTCTCCTTGCTCCCGCCTCGCGGGCCTTGCCAAATAGTTCGCAACGCTTCTCGCGCGCCAAACAGGCGGGACCTTACCGTCCCGATCGGTATTTCGAAAATCTCCGCCAGCTCCGCGTACGACTGGCCCTCCACTTCCCTTAGCCAAAGCAACGTTCGTTGCCCTTCCGGCAGCTGCGCGAAAGCTTCATTGACCGCCGAAACTGTCTCTGTCGAGCAACCAGCCGGGTCAACTCCGTTCCCTTGTTTTATCGCGCCATTCGTCCGCCACCACTCCGCTGCTCGTTTCCGCCCGATGCCGTAGAGATACGCTCGCAATGTCCCGCGCTCTGCATGAAATCCGTTCGGCCGCCCCCATATCTGCGTGAATGTCTCCTGCATCAGATCCTCTGCTACCTGGCGGCTACCTACGATATGGCGCAAGAATTCCTGCAAGCGCGGCGCGTTGTCGCGATAAAACGCGTCGAAGGCATGTGCATCGCCCTGGCAGATGCACTTCCAAACCCTTCGGTCGTCAGCCAACCACTTCCTCCACTAGTTATTCGGGTTTACCGGCCAAAAGGTTCATTTGCCAGAAAATTACTCTCGAGCGTGGGACTTGCATGCCCTCGCTCTGAATGCCCCTTTTCGCTGCCCGCCGCGCACCCGCCCGTCAATGCTATACTTTCTGTTTCTTTTTCTGAGCAGATTCGCCGCTACCATCAGGAGCGCCGCTTGCAATGAAGATTGAGGAATTCAACGAGCGCCTTCGCCACGCCGTCCTGGTTGCCGACGGAGCCATGGGCTCCATGCTCTACGAAGTTCTCGGGCCGCAACGCTGCCTCGACGAGCTGAATTCCACTCAGCCAGAGGCCGTCTTCCGCGTCCATCAGGCCTATCTCGAATCCGGCGCGCAAATCCTCGAAACCAACACCTTCGGCGCCAATCGCCATAAACTTGCCGCTATCGGCCTCGGCGACCGCGTCGCCCAACTGAACCATCGCGGAGTGAAACTCGCCCGCGAAGCCCGCGAAGCCTCGCGCCACGAAGTCTTGATCGCGGGTTCCATCGGTCCGCTCGGCATCCAGCGCCAGGCCAAGCAGCTCCCGCCCGAAGAAGTTCGCGAAATCTTTCGCGAACAGGCCCTCGCCCTCGAAGAGCGCGGCGTTGATTTTTTCATCCTCGAAACGTTCGGTTCGCTCGACGAACTGCTCTGCGCCGTGGATGCCATCCGCTCCTTCTCGAAGTCGCCCATTGTCGCGCAGCTCACTTTTTCGGAAGAAGGCAGCACCTTCGACGGCACGCGTCCCGAAGACGCCGCCGCAAAACTGAAAACCAAAAACGTTCAGGTCATCGGCGCAAACTGCACCATCGGCCCGCAGCTTCTTCTGCCGATTCTTCGCGAGCTCGGAAATTCCACCGCCGATTCCAAGTTGCCGCTGAGCGCCATGCCCAACGCTGGATTTCCGAAGCGCATCGGCGACCGCATCGTCTATCCCAAATCTTCGCCCGACTATTTTGCCGATTTCGCCCGTAACGCCGCCGCGCTCGGCGTGCGCATCCTAGGAGGCTGCTGCGGCAGCACTCCGGAACACATTCGCGCCATGGTCGAAGCCGTCAAAAATCTGCAACCCTCCAGCGCCGCGCATGTTTCCCCAGCAGGCATCGCCGAAGAAACTCTCGAGCCGCGCGAAAAGACCCGCCGCCTCGCCACGCGTGAACCCGAAAGCCTTTTCTGGCGCAAAATCCAGTCCGGCAAATTCGCTGTTTCTGTGGAAATCGATCCGCCGAAGGGAACCAGCGTCGATCGCATCCTCGATCAGGTAAAACGCGTCACCGCCTCTGGCTGCGTCGACGTCATCGACATCAACAGCGGTACCCTCGCGCGCGTCGGCATGGACGCCCTCTTGCTCGCTGGCGCTCTCGAAGCTCACGGCGTCGAAACCATTCCACATCTCACCACACGCGACGCGAACATCATCGGCCTGCAAGCCATGCTTCTTGGCGCTTGGTCCGTCGGCGGAGTCCGCAACATCCTCGCGATCACCGGAGATCCGCCATCCCTCGGCGACCATCCGGAAACGAGCGGCGTCTACGAAGTCGACTCGATTGGCTTGGTCAAAGTCCTCGCGCGCCTCAACCAAGGAACCGACTGGGCCGGAAAAAATCTTGGCGGCGCGACCAATTTCACCATCGGCGTCGCCGTCAATCCTGTCGCCGACGACCTCGAAGAAGAAATCCGCCGCTTCTTCGCCAAAATCGAAGCCGGCGCGCACTTCGCGATGACTCAGCCGATCTTCGACCCCGACCACTGGCATGCTTTTCTGAAGAAAATCGGCGGAAAATCTCCCATTCCCGTTCTCGTCGGGCTCTGGCCGCTCACCAGTTACAAACAAGCCCTGCGTTTGAACAATGAAGTCCCCGGAATTTTGATCCCCGAAGCGACTCTGAAGGAAATGGAATCCGCCGGCGCTTCCGCTCGCGATCGCGGATTCGAACTCGCGCGCCGCATGCTCGATTGGGCGCGCACCGAAATGCCCGGCGCATATTTGATCCCGCCATTCAAGCGCTACGAAGAAGTCCTCGAATTGTTTTCTTAGAATTACAAGGGGGACACCGACCGCAGGATTCGCCTCGGTCAGATCGCTATTCGATCACCAGCTGCCCGTTTTTAACTTTTATGCCGTTCACGCCCGCCGGCAAGCGTAGCTTCTCCCGATTCTCCGGTGACGACATCAATTTATCCACCGCCGAATTAAGCACGGATTGCGGCAACGGCAATGCGCCAATTTCTCCTGCAGTTGGCTCGAAGCGCAAATAGCCCTCGGCCGAAGAGAGATGCCCGTCCAGTTCAAGAGACATATCCTTGCCGTGAAAATCGAAAACGATATACGCCTTCACCAGATCATTCACCAGATCCACCTTTACATCTTTCACCGTCGACTGCACGTCGTTGGTCGTCGGCTCCGCCGTCGCAGATGCCGATGGTGACGCAGCCGGGGCCACTGTCGCGTCCGGATTCGCCCCGGCGTTCACGGGAGGCGCAGTCGAAGCCGTTGCATCGGATTTTCCCGCAGCATTTTCCAGCTGCAAGTTTGAACTGAGATACGAGTTCAATTCCGTGGCGTCGAGTGTTACCTGATACGGGTGCCCTTCTTGTGCCGCGGCTTGCGCCCGCGAAATTTTCTCGACAGCACGCGCGGCCGCTTGCGGATCGACAGTTACCTGCGGCGGCGCCGCCTTATGGAAAATCATCAGCAGTGTAAGTACGCCCAAGGCCAATGACGCGTCGCGTGCGATGCGATATATTGTTCGCCACGGAACAACAAGTCCAGCCGAGCCGGCCGTACTGCCGCGCTCACGCGCGGCAATTGCGCTTTCGTCGCTCAATTCGCGTGGTGTTTGATTTTGCGCGTAGTAGGCAAACAGCGACGAACATTTCTGGCATTTGTCTCCGCCAGATTGCTGATATCCGCAGTTCGGGCACGTCAACATTCGCTGGCCTGTTCCTCGGAGTCGGAAAACACGTCGGCGATTCTTTAATTACAAGATACCGAAGGCCCGCGTCCACCGGCGGCAATCGATGACATTTTTGTTCTGGAATGAACCTGTCCGTTGGAACAGCTCAGAAAAACCAGAAGCGTTTTCGAGGTGACTCTGTTTCCATTTCGCTCTGAATTTTTTTCCAATCGCCCGGTTCGGGAAGATAAGGCAGGCGCTGATTTTCCACCGCAGCACGGGGATTCTCTTCGAGCAGCGCCCGCGCGAGTTTTTCTCCTCTGCTCTCCGCCAGCACATCGTAGACCGGCTTCAGCCGCAGGGGCCGCGTCGTCATATTGTGAGCATCACTAGCAACGAAGTGAACTGCGTTCGCATCGAGCAAAAGTTCTGCCGCTTGCTGCGCACGCCGTCCAAATCCACCCGTGATGGATTGTGCGGTCACCTGCACGTAACACCCCTGCCGCAGCCATCCCCAAAGACGGTCCCACTGCGAACGGATTAGCGGATTTCGCTCCGGATGCGTGATGATCGGATGAAGCCCGAGCAGTTGCAATTCGTGCAGCGTTTGATCCATCGAAGCGGGAATGCCAAAATTCGCAAACTCAACCAGAAGATACCCACCCTGATTCAGTGTGAAACTCTTGGGGTCAGCATGCAACGCCTTCACATTTTCAAAATTCAAATGAAAATCGCATCCCGTAACAATCGTTAGTCTGTCGCCGACCTGCGCCTGAATTTCATCTCGGCGCGTCCGTATCAACTCAGGAACAAAATCATAGTCGCTGTTCGCGTGGGGCGTCGCTACAACGCGCGTGATGCCGTCGGCAATCGCCATTTCGGCCATTTCCAAAGACGTTTCAAGCGAATCCGAACCGTCATCGAGGCCCGGCAGAATGTGACAGTGAATATCAACCATTCCTTCGACCATAGCGCAGCAACACCGGAATAGAAAGTGCAAATCACAGGGGAAAGCGGGTCAGTTTGAATTTTATTGATCGTGACACAAGGAGTCAAAATTCAAACTGACCCATTGTCCCACCACTGCACACAGTGATTTTCCTTTATAATGGTCGTGGCAAGTTCAAAATCAAATTGCGGCTGCGACCCGCTTATGCGAGTCTCTATTGCGGCAATGATAGACAATCCCTCGCCGAATAATCGCTCCGCAACCCCAATCGCATTCCTTTTCGCAAACAGGCTTTCATGACCGTCCTGACGTTTACGCTGCTCATCCTCATCTGTGCCTTCTGTGCGGGACTCCTTGGAGCGCTCACCGGCCTAGGCGGCGGAATCATCATCGTCCCGCTTCTGGTTCTGGTCTTCAAAGTGAATATCCACTACGCCTCCGGCGCCTCTTTGATCTCCGTCATCGCCACGTCTTCCGGCGCCGCCGCTGCCTATGTTCGCGAAGGCTATTCCAATGTCCGCATCGGAATGTTTCTCGAAGTCGCCACCACCTTCGGCGCGGTAATCGGAGCTTTCGTCGTTGCGCTCGTTTCTCCGGCGGCCATCGCCATCATCTTCGGCTTGGTTCTCCTCTTTTCTTCCTATTTGTCCCTGCGCAAACAGCCAGCAACGCGCGGCACTCATCCGCCGGATCGCTTCGCAGTTATGCTGCGCTTGAACGGCGACTATCCCACGCCGCAGGGCAAGAAATCCTATACCGTCCGCCGCGTGCCGCTCGGATTTGCCGTTTGCTACTGCGCAGGAATCGTGTCTGGCCTGCTGGGAATCGGAAGCGGCGCGCTGAAAGTGCTGGGCATGGACCAGGCCATGGAGATCCCGTTCAAGGTCTCAACCGCCACCAGTAACTTCATGATTGGCGTCACCGCCGCGGCGAGCGCAGGCATTTATTTTCACCGCGGATATGTCGATCCGGCGCTGGTTATGCCGGTCATGCTCGGCGTTCTCTTCGGAGCCTTCGTCGGCGCGCGAATTCTTCCTGGAGCGGGCACACGCTATCTGCGAATCCTGTTCAGCATAGCCATTCTCGCCCTCGGAGCTGAAATGCTCCTGAAAGGATTGACGGGAAAACTGTAGATGGCCGACGCGCACAATCAGTGGACCGACGAACGCATGGACCAGATTATCTCCGTGCTTTTGCGCACAGGCGTTTTGCTTGCGTGCGCGGTGGTCATCATTGGAGGAATATTCTACGTCGTGCATCATAAAGGCCCGCTTCCGGATTACCATACATTTCAATCCGAGCCGGCGAACTTACGCGGATTTCACGGAATCCTAAAAGGAGTTCTTGCTTCCGTTGGACGGAATTGGATCCAGTTCGGCCTTGTTGTTCTTGTCGCTACCCCGTTCGCGCGCGTAGCTTTCAGCGTCTTTGCATTTTTCAAAGAGAAAGATTGGACGTATGTTGTTCTCACTTTGATTGTTCTGGGCGTGCTCGTCGGAAGCTTGTTCGGAAAGTAGCAGCAAGGTTGTCTGCAACGAGAAAGAGGAAGCGTGCCGGATCACATTCAACAAATTCGTGAACAGTTGCGCGAGAGCGCTCGCGTCAAAGAGAGTTTCTCCGAAGAGTTGCTCGCGAAAATCGCGCGCTTTGCGGAAGTGGCCGCCACCGCAATAAAAGACAGCCACAAGATCATTTTTTTCGGCAATGGCGGAAGCGCCGCTGACGCACAGCACCTTGCCGCCGAACTTGTAGTTCGGTTGGAGCGCAATCGCCGCGGTCTGCCCGCAATTTCTCTAGCGACAAATCCATCGATTTTGACCGCAGCCGGAAATGATTTTGGGTTTGACCGTATTTTTTCGCGCCAGATTGAATCGCTGACCTCGGGCGGCGACGTGCTCGTCGCGCTCTCGACCAGCGGAAACAGCGCCAACGTGTTGCAGGGCGTTGAGGCCGCGCGCGAGCGGCGGGCATTCATCGTCGGCTTGACCGGCGAAGCGGGCGGAAAGCTCGCCGCCAAAGTGGACTTACTTCTCAACGTGCCGTCGCGAAATGCTCAGCGAATCCAGGAAGCGCACATCACCATCGGCCACATTGTCTGCGGACTTATCGAGCAAATCTGCTGCGCTGATTGACGCATCTCCGGCCTCTTTCGCCGTTTATAGCCCACGCTGTTAACTGACTCGTTCGCAATTGTGTTCAAGTGTTTGCCGCAGTACACAAACAACGCTAAGGTGGAACCATGGCGGAGCAAGCGGGCACGTCCGACTTGTCGATGGACAAAGGCCGGCGCCGCAGCATGCGCGTAATGCTGTCGGTCACGGTCATCGTGCGCGGCAGGAATCCCGACGGTAAATCGTTTTTCGATGAAGAAACGAAAACACTAGTCGTGAATGCTCACGGCGCGCTGATCCATTTGCGGTCCGAAGTAAAGGCGGACCAGAAAATCACGCTGACCCACAAAGCTTCGCAAGCGAGCGAAGATTGCCGCATCGTTTACGTGGGCCGAATGCAGGGAGGCAAGGCGCAGGTCGGAATCGAATTCGACGCGCCCGCGCCGAAATTTTGGGGTATCAGTTTCCCGCCCGAGGATTGGAACCTACCTGTCGAGTAATTGGCTTTCCGCGGCTTTCGGTGACGAAAGCGGTGTCCGACGTCAGCTCAATCCTGATCGCTCCAATCGACAAATCTGCTTCACAGAGCAACGGAGTGTGCGCCAAGTCATCGGCCAGCCACACTTTGAAATGCTCATCTGGAACTTCATGAGTTCCATCGAATAAGTGAATTTCAATTTCTGTGGCCTGATAGTTTCCGTTCGCAACTTGTATAGTCGAAGACGTACCCGCTTTCGCGAGCATTTCGTAAACATTCTCGCCATCGAACACAGGAAAACGAAGTTTCGGCGTGCGACTCCAATCCGTAAGACGCAAGAGATAAATTGCGCTGAGTGCATCGCGTGTGTTTGGCGGAACGATGACGCGCGGCGCGGTCGCAGGCGTTGACTCTCCAGCAGAAACGAGCGACGCTTCCATGTCTTCAGGCTTTCCAAATTCGCGGAAGCGCTCCTGATATTGGCGGCCGACGAGGCCCGCGAGAAGAGCGTAGGAATCAATTTGATCGTCCATTGGATAGAGTGCGCGAATGGGCTGGGCGCTGTGGAGCATCGCGCGGAAATGCCACGCTTGCACGCCGTAAAAATCCCCACGGTCAACCACTTGCAGCTGCGCAACGCCCGCTCCGGCGTAGCGCCCCCAGTCGATCCGATAATTCAACGTTTCGCCGATACGAAACGCATCAGGCTGAGCAGTCGCGGCGCGCGAAACGTCGGGTTTTTGTTGCAAGACAAACCACGGCGCTAAAAAAAAGATACCGGCCATCATCGTCCAACGTATCGCAACGCGACTAAAGTTCGTTCTCATTGCAGACATACCTTGGCAAATCAGCGAGCGTGTCGAGCAACAAATCAGGCGGAAGCTGCGGCTTCATCTGTCCGAGCCCATAGGTTACACCGCAGGCGAGTGTGCCCGCGTTGCGCGCCGTTTGAATGTCCACTTCGGAATCCCCGATCATCATCAGTTCGCGCGGAGCGATTTCAAAATCGCGGAGCAAAGTGTGCAGCCCAATCGGATCAGGCTTCTTTTTTTCAAAACTGTTTCCGCCATACACAAAGCGAAAGTAACTCTTCATGTTGAGTCCGGCGATGATCGCTTCGCTGAATTTCACGGGCTTGTTCGTGAGCACAGCGAGCGAGCGCCCACGAAGAGCATCGAGACATTCGCGCACTCCCGGGTAAGGAACCGTGTTGTCGAGCATGTGCGCGCGGTAATAATCGAGGAAATGCACGATGCCCTTCTCGATTTCATCTTCTGAAACGTCTTCACCGAGAGCACGCTTCATCAGCAGCGGAACGCCGCCGCCAACGTAACCGGCAATCTGTTCATGTTCGAGCGGCTGGCGGCCAAGATGAACAAGCGTTGCGTTGACGGAAAGCACGAGGTCGAGTTTGGAATCGATGAGCGTCCCGTCGAGATCAAAGACAAAAGCCTTTAAACCCGAGAATCGTTTGCCATTTTTAGACATACAGATACGTTAGCACGACCTATTCTTGACGCGCCTCGGGTATTCAAACCGACAACGCAATTCGCGCTGCCGCAGCGCCGTTTGGAGTGAGCGAGCGGGCCTTGTTACAATTGCGCGCCTGCGCAAGCGAAAAGCGCAAACGGAAAACACGTGGCAGAAATTTCTCCATTCCGGGCAGTGCGGTACGACGCGCAACGCGTTGCGCTTGAAAAAGTGCTGACGCAGCCGTACGACAAGATCACGCCGGAGATGCAGGAGCGATACTACGCCGCGAGTCCGTACAATCTGATTACGATTGAAAAAGGAAAAACGCTCGCGGGAGATTCGGGGGCGGAGAATGTCTACACGCGGGCGGCGAACCGATTCCAGAAATGGCTGGCGGAAGGAATTTTGGTTCAGGATTCGGAGCCGGCGATTTATGCCTATTTTCAGAATTACACATTGCCAGGAACAGGGCCGGGAACGAATCGGCGACTGGAGCGGCGCGGCTTCATCGCGCTGGGACGGCTGACGGATTACAGCGAAGGAATTGTTTACCGCCATGAGCATACTCTGACGGGGCCGAAGGCGGACCGATTGGAATTGCTGCGGCAAACGCGCTGCCAGACGGGGCAGCTTTTTTTGTTGTACGACGATCCCGCGCGAGAAGTGGATTCGATTCTGGAAGAAACCGCGAAATTGCAGCCAACGGCAGAAATGCTCGACGAATACGACGTGCAGCACAGGCTGTGGGCAATTTCGGATGCTGCGCGCCTTGGCAAAATTGTGGAATCGATGGCTGAGAAAAAACTGGTGATTGCCGACGGGCATCACCGGTACGAAACCGCGCTCGCGTATCGGAACGAATGCCGGGCGAAGGCGGGGAGAATTGACGCGGATGCGCCGTACGAAAAGGCCATGTGGACGTGCTTCAACGTGAATCAGGAGGGCCTGACGATTTTGCCGACGCATCGTTTGGTGCGCGACGTGGCGGGATTTTCGGTGGAGAAATTCGTGAAGGCAGCTTCGGTGTATTTCAATTGGTACTCGTATTCGTTCGCGTCGGCGGGGGAGAAGGAAGAAAGTCTTGCGGAGTTCCGTCACGATCTGGAACGGCGAGGGCGCGCAGGACACGCGATCGGATTTTACGCGGGCGAGGCGGGATTCTATTTGCTGGTGCTGAGAAACGCGACAGAGCTGGAGCGTTTGCTGCCGGACATGACTCCGGCGCAGCAGCGATTGGACGTGGTGCTGCTGCATCGTTTGCTGCTGCACAGATGCCTGGGAATCACGGCGGAAAAAGTGACGGCGGAGACGAACGTCAGCTACGAGCGGGAGATGGAGCGGGCGATTGCCGCGGTCGATGGGAAAAAGGCGCAGGTGGCGTTCCTGTTGAATCCGGTGAGGGTGAAAGAAGTGATGCAAATTGCGCTGGGCGGGGACGTGATGCCGCAGAAGTCCACGGATTTTTATCCCAAGCTGCTGAGCGGGATGTGCATTTACGAGCTGTGAACAAGACCGCCGAAGGTCGGTTCGTCGGCTATGGAAAATGGAATTGACCCCAAAAACAGACACAGTAAAAACCCATTTCCAGTCCCGATTAGAAAAATTTAAGCCTTTGATTTTCACATAGTTGATGAAAAATGACTGACGTTTTGTGTCCCGATTAAAAAAATCATAGATTTGGGTAGAAAAGTTACTTTGGAGCGGAGAAAGAAGTCCTAGGCGGCGAGGAAACGCCACCGAGGCGCTCCCATTTTGGGAAAAGCTGAGGCGAAGATTGAGTTCGATATCATAAACAGGAAGCTACGTATACCATAGGTTAATGAGAAAAGCAAGAAAAAGCGACACCGCCCCCGCGCCAATTACGTCTGAGCGGCAGCACGAGGAATACGTCTCCGTCCTAGACAAACTGGCGAGCAAGGAGCATCCGACAAGCGAAGAGGAGAAGTATGCCGAGGTGTTGCTGACGTTAATTGAGGCGTACGAAGAAGAACATCACTCCGTTCCGGATGCGTCGCCGGTAGAGGTCCTTCGCACATTGATGGAGGCGAATGACCTCAAACAGAAAGACCTTGCAGGAATATTTGGCTCGGAGAGCATTGTGTCTGAAGTCCTACACAAGAAGCGCGACCTCAACAAGGCCCACATCGAGAAATTAAGCAAACGGTTCCGCGTTTCTCCAGCGGTGTTTTTCTGAAGCCTAGCCAACGAATACCGAAAGAGCTGGCGTAAAGCCTCGTCATGTTCTCTGTGTACATCGATGATAGCGGCACAAGCCCATCGCAACCCGTCGCGATAGCTACGGCGCTTATGGTTCCGGCGGCGCAAATCGCCCGGCTCGACAATGAATGGACAAAACTTTGCGAAAAAGAGGCGTTCAATTGTTTCCATACATCTGAATTTTATTTCAGGAATTCCAGGTCAGAATTCGCAAGCTGGGATGACGAGAAAAGGGAGCGGGTCTTCAACAGGGTCTGTCAGATATCTAAG
>Ga0126371_10000592_pt1 | contig 30037 bp, 30 predicted proteins | sample PanSoiMetaPlot_4_FD_110145 | JGI IMG/M metagenome (GOLD analysis project Ga0126371, IMG submission 110145) | Tropical forest soil microbial communities from Panama - MetaG Plot_4 | ecosystem: Environmental > Terrestrial > Soil > Tropical forest > Bulk soil | place: Panama | collected 2016-02-17 | reverse complement strand
TTGTAGCTGCCGGTCACCGCCGTAGTCAGGCCGATCTGGTGATTGTTCGTGCCGGCGCCGGTGTTGACGCTGGTAATAATCGCATCAGTCGGGTAACGCGCCCCGATAATAGTCGCTTCCCCGAGTTCAAAGGGTGCCGCGGTCGCGCTCTGGTCTACATAGACTTGTTTAGTCGCACCGCCAAAGTAACTGAACCGGACCAGTTTGATCTGGGTGTGCAGCTTGCACAACGCCGTCAGATCGAGGTATTGCTGGACCGCTTTATTGCCGTCCGGCCCGAAATCCGTCTGGTAAGTAAAACGTTGCAATACATTGTTAGCGTTATCCCAGATTTCAATCCCGCTCGGGCCCGCAAAGAAGGCGTCCGTAGGCCCGATCCCGTAATCCCAGCCGGGCCAGTAAAACCCGACCATGGTCGCCTGGGCGCCTGCCGGGCTCAAAGCCAGCTCGACCTCGTTCAAGGTCGGGTTGGTCACCTGCACCGAATTAAACATCAGGCCGGGCTTGCCTATGATCGGCCAGATCCCGGGTAACTGGTCACTGGCCGGCGGCACCACGTGACTGACCTGGGTCAGATCGGTCGCGTCAGTTATCCCGATCTGCATGTTGCCAGCGCCGGCATAAGCCCAGGCGTCAGTCTGTTTACCTACCGGCGCTTCGCCTTTGCGCAAAATAGTCAGCACCAAAGGAAACTGGGTTAGGTCCAGGGCGCCGGTTATATCCAGGACGACGCCGATGGTGAACCCGGATCCTTCCCAGTAAACAGCGCGCAAAGACTGGGTCTGGCTGGTCACATTGTGCGTGCCGGGATCGTACGTGGTTAAGAGTTGCCACAATTCCAGGCCCAGGCTCGGGTAACTGATCACACCATGGTAATTAGCCGGGTCGTTAACATTGGCGTAGGTGTCAGTCCGGTAATGGGTGGTGTCGACCAAGTATTTGCCGCTGACCACCGGTTGTGGGGTAGAAGTGTCGGTGGCCTTGTACTGGGTATGCTGACAATCGGAAACAGTAAAATAAAAGGTGTTTAACCCGAGCAGGCTGAACGTGTTGGCGACCCCGGTCGCGATGTTGCCGATCGGCGTAACCGAAGTTGTCTTGATCACCGGGCTAGTGGCCGTGCCGGACAGGTAGCGAAAAATCCACAGAAATGTCTGGGTGCCATGTTGCTGGGTGACATAGCTCGAGTAATCGATCGCCAGCCCGTCAATCACGTCTTGGCCCAAAACCCAGGTGGCCAATTTAGTTACTACCGCCGGGGCTTGCGGCGTGCCGCTGGCCAGCCAGTAGAGCTCGTATTGGCCGGCAATCTGCGGGCTACCCGTGGTTAAAAGCTGGTACAGCGGACTGATCACCGCGACCGGGATAGGCGGCGCGCAGATCGGCGGATTAGGCAGGTAGCCGATCTCTTCCAGGACATTGGTCTGGCCGGTCTCATCGGGCTCGCACGTGCCTATGCCGGGCTCGAAATATGGCTCGGCATAGATCCGGACCTGACGCACGCCACACACGCCGGTCCAGCGCAACATAATCTGGAAGCCTTTATCGATATTGGTGCCGTAAACGCTTTCGACCGAGCACAGGTTGCCGTCAGGCGCTTCACTGGGCGACCCGGAGATTTCCTCGCTCCGGATAGTGCGGGTCTGGGGCCGGTAAGAGCGCAGCATGGTATCGGTCAGCGGATCGTTGTTATAGACGATCTCCAACTCGGGCGTGAAAATGCCGATCTTGGCTTCTATCGTTTTGGAACCGATCGGATAATACTGGCCTTTGATTCCGGCGTACCAGATCTCAAAATGGACCTCGCCCCAGATCTCGGCTAGATCGACCTCGGCGTACCTGAACCTGTAATAGTCGGTCCCGAAATCAAAACAACGCAGCTCGACCATGCAAGAGATCGGGGTCTGGTTATAATCCCAGCGTTGCCCCATGAAATTCTCCCAGATATGCACGCTGGAGCCGTCTTTCTGGGTACAGGAATAAGCCAGTTCAAAACAACGTTTAGCATCCTGCACAATGCCGGTCGTGAACTCGATCGGGTAGGTACCGGTCCAGGCGCCGGCCCAGCTGGCAATAGCGTTCTGGGCCCCCTGTTGGCCGAGACGGCTCTGCGGTGCCGCGTCAATAATCCAGGTATGGCGGTTTTTCAGGCTGCCGGCGGGCACGCCCAGAAAAGCGAAATTTTCAAAGGTGCCTCCGCAGATCTTGGTCTGATCACTGGACAGATTGTCTTTGGACCGGATCATTTCTATGTCCAGCGGCGGCAACCGGTCAGTGACATTGGTCGCCGATGCCATATTAATGTTAGTCAGGCCGAACTCGCTTACAAACCACGTGGTCCCGTACTGGTTAAAGATCGAGCGGGGCGCGAGCGCACCCGTGTTAGGTACGATGATCTTCTGAAAATCGGTCACGTTCTGCCACATGGTCCGATCCGCGATCTGGGATTGAAAACTGACTACGGCTTGATCACAGAAAGCTAACAGGGTGCGTTCATCGGGCGTTTCGATCATGCCGGTGCATTCGTAAGGCAACTGGAAGTTGTCCGCGGTGGCCAGATAGGTCGAATCACTGAACGTGAGAGGATCCAGGTAATCGGAAGCGAACACCTGATTTTCGCGCGCGACCCAGAGCCGGTTCCCGCTCCAGGCCATGTGCAAACCCATCGGGGTACCGTAGCCGGGCGCGCCCCCGTAGATATGGTACCCGTGCGGGCCCGCGCCGTCGAACACGCCCGCCGCGGTGTAGCCGTCCTGGATGATGAGCACGTTGTACGGCTGGCTGACGATGGTTAATGAGCCGTCCGGGTTAAGCGAGCTGACCTTGATCCCGGCACAGAAGGTGACCATGGGCGCCTTATCGTAAAAGGTGAGCCCGGTGACCAGTTGGTAGGTGGTAAACGGGTAGCGGCTCATATAAATGTTGCCGCCCATCGCCCACACGATGCATTCCATGCCGAAAGATTGCGTGGGCCGGAAAAGCTTGATGCCTTGCGGGATCCCGGCCATTGGTAACGTAAAAATCAATGATTTGCCCGGTCTGGTCTGCAGCATCCCGCCCCGGTTAACTACGTTAAAGCCCCAGCAATAATATCCTTTACCAATCCGCGAAAAATGGGTGTAGGAGTCGACTCCGAGCGACCAATCGGCCTCAGAAGCTACCGCTGCGCCTTGTTTATTGTCTTTCACGTCATCGGACTGAATGCGCCGCCGTAAGTAAGCGAATTTATCTGGATCCGGGCGTTTTCACGCGGGTGCGCTACCCGCCATTCGTCGTTTAGGTAACCCAGAGCCTGATTTAAGGCTGTGTTAGACTTATCCGGGTCGCTTTTCGCCGAATTAACAGCATTAAAGGCGCAGATCAGCGCTAGCCGGCTTCGTAAGGGAATCGGATCGGTCAAAGAAGCGATTTTGGTCCACCTTTTCCGGTATCGCATCCTGACCAGAGCCGCTTTAGCGCCTAATTTGATCCGGCGATAGATCGGTTCGGTATCTTCGGGCCAATAATAACCAATTAAGGGGCCCGGGTTAGCGCCATCGGTCGCATAAAGACTAACAAAGCCCTGGGTTTGGGCTTTTTCGATCCGGTCAATGGTTAAAATCGGTGCTTGGCCGTAGCTAGGCAACGCAAAGGAGCCCGCCACACACGGTAAAATGATGCCAGCGCTGCCGTCCGGCATCGTTAAGGGACGATAGGTCGCATCTAAGCCGTAAATCCGAAAATGGGCCTCGTTATCACTGGGGAAATCGGGTACGGCCACCATGTTAACCGGGTCCGGCCACTGAAACGTGGTGCACACCTCGCCCACTTCCTCCCAGCCCGTGCACGGTCTGTTCGTATCGCTCGTGCCCAAGCCATTTAAGTGAAATTCGAACCATTTAGAGCGGAAATCGCCCGGGATGCCGTTAATATTCATCGCGATTACCTGATCGATGAAGCGCGGCAAGGTCACGTAGTAGTTGCTGTCCACGTTCTGGACACAGATATCGATGTAGCCGACTAACGGATCCCAGTGGGTTTTGTTAGCCAACAGCTCGATCGTGGTGGTGATCTCGTCAAAGATCTGTGCTCTGCCGACCGGGCCAAACACTTCCGTGGCTTCATCGTACACATCAGCCACAATCAAGGTATCCCGGTTGCGAATATTGGCTGAGATCGCCTGGGCCTGATCCAGATTAGAAGAAAGCGGGCTGTAAGAGAGCCGGGAATTCTGTTCTTCTTCCAGGAAACCTATCGCGCGCTGCTCGCAGGTGGCCGCTTCCTGGAAATGATCTTCTTTGTAGTATTTGATGGCTTTGGCCATCAGCACAATGGCCAGTTTACTGTTGAGCGGGATGATATCGGTCGGTTGACTGACCCTGGCCGAGCGGCGCTTGGCCAGGATCCGGACCGCGACGGCTTTCTCGCTTAGCTTGATCCGTTGAAAGACCGGCGAGAGATCATTGGGCTGATAACTGGCTAATAAAATGTTGCCAGAAGTGAATAGTTGCACCGGGCCAGTCGTGAGCGGCTTAGAGATCATCGCGATATCGGTCACGTTCGTGGGGCCGCTGGCACGCAACGTAGGCCCCATCACGTAGGTCACCCATTGTTCGGTGCCATCCGGGAGCACGCATAAAGCGTTTAGGGCTAACCCGGCATCGTTGGCCATGGACGCGACTACGCCCAACTGGGCTGGGAAAGCAATAGGCTGTTGCAAAGGCGTATCGCCGCGTTCCTGCCAGCTCCAGCCCAGTTCCCGGTCATCGCTCCCGGGCCCGTTTTGGCTAAATTCGTAAAGCTGGGCTCGCGGGAACGCCGGATTTTTATTAAGGTTGACCCGCAAGCAGGTTTCCACTTGTGAGGGAAGTGTGACGTAATAGCCCTGCGTCGTAGGAATATTAACGTAGATTAGCAATGGTTGCCACGTCGGACCGGATCCTTGAGGGGCCTTATTAGCAAGCGCCTCGATAGCGTCAGACATCAGGCGAAACACATACGCCGAGTCGCAGCGACCGATGACCTCCTGGACATCCGGAAAAATATCAGCGGCTTGCAGGATAACCCACCCCCTTTCCGGCTTGACCCCACCGTGCCCGCTTGGGCACGATGAGGCTGGTATGTTGACGCGTGATTTTAGCACGCTCCGTTGGAACGTGCGCAAGCCAGATGGGAGTCAGTACTGCAAAACTTGTCATCGTGTTTGGAATCAACAGCACCGTTACCGTGCTTTAAGAGAATAATTTTAACCTGGAATCTGGCTCATGGTTTCAGATGGCTTTTTCTTTTTCTTGGCCGGTTCCGGCGGCCCGGAGCGCCCTTGAGGTTGCGGCTCGGTCTCAATCCCGGGTTCTTCTTCGGGGCTGCCTTGGTCTTCGCTTTCAAAGAAGTTTTTGGCCGCAGTACGCGCTTCGTTATCGCTATCGCCCTGCGCCGAGCCGGTCTTCGACGCGCCTCCTAAGGGCGTCATATGATGGATCTCCATCGAGACGTGATGTCGTTCTTTGCCTTTATGCGGTCCGTGTTTCTCGGTGCGTTTACCCCGATCGATCACCTTGTAATGCATATGGGCATCGCCTTCATCCGGCAGATCCCCAATCCCGCTTTCTGGATCCAGCCCGCTCACGTGTAGTTCCGGGTAATCCAGATTAGCTCCCTGGGCTGCGCCCAGATCTTCGGCGGCACCCAGGCCGCTATCGCTGCCACCGCCGCCACTCGGGCTCGGGCCCGGGCTCGGCGGAGGCGGCCCGGCGGCTTGACTGAGCTCCGGCGGGGGCGGCGTACCTAAATTGATTTTCTTAGCCATAACGTTTAGCAGTTCTGTTTTTCCTTTTGTGCAGGGTTTAACGGATCCCAGCTCCGGTCGCGTGACATCGCCCCGATCTTTTTAGGCGGCCCGGTTACGGTCACCTTGGAAAAAGCACCGGTCGTGGTACTGGTTTTGATCGTGCTGCTGGTGCCGCCCCTTTTTTTAACCGGCGGAATATACGGATCGGTGGCGCTCATTTTTTACCTTTCTTTCTAAAGCCGCCCTTAGGCTTTTTCGCGATGTTGTGTAAATCGGCGGGCGCGATCGTACTGGCGATTTTACTGGCTTCTTTGCTGTAGCTGCGGGGCACCTCGCCTTTTTGCATGGCGCGCGCGACGCCCATCAATTTTTGCTGGGCCGGGGTGGTACGTTTGCCTTTGACGGTCCCCTTTGGTTTTCCGGGCATAATAATTTTTCCTTTCTTCCAAGCGCTTAGGGTCTAGTCCCTAAATTCCAGTCATTCTGCGCACCACTCTTGGCTGCCTCCAAGCTCGAATATTCTTCGCCTAATGGGATGCTTCGGGTGACGGCACCGCTCAACACCGATACGCCGGCGGTGAACGTGTTGTTGCCGTTATCGTGAATCCAGTATCGGGTACGTTCGCTGGGCTGCGCCGCCAGCGCGTTAGGATTGTTCTCGCTCTGTACAAAAACTAAAAGTGAAGCCATAGACCTTAAGTTTTTACGATTTTATTGAGCGCGACAAAAGGCGGCATATTTTCGTGGCCGCCGCCGCCACCGGAGTTACCCAGCGAAAAACTGATCCCGGATCCGCTGGGGCTGTTGTAACCCCCGGTAGCGCTGTAAGTGGTATTGTCCGCTTGAAAACCCCAGCCTGAGCCCGCCTGCCATTGCGTGCCAGATCCGTAAGGCCACGTGTACTGGTGCCGATGCGATGGATCGTTAAACTGGTGGTTGTGGCCGTTATCAGTCCAGGTGTAAGGATGTGTGTGGCTCGGGATCTGGGACAGGAGCAAGGTCACGGTTTCGACCCCGCCCACTGCCGCCAGCGCCCGGTTGGTTAACCCGCTACCCTGGCCGGCACCGATACTGACGCGCGAGCGCAGATCCGGCAGATTAAACGTGATCGAACCGTCACCCTGACCCCAGGGCGAGTTCGCGCCGCCCAGGGCCGTGTACAAAGCGCCATAGGTAGCCCGGCTGACCGCGCTGCCGTCACACATCAAAAACCCTACCGGCGCGCTCGGGCCCGCAAAATCCAGGACTGTCCCGGTCGGGATCGGGCCGCCGGTAGAACCTTGAATACCGCCCGGGCTGATCGGTTCGTTAACGTTCACGACCGTGCCGGGTGCCACGTTGCCGGCATAACCTAAGTTAGTAACACTAACATTCTGCTGGTTGGGGACACTGCTAACGGTGTAATAACCGCCGCCGGCGATATAGATCACCTGACCCGGGGTCATCCAGAGCGCGTTGCCGACCGGCACATTAGCCAGGGCACCGATCGACGGTTGGTTAAATGTGTTCGTGGTGGTGGTGTAGGCCGCTGCGCCCGGGGCTCCCTGGGGCCCGGTGGCACCTTGTGGCCCGATCACGCCCTGGGGCCCGGCTACGCCCGAAGCGCTGACCAGACTGCCGGCGTTAATCACCGTGTTCTGGGCCACGTTCCCGGTCGAACCCAGGTTCTGGACACTGATCTGCTGAGCGTTGGGCACGCTCATGACCTGATAGGCGCCCGCGCCCTGGATATAGACGGTCTGGCCCGGTGCGATCCAGAGCGAGCTCTGCACCGTGACGGTCACGTTGGACCCGACTGCCGGGGTCGTAAAAGCCGCGGTGGTGCCCGTGTAAGCGTTCTGGCCGGGTGGCCCGATCATCGCGGGTTGCCGGAACTTGAAAGCGGCCCCGCTAAAGAGCATCTCCTGTTCGTAGCTGTCTGCCCGGATAATGCCGTAGCCGCCTGAGCCTGCGGTCTTGTAGACCGTCATAAACGGGGTCAGGGCCACGTTTAAAGGTAGTTGCGAGATCGGGATCTGGCCCACCTGGACCGGAGCGGCCCCGCCTTGACCGATCGAGAAAGTGGCAAACGCGTTATCGATCGTGCAGGCTAAATCAAAACTTTTTTGCGCGGCCAACGCCACGCCCGAATTGATGCTGCCGTACTGGGTGTTGCTGACCCGGGAATAACAACCCCAGCTGCCGCCCAGGGTGTTATCGGTATAATAGAAAAAGATCGCGTTCTGGCTCGAGACGTACCCTGCCCCCGGGTTATCGCCCAGGCCCAGCATGATAATGAACCGGTCGCTGACATTGGAAAGGTTAGTTAACGCTAGCCGGGTATGGAAATAGAACCGGTTGTTGCCAGTGAGGAGGATCGGCCCACCCGGGTTACCTTGCCCGGGCGTCGTCATAAATGCGCCCAGGCTGGCTACGATCGAAGTGCCGCCGGTCAAGGCATAAATCCGGGCTACACCCAACGCGTTCGCCCCGTCAACGCTTGCCACCGGCTGAGTCTGGTCGCTGCCCGTGTTAGCGCCGTTAGCGTTTATGGCCCAGTCGCCCCAGCCGTTCTCGAAATCGGTGGCGTAATATTCCCGGTTTAACACCTGGGGTGCGCCTGCCGGGTACACATAAGAGCCACTGGCGATCGTGGTGCCGGGGCTGGCGTTGCCGGTATAACCCAAGTTCAGGATGGTGACGGCAGTCGGGCTGATGACCGTGGTGATCTGGAAATAACCTGCGCTCGGGATAAAAACGATCAGGTTAGCGCTCATCCAGGTGCTTTGATCGACCTGGATATTGGTGGCCGCCTGGATCTGCGGCATCGCAAAAGCGGCTTGTAAAACCGAGTACGCGTTAACGCCGGCGGTGCCATTGGGTCCGGCGGGCCCGACCGGCCCGGTGGCACCCGCGGCGCCGCTGGCGCCGGCGACGCCGCCGGCACTGACCAGACTACCGGTATTAACCACGGTGCCCTGGGCGGCGTTACCGGTATAGCCGGTATTAAGCAGGATGGCTTGAGTCGAGTTTAAGACCTGCTGCACCTCGTAATAACCGCCTCCGACAATGTAGACAATAGATCCCTGTGGCATCCAGGTGGTGTTACCCATGGTCACCGTGACCGTGCCGTTAACTGCCGGCTGACTGAAATTAGCCGTGGTGTTGCTGGTCGAGGCCGGGCCGGGTGTACCCGCAGCGCCCGCCGGGCCGGCAGGCCCGGTCGCGCCCGTCGAACCGGTCGCCCCGGTTGCCCCCTGAGCAGCGAACACCTGCCATTTGGTCGCGTCGGTGCCGGGCACGACTCCGGTAGAAGCGGCCACGGCCACATAAGAGCTGCCACCGTAGGTAACCGCCTGATTAACGCTGTAAGCGGTCGCCGCGCTCCAGGAACCCATCCAGGTAATGCCGGTCCCTTGCGGCCCTGCTGGCCCGATCGGCCCCTGGGGTCCGGTCGAGCCCGTGGGTCCGGTCGCGCCCTGGCTGCCGGCAGGCGAGATGCCGCTGTTCGCGGCAATCACCGTACCAGAGATCGCGTTGCCGGGGCTACCCGGATTAATCACAATAACGTGGGTCGCATCAAAGAGTGAACTGACCGTGTAATAGCCGGCCCCATGGATAAAGAGGCTCTGACCGGGCACCATCCAGTCGGTGTTGCCGACCGTAACCGTCACGGTTGAGTTGACCGCGGGTACCACAAAGGTATTAGCGGTGGTCGTATAAGCCGGATCACCCGGGGGACCTTGCGGCCCGGGTGTGCCCACAATCCCGGGGAGCGCGTTAAAGACCACCGGTAAACCCCGGGCGATCTGGCCCACGTTAATCACCCGCACAATGCGTTCGGTGGGGCTGGGTGGCGCACCAGATTGTGGTAGTCCGTTTGGCATAAAAATCTCTTAAGTCGCTAAAGGCGGCAGCAAATTTTGGCTGATCGGCTGGCGCACGTTGAGCTCGCCTTCGGCCAGGGTGCCAACCTGATGCGCCGTCGTCATATAACGCAGATCAAAAACGTAACGTTGTTCAGGCGGGATCAAGCTGGATTGCGCCGTGGTAATGGCTTCAAAGGCCAAGAGACCGCCCTGGCTCTGGGTGCCCGGGATAGCGGTCAGGAAACTTTGGCTTAACGCGGCGCTGTCCGGATCGGTTCGCTGGCGTTTGACTGTGAACACGAACTGGTAGCCGGTAATGTCGATGGGCCCGGCTCCATCGGCAAAGTTAAGCAGGTAAAGCAGGGTATCGCCCTGGCGAATGGTTTCAGTGACCGCAAAGGGGTCAATATAGGGGTTAGCCGGGTTATCCGCCTGTTGCATAGTTGGCCTGCACTCCGAGGCCGCTGCGCCGCTTCCGTGACCAGGGAAGCGGCGCAGGGCGCTTTTTCTATTCCCCCGAACAAACTTATAGACTATCCGTCACGCTGTACGGCGTATAACCAGTGCACGGTTGCAGGTTAAAGTTAGTCGCGCACCGTTTGTAGCAGATCGGCATGATCGCATGCGGGCGCTGGGGCCGGTAGGCTCTTGTCACTTCATATATATGGTAGCCATAATCGGCCCAGGTGTTGCAGTCGTTATCCCTGAGGACCAAAAATTCCAACTCCCCTTGCGCATATTTTGTAGGGAACTGCATATCACCAACCCCAGTATAGGAATCGGGCACCTGCCGCATGAAACTGTTCGCAAAAATCAGGAAGCCCACTTCGTAAAGAGCGCTCCGGTAAGCCGGGTTAGACCGGGCCCCGACGCCGATCGTCACCGGGACGCTGATCTCCGGCTCGATAAACTGCGGCAACAGGTTCGGACCCCAGGTGTTAAACCGCAAAGGCTGCTGATCTATGCCGAATGCTAATCCTCTATAGGGTCCTTCCCAGGCGTATGAGCTTACACCCTCTTCACCAATGGTATACCGGCCAGTTGTTAGGTATTGCAAGTCCTGGTGCACACCTAACTCGTCGCGCATTAGTTCGATCGATTGGAGACTACCTATATATTTGGCCACGACCCCTTTATCACTATCAAAGGGTTCACAGAGCAAATCTTCATGCATCCAGTTAGCGGCGTACTTTAATAGCTTAAAGCTAAGCGGGCTGTCCGGGTACCAGTAATCGCGGAACACGGTATCAATCCGCTGGGCGTCCCCGGTGACCATGTTCTCAAAAGGTTGCGTGGAACTAATATTACATTTGGTGCCGGACCTTAACATCAAGGTAGAGCGCACGTCACAATTCATGACGTAGAGGATTTGTTTCTGGAGCGCATCCTGGGTGGCGATATAAGCCTCCTGGAACGCTTCCCGCATCTGTTTGACGCACAATTTCGGGCCCACCCCGCGCAAGCTTTGCAGCCGCGTGGTGTACTCCGTCGAGCCCACCTGGGCCGCGGTACCGGTGTTACCGCACATGAAAATGTCATCGGTAAACTGGGGCTGGACCAGACTGATATTCATGACCGGGCGCTCCATGATGATGGCGCGCTGATCGACCGAAACGCCGTTCGGGAACACGCCGCCGTCCAAAATATCGATATACGGACTGCGGCGAACAAGTAAGCGGAGCACATTCCCAGTGATCCTACTTATATCTTTATTTCCAAAGTCTTGGGCTTGCCGAGGTGTAACCAGACAATCTCCCATATTGCTCTCCTCTTCTTTACTGCGTTCTTCGGATTGATTGGCTAGTATCGGGAAATGAATTTCCCGGACCAATTGGTTGTACACCCGAACAACACGCCCCGGCGACGGGCGGAGAGGCTATCAGAATATAGCAGACGAAACCTCACGGGAAGACTGCGGCATCAAATTAAACAACAATGAAATATTTTGTCAATCGCGGTGAACCGGGAAATCTGAGATGGGCAACAAAATCAGAGCAATCCTTGGGTCGTAGACGATTTGCCAACAAGCACTAAGTCGAACTTTTTTGTGCCGCTTCCAATTGCGCCAGCCGGTTCTGGGTGATGGTCAACTGGTCCAAGAGAAATTGGATCTGAGTTTGGCTGGTCAACAGATTGGTATCGTGCAAGCCGACCTTGGTGGCCAGTTCGGCAATCCTTTGGTTAAAATACGCGTCTCTATCCGCGCCGGTGCGCGGTTGGCCGGATCCGGGCATGGGTTTTGGCTTTCGGTTTGGCGGTTTTAGCCGGTTTGGGTTTAGGCACCGCAATACGGGCTCGTACCCGGGTGCCTAACAGTTGCCGGCGCGCAATGGCCCGGCCCATGGGCGTTTTCACCCCGTGAAAGAATACGCACCCCGATTTAATGATCTGTTTCCACTGATACAAATTAAAGTCCGGCATCCGGTACCACTGGCTGATCAGGGGCGTGTCCCGGCCTACAGGCAGGATCGTACGGGCGAATTCGGTATCCCAGCTCATCATGCCGTGGCAGCCGGTAACCTCCTCGTGCCGTTTCCAGAAATCGGTCACGAAAATGGCGTTGCCGTTGATATGGGTCGGGGCCTCTTTATTGGGGTGCATATGGCCCAGCACTTCGACCCCGTCCCGTAACGCCAGTTCCCAGGCTGTTTCTAAGCGACTCAGCCAATCCCGGGCACACGGGATACAGTCGGGCTCGAAGGTCAGAAACCCGCTGGCTTTAGTCTGGCCGTTGCGGGCCAGATCATAGAGCTGGCGCATTAGGCTGCACCACATCGTGTTGGGCCCGTGCGGCCAGCCGGTCGCGAAATCCCAGGGTTCGATTGCGATGGCCTTAGGGAATTTGCCTAGGAGCGCGCCCCGGATCCGGGCCATCTCTTCGGGCGGTACGTCTTTGCGCCCGAACAGGATAAATTCCTGGGTCCGGCGCGGGGCCTCTTCACAATCAGCTAAGAGCGTAGCTAGTTCGTAGACAGCTTCCAGCTCCGCGGGCTGAAACTGTAAGACCAAGCCTAAGCTCATCGGAATTTGCTCCAGTCAAATTGCGGCATCGCTTCCTGGCAGGAATCGATTCCGCCCCAATCGGTGAACAGCTCATGGGCCTTCTTGGACAACTCCGGTGTCGGCCTGGGCCAACCGATCTTTGATCCCGGCCAGAAAATCATGGCGATAATCTCTTTGGAGGTGCCGCCACTTTTAGGGCTGTTGGACAAACCCAGAGAGGTACACAGTTCCATGGAACCTTCCCCGATCGCATTAGCCGGGCCAATATCGGCGTAGATGGCCCAGGAGAGGTTCCCGGTCTGGGTATTGAAACACATCGCCAGATCGCCCAGGGTCTGTTTGTCGCTGAACTTTGGGCTGGAGGGCAACACGATAAACGGGATGCGGCCACTGTCGACGTACCGGGCCGGGTTATGACTCTGGATCGTGTTATCTTGCAGGGCCGTAGTCGACACGTAAAAACCCGGCGCGGGGTGATCGCCACCCTGGATGTATGGTTTGCCTTTGGCATCGCAGGCTATGCCCCACCAGTTGCCAGGGCTGCCGGCGTTGCCCAGGTAATCCAGGCCCGGCGGGCTACCGCCCGGGTGATAGGCTTCCGGGTGCCCGTCTGCGTCGACAGCCAACGGACAGCTCCAGAAAAGCACACCGGGCTTTTCATCGAGTTGCATGATCCAGTTTGTACCGAAGCTCACAACTGCCGTAGCGCTCATAAGTTAAACTCCAGTTCTGGTTCTTTCTGGCGTTCCAGGTTCTGCACAATAGCTTCCATTAACGCGATCTCGCGATCGGCCTGGGTCCCGGGCATCTTTTCGTTTAACACCATGCGCCGGTAGACCCGCCGGCGTACGCCCAGCTCGCGCCGGGCGCACTCGATTAGTTCTTCGATACTGAACGCTTCGTTCAATGGCTTTTAAGACGGGGTCGGTACACCAGAATGGCCCGCGCTAGGCACGATGGCCACGCCCCAGCCGGTCGCCGCTGACCAATAGGTCTTGGCATCCCAGTTTTCCAAGATTTCGGGCTTCTCCCCTGACTCGGGCGGAGGCAGGACGATTGGATGGGTGGGCACCCCAGGTGCGCTCGGGGGCGGAATGTAAATCGGATGTTCTGGTTTCAGGCCGGGAATGATATCGGGCGGCAGATAGATCGGTGGCGTCGGCCACGGGCCGGGTGGTCCTGAGATAACTGGTGGCGAACCACCGGGCGCAATCGGCGGCGTCGGCCTGGGATCAGTCGGTCCCCAGATGCCGGGAGGCTGACCGGCAGGCGGATAATAAATTGGCGGGGTCGGCGTCGGCCCACCGGGAGCAATCGGCGGAGTCGGCCACGGCCCTGGCGGTCCCCAGATCCCTAATGGCGGCTGAGCGCCCCCGGCGGGTGGCAGGTAGATAGGCGGGGTTGGCCACGGCCCGGGTGGCCCTGAAATAACCGGCGGATAATAGATGGGTGGACTGACCACGCCGGGTGGTTGACCCGGTTGCGCGGGCGGTACAATCGGGCCGCCGCCGATCTCGGGCAGATAGACTTTGCCGACAAACACTGCGTCTAAGACTGGCATGATGGGTGGGTTTTCTTTCTAGTGGTTAGCTCGAGAAGTGCCGCGAATTTTTTTTCACCGCACTTTGATTATTTCTTGCCGCTTTAGTGGCGGACTGTCCAGAGTCATTTAGGTTTTTGGAGTTCCTTGAGCAGGTTCAAAATTTCGCCTTGCCGGGCGCTTAACGGATCCAGGGCCGCGCGCAACTCGTGAATTTCCTTTAACGCGGTCTCGATTTCCCGGCGTTGTTCATGGTTAGAGTTAAGCCCTTGGAGGAAATTGCCGCCGCCCAGGAATACTACCGCGACCAGAATCAGTTTAGTGGTTGGATCGGCGCCTTTGAACGCGTCGGCCAGAGCCGCGATCCCTTCTTTTTTCGGTTCCGGTTTAATCGGCGCGTTTTCGGGTTCGCTCATTGGCTTACTGGTTAAAGAGACGTTGAAAGATGGTTGGGCCGTTCTTTTTGACCTGCTTGATGGTGCGGGCTAGCTGCGCTTGTTTGCGGGCCAGGGCGGCTTTCTGGGCGTTGAGCTGGTCTCGGGCATTAGTTGTCACCACTTTGGTCGCGACTACTGCACCGGTGCGCTGGGACACAGCCGCGGCCCGATACGCTGCGCCCGCAGCCCCGCCGGCGGCACTGGCCGCTTGTTGGGCTGCTACCTTGGTCTGTTGGCTGGCCGCCAGTACCAGATCATTGGTCTGGGTCGCTTTAGCCAGGGTATCGTCGACTGCCGCCTGGATTTCAGCGGAATGTTTCAGCACGCTCTGCAATGTGTTCATAGCGGCCCCGAACTGGATCGAGCGCGTATGTTCAGCCTGCCGGGCTTCCTCGGCCTGAATCATCTGGATATTAGCGCTTTTCTGGGCTGCCTCGGTCTGTTGCCGGACCAAGACCAGTTCTTCGCCTTGAGCCCGGAACAGGTTTTCAATCGCCCGATTAGTGGCGTTTAATCGGCTCCAGACAATGGCCAGACTGATCGCGACCAAGGCCAACTGCATCCCCCAGAAAATCAGGTCGTTGACCGTGTCGGGGCCGATCCGGCGTCGTTTAACCGTCTTTGGGCTGACCGTTTCGGCTGAGCCGGCGCTCGACTCGTTCAAAGATGGCGTTGTTCCTCTCAACGACTTTGGCAGTGTCGCTGACCAGTGTCCTAAGAGCCTCGATATATTCTCGTCGCTCATCTTCGTTGGTCTTTTGCAATTTCTGGAGATCTTTGCGGGTGCTCTGCAGATAGAGCCAACAGATAGCTAAGACCAGGACGAAAAGGCCGACGTTCAAGGCTTGCACCGGCCAGCTGGAGACGCGTTCGACCTGTTTTAAGGTTTCGTCCAGCATCTCGGTCGAGATCGCCAGATAAAGCTGATAAGCCACAATCACTATCATGAGGAGCTGGCCTTTGATCAGCCATTGCAGGACAAAGAACCTCATTCATCATTTCCGGGCTTGGATACCTCTGGTGTGTTCTGGGAGGAAACAGTGCCGTCCGAGGTGGCCGACGACGAGGTCGCAATCAAGTTTCGGTTTAAACCCGGCAAGGGTTGCCCGTTCACAGAAACCCACGTCTTCCCCTTTGCTTCCTTCGGTATGAAAAAAGTCCAGTTCCCCCGCTCGTCGGTCTGGGTCCGGGGCGCTCTGTTTTGCAATTGCCTCAAATACTCGGCGATGGATGAGTGTGCACCCCAGTCCGAGCCATTCCACATTGATGAGTCCATGGAGTAGTCCTTTACGGATTTTGTCCGCGGTTATAGGGTCGTCGCGTGAGCGCGGATCGATATCGGGTTGGATGATCATCTGGGCGTGCGCGGTCCGGGCCGCGTAGACCGCCCCGACAATCGGATAATTATGGCTTAAGAGCCGTTCCAGGGCGTCGTAACCGCTTTGGGTCGCGCCCAACGTTTCGGTCCGGGTTTTCTTTTTGAACCAATCGGCGTTCCCGACCGGCGGCAAGATGTCGCTGTCCAGCCACCAGCTCCATTGGGCTTTAGAAGCCAGGAACCTGCGCGCGACGAGGTTCCTGGCTCTCACCAGCAACGTGTCGGTCTGCATTTCCAGGCCGAGCTCGTACTTGCGGAAAAACACAATGTGCCCAAAATAGATCGCCGGCGGAATATCGCGGATAGTCGGCATCAGGACCGAAACGCTGGTCTTGATCCTGGCCGGGTAAATCGAGTACCGGCCAGCCGCCTCGTCAATCACAAAGGCCGGCCCTTCACCGTTGGTGGCAGGCTCGGGATGGACCACTACTTCGTTCTCCGGTTCCCGTGGTTCCTGGACCGGTTGCGGGCTCAGGCCGAACAATTCGCCTAAACTGCGCTCCGGTCCGGGGCTCTCGGGTTCGGCTGCCGGGCTTGCCCGGTCGGCTTTAAGCCGGGCCTGAATCGCCGGATCAGCCAGTACGCGCGCGCTTAAGGCGCTGACCTGCATCGGGGCCGGGGCCGGCGGCCCAAGCGGGCTCATCGCGGCGATATGGGCTTCCAGCTCGCCTTTACCGGGCGGTTGCCGGGGTGCCGCGATCCAGCGGGCCAGTGCCTCAGGTGGACACTCTGTCTCGCCCCGCATCCAGCTTTTCAGGGCCAGCACACTAGTCCCATAGGTCGGCGCGGCCAGCTCGACCCCGGCAGCGATAATATATTGTTGGAAGTTCTCCTCGTCGAAGCTCATAAATTTTCTGTTCCTCAGAGGAACATTCCCCAGCTTTGGCGCGTTCCGGCTAAAATGCCCGGCAATACCGTGCGCTTCCAGTCGCGCACTATACGGCGCACGACTGATAGCTCGATTCCTAAATGCGTTGCGATCGCTCGGGCGCTGACGCCGACCGCCAGCAATTTGTGCACCACTTTTACGTCAATCGCAGCGGACAAATCCGCGCGATTTTTGTCCCCCTGTTTTTCGCGTTTTAGGTACGCTTCTAGCTCCGGTGAATAACGAATTTTCATGAGCCTTGGCTGCTCCAGAATTCTTTCAACGCTGCTTCGGCGGATTTAGTCGAAAGACCTTTCTCAGCTTTAACTTCAATTCCGCCTCCGCGCGTACCCGGGATCGACCGGCTCCGGCTCAGCTTGGCAATCTGGCCTTTGAGCTGCCGGTTCTCGGTCTCCAGATCCCGGCAATCTTCGCGCAACTCTTTGTTTTCCCGGGATTGATCCATGCCGTAAATGGCCATAGCCGCGATCCGGACATGTTTGCGGGCGCCGCCGTTAATGATGTCGCCCATGGTCTTTTCAAAGAGCGTCTGATAACCTTCGCAGCGTTTATTGTGTTCTTCCCAGTCGGCTTTTTGTTCGTCGCTTTTGGCATTCGCCAGATCCTTGATTTTCGCCCAGTCCCCGATCTGGCTGATCAGAAGATCGCTTTCTTCCTTGGCTTCCCTGGTGTAATTAGTCCACCATTCCAGGCTTTTAGCTTGCTGGTATTCGGTCACCTTATCCGGGTTGGACACAAACTCGTTTACCACCCGGTTACGTTCATCGCTTAACTGGGTCAGTTCCGCGGCCATGCGCGCGACCCGGTTGCGTTCGGTTTCACTGGGGATCTTGTCTAGGACCTCGTTATCCCAGTACGCGGGCCGGATATTGCCGTAACCGAATTCCTTGGTTTGGCGCGCCCAGTCTTTCATCGCTTCGCTCCCGCCGGAGAGCTCGACGACATACTGGCAAAGCTGGTCGCCTTTTTGCGCAATCGGATCCTCGTACTTGGCTCTGAAGCCGGCGTCATTCAAAAGATCAAAGCGCTGGCTGGTTGCGCGCAACTTGGTCAGTTCAGCCTGGATCTCCGGGCTGACCCCGCTGCGTTTGAGTTCGGTTACCTCGGTCGCCAACGCTTGGTTGCGCCGGATCAGGTCCCGGTTTTCTTTGCGCCGGTTGTGCGCGATGGTTTTAAGCCGTTGGATACCGTCTTTAACCGCCGGGTGCGCGTTTTCTTTTACCCGGACAGCGTCCACCTCCGGGTCGGCCTCATCTTCCTTGGGCCCCTCTTCTTTCTTGGGTTCACCCTCCGGCTCGGGGATTTCAGGTTCAGGCTCGGGCTCCACAACCGGTGCGCCGGCTCTGGCTTTGCGGGGCCGGGCCTTGAGCTCAGGCACCCCAAGCAGGTTCAGCTCTTCTTTGTCGGGGCCCTGGGGTGATTCGGGTTCTTTTTCGACCTGGACCGGGGCGTGATGGCCGCTCTTAGAGGGTTCAGGCTCTCTGCGCCCTGAGCCGGGCTCGGGCTTTTTAGCCGGGCCCTTGGGTTCAGAGGTCGGTTCGCCCTCACGCGGAAAACTGGCGTCAAAGGCTTTGTGTAACTCGGCCAGATTGTTAGCATCGGTCGCTTCGAGCTTGTGATCGATACTGGTCGATTGCTCTTCGATATGTTCGTTAGCCATGATTTAATCGGTTCTGACATCTACACTTTTAAGTTCAGGCGCTTTGGGGCTCTCGTACAAGAGCGTGCTCATATTGCCAATCGCCTGCTCGTAGCCGCTTAAGGCCTTAGCCGCCATGGCGGTTTCTTCCAGAGTGCCCTGGGCTACCAGCCGCGGTTTCATCGCCATTAACTGGCTCAAGAATTTTATGCCGGCACTGGTCCCGAACACTTCGCGCATATACGCGCGTTCAGCCGGGCTCATCGGTTCAGTGGTCATATCGATTATCTCCCATACAGGATTATCATGTGTTCTTAATATTACGTACTCCATGCGCCTAAGGCGCGGTATAACTGATCTCGTTTGAAGGCGGGCTTTCCAGCCGAGCGGCGTTGTAGGCGGTCACGACGAAGTAATAGGTGGCCCCGCTGGTTACGGCCAGGGTCCAGACCCCGACATTACCTACATCGATCGTGGCGGTTTCTGCGCCCGGGCTAAACCCGAGCTTGAGATAATAGCCGGCAGCGTCCGTATCCGGGTTGCCGGTAGCCGGGTCCTGGGTCCAGGCCAGGGTGACCTGGGGCGCCGGGGTCGGGATCGGCGTCGGGCTGGGCGTAGGACTAGGATGCCCTCGCCCGTGCCCGTGCCCGGGCGGCGGTGCGGCCCAGCTTTCCGCCGGACTAAAAAAGACAAGCAGCGCGATGATGGCCGGCGCTTTCATGCGGCTCCTGGCGGCGGTGCGCCAAACGGGCTCGGGAACTGAGGCGGGTTACCGCCGGCGGCCATGGTGGCCAAGGGCGGCTGGTTGGGTAAAGGGCCAGCGGCGCTCGTGCCCGGTTGCGGCGGTGCCATCGGGTAAGCGCCCCCCAGCGCCGCTTCCAGGATCGCCCCAGGGCGATCTTTAGCCGGGTGCACCCCGGCAGCGCGCATGTTCTGGGTGACCTGGGTAATGATGTTACTGACCTGGGCTTCCTGCGCCGCTTGTTGCTGGGCCTGGGCCTGGGCTTGTTCGGCCTGGGTTTGCTGGACGATCCCGGCCAGAATTTTCTGCGCTTGTTTTAAAGCTTCGATCTCCGGGGCGATATCCTTTTGTTTAACCGCTTTACTCTGCAAGAGCATGTCCAGGTGCGCTTCACCGTGCTGAACCGCCATCGTGACCGAGTTCATCATCTGGCTTGGGACGGCGCTTGCCGGTTGCATGGCCGCCATCTGGTTTAACATCGGGAACACCCGGGCTTGCAGAGCCCGGAAATGGACCAGATGCGCGTCCCGCGGGCTGACCACGATCGGTTCGCCTTCCAGCATGGCGCTAAACTCGATCAGTTGTTGCCGGCTTTGTTCGAGCGAGCTCGTGTTCTGTTGTTCGGGGATAAGGAGTTCTTTGGCCCGCTCTGGGCCCAGCTGCGCGATGGTGCACATCTCCTTTAACTTGTACTGGTCGATATCTGGGTCGCCCCGGGCCACCATGGCGTATTGCATCAGGGCTTGGTCGCGTAACACGCCGACATCCTGACTGAAATCGCTGGCACTGGACTGGCTGCAAAAGAGGATCTCGTCAGGGCTGAGCCCCGAGTCCATCATCCCGACTATGCAATGGACCGCGTCAAAGTCCGCGGCGCCCAAATTCGGCGCGGCTTCGTAACTGTCACTGTTATGCGGGTCAATCGCGGTTAACATCTCAAAATTGCGCTGGGTCACCAGCCGCCGCCCGGCAGACTGGGCCCCGTCACGCGCCGCGACGTACTCGATCGCGGCCCGGATATTGTCCACACTGCAGATCCGGCGCTGGATCGCGCCGACGCACTCGGTCATCTGGGTCCACCACCTATTCAGTATGCCTTGTTTGATCTCGTTCTCGCGCTGGGCGTCAATGTTAACTTCGGTCGCGGTCTGTTCCGGGGACCCCTGGATAGTAATCTGGCCCGGAATAAACGCGCCGGCTATGATTTCGCTGATAGCGGTTAGTTTGTTATCCAAAGATAGGAACGCTTCTGCATTAGCTTCAAACGCCGTTTTGCTAATATCCGCTGCCTTTGGTACCCACATGAACGGATAGGCGACTTTCGGGGCGAGATAAGGGATATCCTTTTCATCGGCTTGCGCCAGGATCAGGCCCTGTTGATAGATCGAATCAATGAAGCACATCCTGGCTCTGTTGATGGCGATATCTAAGTTGACTAACAAACGCCCTAACCCTTTGGACCCGAAAATTTTGGTGTTGCCGGCCTGGAAACTGAACAGTGTGATGCAATCGGTCATTTTGCGGGCCACGTTCTCGCCGTAGAAGAGCAAGGCCGGGTTATTCTCGTCATCGCCTACCTGGACATTAACCTGACTGTCATCAATGACCCCGTCATTCCAATTGAGCGCTTTGATGTTAACCCACCAGTGGTCTACGCCTTCGGCTTCGTAGTTCATCACGAACAGATGCGCGGTCTGGATCATCCGGCTCTGGCGATGGTAAGAGAGGTACATGTTACCTTCCCGGACCATGTCAGAGAGCTGGCGTGGGTTAGAGTACATGTCTTCCTTGGGCGGCATGGCCCCGTTGATCGCCCGCCGGATATTGTCGATCTCAAAGCCGGCATCGCTGGCTACCTCTTCATCCCGCAAAATCTCGGTTAGCTCGTGAATGTAATAATCGACTTTCACCGCGAAAATGGGCAGCTGCAGCGCATGCTGGGGGCTATTATCATCAAAGAAAAGTTTCTCTTCTTCAAATGTGCGCGGACGCCAGTTGAGCTCGTCCATGAACACCCCCGCCGTATAACCGTAGAGCACGTTCTCGGTCGCAACCCGGACCACGAAATCGGCCCAGCCGCTCCATTCCCGGATCGTTTTCGTAATCCGGTCCCGGAACAACGTGGTTTTATCGTCCGAGTTGCCGTATTCGACCGGCAGTTTCGACGCGGTCAAAAACTTCATCGAATGGATCGCGTCGACAAAGCGCGGGGTCACCCGGTCAACCAGACTCGCCATAAACAGAGTCGAGAAATTACTGCGCCAGCCTTGTTCGGCAGCATCCAGTTCGCCTTGCGGATACGGTGTTTGGCCGTTGTAAGCGTCCGCGACGGTCTTGTTGCGCCCCATCCGTTTGCGGTTATTGATCTGGAACCGGCGAAAGATACTGATCGCTTGCTGGGCGTTCTCGATCGGTCTGCGCCGGGGTTCATCGCTTTTATCCGGGATATTAGCCGGGTTAAGTTGCGAGAGCGTGGAAGAACCAGGGCTGTCCCCGGTCATGTTAAACCCGGAGTTCCAACGCCGGTTCCGCGATTTTAAGCGTTCAATCGCCCGGGCGCCGCGGCCACTCTGGCCGTAGCCCTCACCGTTAAGTGCCATAGTCGCTAATCCTTTCCAAAGGTCCGAACTTAATCTCTAACTGGTCGGCTTCGCGCTGGGCCCGGACCAGATCGCGCCTGCCGTACCGGCGTTCTTTGCTCGTGGCGTCGCCGTACACCGAGTTGTCCACTAAAAACCGGACCAGCTTGAATAGGGCCTTGTTAATCATGAGGCTCGTGACCGGCCCCTGGTGCCCGTGCAAATCGATGTGTTGTTCAGCGTGCTCATCTTCCTGGAAACAGATCCGGACAAATTGCGACTCAGTTTTAAAACGCCACAGTTCCAGCGTGATCCGGAACCGGTCTGGGTGTTCGAAGTTCATGGTTGGGATAGTTCCGGGCTCCTAACCCGCCAACAGATTGAAGGCGGTTGGTAACGGGCGTCCCCGCCCGGGTCAGCCAGCCAGACACTGACCGCTAAGGCGGTGCCGAAGGCCCGGCACCCGCGCAGCGCCGAGTCGGCCCCCAGCCGGCGCCCTTGCCGGATCTGGTAGGAGAGCGCGACCAAGTTCTGGTTGCAGTTCCCGCAGTTAGTTTCCCACTGGATGTTCTGGGGACAGTTCATACAGATGTTCGCCCGGCTCTGGGCTTGCATCTGGTCGACGTAAGGGATAGCCCCGGCGTTTTTGAGCTCGTTTAAGTTTTCCAGCATCCGGCTAAAGAGCGGGATAAAGCCGGGTGCGCCCTGGCCGGCACTCGGGTCCGGCACGGGCGCGTTTAAGGGTTTGCACAACCAGGGGTACTGGCTGCAGACGGCCTCGTTATAATCGCTCGCTACCGCTTCCTGGGTCGCTTGAACACCGGGCACTAACAACGCGAGATGCGCCAGCCGAAACTTCAGGATCAGCTCGAGCACGTGATCGTAGCTGGCCCCGGTGATCCGCATCCGGGAACCGTCGGCTAGCGGCTGATCATAGATAAAGCCGCCCGGGGGCACAATTGCACTGGACAATTGAAACATCATTGCCATTTGCCAAAGGTTAAATCCGTGCCCTTGCCGGCATTAGGGCCGCTCTGTTGCGTGGCCCACAGATCGCCATCGGGCCCGATCCCGATCGTGATCTGGTTCGTGCCATCGCTTAACACCAGCGAGCTGGCCGGTGCGGTCTTATCCTGCACCCAGCCCAGATCCTGGCGCACGTAAGGGGTGCCATCAGCTGGTGCCTCCCCGACCGGCCCTGCCGGTCCGGCTGGCCCGGGTGCGCCCGCTGGCCCGGTTGGCCCAGTGGCACCCTGCTCACCCGCTGGTCCGACTGGCCCCGGTACGCCGATCGGCCCTTGTGGCCCCGGCGGCCCGGGCGGGCCAGAGGCAGCGCCGCCCAAGAGAAACTTGTCAATTATCGCAGCCAGATATTGTGCCACGGGTTCCTTGTAATCCCCGGAGTTCGCGATCCGGCTCAAAGCTTGATGGACCGTGTCATCGGGTTGCCAGACTAATGGGCTGATACCGTTCATAAGACTTTAGTGGTTTAAGAGTTCGTGGATTGTCGCTGCGGCGGCAGCCAGTGGGTTTTAACCCGCTCGGGATCAATGGGAAGCGCCTGCCATTCGCCGTTAAATTCGTAAATGACGCCGTCAGCCCCCAAAGCGTAGAGCAGGATCACTTCCCGGGGCTCTTTGGTGACCGGATCCGGCGCCTTGAAATGGACTACGCTAAAATTCTGTACCCGGATGTTCATAGCGGGTTTAGCGCCGGGAAATCTCTGTCCACCGGAAAGATCCGGATGTGCGGGTCACCCGGAAATTGCAGCCCCAGGTAGGATTCGGTCTCAGGCAGCATGGCGCTGCGGTCCAGTGGATTAACTTCGGTCCCCACCGTATTAGGGCCGTTCTGGACCACCGTTACGATTGTGAGGTTAGTTTCGTCGCGTTGATCGTGCCAGGAACACTGGTCACCGACTTTGAGAGCTTGGATTTGGCTAGCGGTCATAGATTTAAACAATCCCTTTCACGGTCAGATAGCTTTGGGCGATGTTGCCCGAATCAAGAAAATACTGGAGCGCGTTCATCTGGGTCGGGCCGTTATAAAAGCCCCAGGCACCCAGCTTTCCCGGCCATGATGTTGCAAAACCGCCGCCGTCGGAGTGCCAACTGGCATCGCGCCCTAAGCCGCCTGGGCAAAGTGTGGCCCGGATATGTCCACGCGCACCGCCTTGGTCTACTCCCCAGCCTATGTAAGCCGAACTGACAGCATTGGCTGAGCCCCCTGATACAGTGGAAACCGCACTAAGATAGTAATAGCCGTAATAATACGCGGTGCTGGTCAGCCAAGTGGCCCCGCCGTCCGCGCTGAAATAGCCTCGTAGCCACATCGGCCCAGTCGCGACTGTCTGGACTCCGGTCCATTCTAATTCGAATAATCGATAACCGACCGGCAAAAGGATGGTGGCGTTGGCCACCGCCGAGGTAATATCCTGGGTGCCCAGAACAACGATGCGCTGCAGCCCGAAGCTGCGAAAATTAGTACCGTCACAATACAAGGTGCACTGCTGCCCTGGTAAAAGCCCCAGCGACGCTTTGCCGTCGATCGTGCCACTGGCCGGTTGGATCGTGATGGTGCCGGTGGTCCCGGTGATCCCCTGGTCATTGCGCACGTTCCACACATAGCTCTGTGCCGGAGCCGGCAAACTCAAAGTCCAGCTGCCGCCTGAACAAATCACATATTTGTTGTTGTCGGCAGGCGTTAACGTGTAGGCCGCGCTCTTACTAATAAAGCCGCTGGTCGGGAACGCCGGGAGCGCATGCGGCTGGTTATCACCCCCGATGTAATCGGTAACTAAGCCTGAAACCTGACGCAAGAGTCCCGACTGGGTCGTATCGGCCAACGGTGTGGTTGGTCCGCCCACAGGCACGGTCACCGAAACTTTAATAATGAAGGCGACTACCAGAAAGGGCGGCATCGTGTTGTGCGCCGTGCCAGAGCCAGCTGCCGCTGTATTAGCATAGGCCGCGTTGGTTTGGGCTGCGGTCATGGTGTTGCCTGCCGGGGTAGCTGCGGCACCGATCTGGGCGTACCCGGTGCCCGTGGTGTTCGCCGATTGGCCCCAGGCGGCAGGGCTCGCGGCCCATTGCGTGCCGCTGACAAAGACTCCGGTATACGGATGGGTGTGGCCCGAGTCACTGTGCGCGTGGCTGCCTTGCGCGCCCCAGTTATGGTAGTGATCCATCCCATGGGTATGCGGGGCTTCTTCGGCGAGCGTTAAAGCGTGCGCTTCTTCGCCGCCCACTGCCGCTAGCGTGCGATTGGTTAAACCGCTGCCCTGGCCTGCGCCCAAAGGCACTCGGCTGCGCAGGTCCGGTAGCGCGAATGTGGTCGAGCCATCGCCACTGCCAAAGATCGTCCCGATCAAATTAAAGAGCGCTGCGTAAGTGGTACGTGAAATCGCGCTCCCATCAGCCACCATCCAGCCTGCCGGCGGCGTCGTGCTAGGATACATCTGGATGCAGCCCACCATCGCGGTGTCGCCTGCCGCGCCTCCAGGACCTTGCGCACCGCCGGGATTAACCAGGGCACCGCTGGCCACTACGTAACCGACCTGGGGTTGCTGGAAGCTCATGTCTTGATCATTCTGTTCACGACCAGAAACGGCGGCACGTTATTGTGAGCACCGCCACCGCCTTGCGTATCAGTAGTAATCTGTCCTGTGTAGCCTCCCGCGTTAATAGAGACATATTGCCCGAAGCCACCTGAAGCCACGCCCAGGTTGTAACATAGTACGTTGTGAGAGTGAGCAGGCACTTCGGCGCTCACGAGCAAATGCGTTTCTTCACCGCCGGTGGCCGCTAAAACACGGTTGGTTAACCCGCTGCCTTGCCCAGCCCCAATCAAAGCGCGTCCGCGACTATCGGGAACGTTAAAGGTGGTGGTGCCATTTCCCGTCCCGTAAGTGGTGCCGATGGCCGCGAATAGCCCTGCGTAAACAGTGCGGTCAACGGCGCTGCCATCGCACCAGAGCCATCCAGGCGGCAGCGTTGCTCCAGCAAAGTCCCACACTGTACCCGCAGGGATTGCGCCAGGGACAGCGTGACAGGCGTTGTCGCCCCCGACGTAGTCGCTAGACCGACCTGAAAGCTGTGCCATCAACCCAGCCTGCCCGGTCGAAGCCAGCGGGATCTGCTGCATCTGCGCCGGGTTAAGCAGAGTCACCGTGGTGCTAGTCTTCGATTGAACCTGGAATGCACCGGCCAATCCTGCCCCGCCTCCAGCGGTGTCGACGTACAGCATTTGGCCGACTACGATCCAGCTCGTATCAGCCACTGACACGGTGACCGTGCTCCCGACCGCCGGCACGGTAAAATTCGCGATGGTTAAGGTGGCCGCGTCCTTGCCCGCGGCACCTTGCGCCCCAGGGTTACCAGTCGGCCCGGTCGCTCCCGTTGCTCCAGGCGCACCCGCTACACCTGCCGGGATCCCGAAATCAAAGACCGCTACCGAGCTCGACCCTGAGTTAGCCACCGTCGCAGCGCTTCCGGGCACGAGCGTGCTCGTGGTCCCAACCGCGATACTAGCCGCCGTCCCCGGTGCACCGGTGGCCCCGGGGTTGCCCGTGGCACCTTGGGGCCCTTGGCTGCCAGTCGCCCCGGTCGGGCCAGTGGCACCCGTGGCCCCGAGCTGCGCCACCAAATTCCAGTAGGTCGGGTTAGGCGGCGCGATGTTGGTATGCGCCTGGATACAAACATAGGAGCTCCCGGCGCTCGAGACCGTGTCGTAAGGGTTGTACGCCGTGGCGGCGCTCCAGGCACCCCGCCATGTGTAGCCTTGCCCGGTCGCACCAGTCGCCCCTTGAATCCCCTGGGGCCCTTGGGCGCCCGTGGCTCCAGTCGGCCCAGCCGCCCCTTGCGGTCCTTGGGCGCCCGTGGCTCCAGCCGCACCCGTGGCACCTGTCGCGCCCAGCTGCGCCACCAAGTTCCAATAGGTGGCGTTAGGCGGCACCTGATTCGTGTGCGCCGCAATGCAGACGTAGCTCGAGCCCGCACTAGAAACCGTATCATAAGGCACGTACGCGACTGCCGCGCTCCAGGTGCCTTTCCAGGAATAACCTTGGCCTGCCGGCCCGGTCGGCCCGGTAGCGCCAGTCGCGCCCTGAGCTCCGGTAGCGCCCATCTGTGCCAAGAGGTTCCAGTGCGTCGTATCGGTCGCCGGATCATTGCCCAGATTCGCGCTGGTGACCGATACATAACTTGAGCCGTTCCGGCCAACCGAGTCATAAGCGTTATAGGTCGTACTGGCAAACCATGTGCCGCGCCAGTTGTAGCCCTGGCCTTGCGGCCCGGTAGCACCCGTCGCCCCAGCCGGCCCTTGGGCTCCGGTTGCCCCAGTCGCACCCGTGGCACCAGTGGCACCTTGCGGCCCGGTATTACCGCCCGGCCCCTGTGGCCCCGTGGCGCCAGTCGCCCCGGTCGCACCCGCGGGCCCTTGCGGCCCGACCCCGCTTACAGCGTTACCGCTGGGCGCGCTCGAACCCGGAGCGAGGTTAGCCGCGACGGCCAGATTGTTCGCCAGCGTCAGTTGGTTGGTGCCGGCGTTAACCGCGTTCACGGACAGGTAACCGATCGGCGGAATAAAGACGATGTTGCCGACCCCGAACACGCTGGCGTTCACCACGCTGGCGGTTGCGGTCCCGTTGACTGCCGGCATCGTAAAGGCTGCGCTCAAGGTCGTGTTGGCGCTGGCGCCTCCAGGTGCGCCTTGCGGCCCGGCTGGCCCGGTAGCGCCTTGTGGCCCCTGGCTGCCTGTTACCCCGATCGGGCCTTGTGGCCCGGTGGGCCCGGCGGGTCCAACTGGCCCTTGCGGCCCAAGTGAGCCGGTCGCGCCTTGCGGGATACCAAAATCGAAGACGGCAGCTGAGCTCGAACCGACGTTGGTGATCGTGGCCGGCGAACCCGGAGCCAACGTGGTTACGGGCCCCGCGGCTATCGTAGCGGCGTTGCCAGTGGCTCCCGGCGGCCCGGTAGGACCCACTGCGCCGGCGTTACCTTGGGCCCCCTGCGGCCCGGCGGGCCCGATTGCACCGGTGTTACCCGTGGGCCCGGTCGGTCCGGCGGGCCCGATCCAGGGCCCGGCATCGATCCAGGCCGAGCCGTTCCAGGAATACCCGTGCCCCGTGGAGGTGACACTGTAGAAGTCCTGGATCGCGTTCCCGCTCGCCGGTAGATTGGCCGGGGTCGCGACATTGCCTTTGAAGTTTAAGGCTGCCCCAGGCGGTCCCTGGACCCCGGGCGGCCCGCTGGGGCCTTGCGGTCCGGGGTTACCTAAGGGCCCTGGTGGCCCGGCTGGCCCTGGCGGCCCGTTCTGGCCGGGTAACCCCATCGGCCCCTGTACGCCGGTTGGCCCGGTCGGCCCGGGCGGTCCGGGTGGCCCAATGGCACCTTCAATCGGGACCCAGGCGGCATCCTGCCGACCGTAGGCTACGCCGTCAACCGGCGCATCCGGGATCGAGATTAAGGTCGAATCGACGTAAAAGAGGTACGCGAGCGCCTGGGCAATCGGTTCGCGGGTATCGCCGCTCTTTAAGATTTCTTCTAAGGAATCGGGAACGTCGTCGGGGTCGACCGGGAACGCGGTCGGCGGCAACGGGATCGGGGGCGGCACATAACGCGCCGCGGGCAGACTCGGGCCGGGCGCAGGCACGGGGGGTGCTAGAAGAGCGCTTGAGGACTACGGTTGGATATGAATCCCGGTATCCTTTTGCTGGAGCTGGCTCCCGAGGTTATACCCGATACTTTTGCGGATACTGACCTCCGGGCTGGAATCGCTCTCCTTGATGCCACTCGTGGTTGCTTTAGTTGTGTCTGCCGATTTTACGCTGCCGGGCTGGCGCGATTTAATCGGAGGAACCCATTGGCCGCCGTCACCGTCGCTCATAAGTGGCTCATATTATGGGCCCACCAACAGCGGAACTGCAAGCGTTTTTCCTAGCTACCTGCCGGGGGTTCGAAACTGGTCACGATCGGGGCCTGATAGGGATTAGGCCAGGAATTGGTGGCGTGCGCCGCCAGCTCACTAGCATGAAAGCTGGTCTTAGCCACCGCGATCCGATAACCGTCCCGAAACACTTCATAACGTCCTGTAACAACGTTTTGTGCCTGGGTTACGCTCGTTTGCCCAGGCGGCGGGATAGAGGTCGGCGGTTTACCCCCAGGGTTCTGGTAGACTGGCGGTTTAAAGGGCGTCACGGCTAAGAGCTCTTCGCTCATGGTAGCTAGCTTACTATGTCGGCCAGCGACCTTCCCGCAAGAAATAAATCACCCGCCGTTTCTGGGCTTCATTAAAAGTCGGATGCCCTCCCTGCGCTAGCCAGCCATCAAGCATTTCCATTAAATATTCAGGGTGTTTGAGCAAGACTCGTGCCATAAGCGCCACAAGCTTTGCTTCGTCGTCTATCCCCAGGTCCGCCATCAGCGCGAGCTTGAGTTCAGGGCTCTCGTGTACCGCGTCATCGATCAGATACCAAGCGGCAAATTCCATATTTTCCATGAACTCAGCCTTAAAACGTACCCCTTCGGCCTTTAGGCGGGCACATTCCATATCCAGCCCGTGATCATATTGCGCTCGCCACGCTTCCATCAGCGCTTTTTCCTGCCGTTCGTTCATAACGTTTTTATTTTATGTTATAATAATCTAAGGTCTTTTCGCTCTTGATCTTAGCTTCACATTACGCGGATTTGTCCCAATGATGGGATGCCGATGCATTGCAAAAATTAAGATGTTGAGCACCAAACCTTTAGTCCATCATTGTTTTTTCGAAGGCCGTTTTGGACCCGTACCCCATTTTTCCCTGAAATACGCGCCTATACTCGCCGCTACCCGCATCCCGGCAGCGATATTGGCTGGACTAAGCGCGTCTTCCTTGGCTTTTTCCTGGGCTTCGGCTTTTGCTCGCCATTGCTCATCTCTGCGTTTACGAGCACGCAATAAGCGCAATTCGGGCGCGAGCTCATGAGTGATTTCTTTGAGTAAAGCTTGCTTGGCAGCTAAAGCTTGCTGGCGCGCTGCGTCCTTTGCAGCTTGGGTGATTATCCTGCCATCCAGCTGGGCTTGAACTACGCTTTGTCGATCGAAACGTTTAGGTTTTTTCTGGCCTTTTCTCATGGTTCGGGTTTGGGTTGGGGTTCGGGGAACGGGCGCGCCTCCATGACGAGTTTGATCTGTGCGAGGATATCGGCGCTACCATCGGGAGCGAATAACAGGGTCT
>Ga0126371_10000591_pt1 | contig 30069 bp, 24 predicted proteins | sample PanSoiMetaPlot_4_FD_110145 | JGI IMG/M metagenome (GOLD analysis project Ga0126371, IMG submission 110145) | Tropical forest soil microbial communities from Panama - MetaG Plot_4 | ecosystem: Environmental > Terrestrial > Soil > Tropical forest > Bulk soil | place: Panama | collected 2016-02-17 | reverse complement strand
TGGATTAAATGCGCGTTCTGCCGCATCACCAGATCCAAGAGAGTGCGCTGGGTGGCAAAGAAACTCTCGGTTCCTTGCCGAACCCAATCCGTCAACTGAGACAGAGCCGACGGCTCTTTGGCCCGGGGGGCGGCGGGCCGGGGTTTTGCTTTGGTTGCCATAAGGACTCCGGTTGCTGCATTGCAGCATCCAGTGTCACTATAGATCTTCGGACCTTTTTATGTCAATATAAATTTTGGAGACGGCAGTGCAGCAAAATCACACAGTTGTGGTCCGCAAGTATGCCAACCGCCGGATGTACAACACGGCGAGCGGCAAGTACGTCAATCTGCAGGAGATCGCGGACCTGGTGCGGAGCGGCGCCGAACTGCAGGTTGTCGACGCCAAGACCGGGGAAGATCTGACGCGCGTGGTGCTGACGCAGATCATCCTGGAAGATGCCAAGGATCAACCCACGGGCCTGCCTCTCGAACTGTTGCGGCAGTTGATTGTGGCTTCCGATCGGGCCGGGCGGGAATTCATCATGTGGTATCTGAAGTCGGCATTCGACGCATACCACCGCGTGCAAGACACCATTCAGACAGGCCTCCACGAAGCGCGCGCGGCCGCTCTGTCGCCTCTCCACCTGGTGAAGAATTTGTTGGACGCGACGACGGCGCCGGAAACCAATGGAGAGTTGGAGCAGCTACGGCGCCATGTCGCGGAGCTGGAAGAGTCACTGAAGAAGCGGCGCCGGTAGTCCAATCAGACAGTCGAGTATTAAATCCGTTGCTGTGCTCGCGCAAAAGGGTTACAGTTGATACGGCGCAGAACAGGAGTGTCATGTTTCCGCGCGAGGCTCCGTGTGCAAAAAGTATGGTTGACGAGTTACCCTGCCGCCGTGCAGCCAGAGATCAATCTCAATGAGTACGCATCAGTGCCCGATGTACTGGCGCGTACCGCGCAAAAGTTCCCAAGGTACTCGGCGTTCCGGAACTTTGGAACCACGATCACATACTCGGAAGTAGCCGGCCTAGCTCGCGATTTTGCGGCATGGCTGCAAAACCAGCCGAACTTGCAGAAGGGCTCGCGTGTCGCGCTGATGCTGCCCAACCTCCTGCAATATCCCGTGGCTTTCTTCGGCGCGCTGCAGGCTGGGATGACCGTGGTGAACGTGAACCCGCTCTACACGGCGCGCGAACTGGAGCATCAACTCCGGGATTCGGGGGCGGAAGTAATCGTGATTCTGGAGAATTTCGCGAACGTGCTGGAGAAGGTGGTGGAACGCACCGCGCTCAAGCACATCGTGACGACGCAACTGGGCGATCTGCTCGGCTTCCCCCGGAGTGCGCTAGTGAATTTCGCCGTCAAACGCGTAAAGAAGCTGGTACCTCCCTGGCGGATACCAAACGCGGTGGATTTCCGCGTAGTGCTTGAGGACGGGCATAGCCGCGAGTTCCGGGAAGCCGCTCTGAGCCTGGGTGACATCGCATTGCTGCAATACACGGGGGGAACCACCGGAACGTCGAAGGGCGCGATTCTCACGCATGGGAACCTGGTGGCGAACCTGCTTCAGGCGGGGGCGTGGGCGCGGACCAAACTTCGCGAGGGCGAGGAGGTGGTGGTGAGCGCGCTGCCTCTCTATCACATCTTCTCCCTGACGGTGAATTGTCTGCTCTTCACCTCGCTGGGTGGACTGAACCTGCTGATCACCAATCCCCGGGACATGCCGGGGTTCGTCAAAGAGCTGAAGAAGAAAAGGTTTACCGCCATCACGGGAGTCAACACGCTCTACAACGGGCTGCTGAATACGCCCGGCTTCGCCGACCTGGATTTTGGCGGGCTGAAAGTGAGTATCGGCGGCGGAGCAGCGATCCACCGCGCGGTGGCCGAGCGCTGGCGCGCCATCACCCGATGCCACCTGACGGAAGGCTACGGCCTTACGGAAGCCTCGCCCTTAGTTGCTTGCAACTGCCTGGACTCGGATTATTCCGGCGCCATCGGCTTGCCCGTGCCTTCCACTGAAATCTCGGTTCGTGATGAGAACGACCGGGAGGTATCGCTTGGGTTTCAAGGCGAGATCTGCGTGCGCGGGCCACAGGTGATGCAAGGGTATTGGAACCGGCCGGAAGAAACCCGCCACGCTCTCAGCAGCGAAGGCTGGCTGCGAACGGGCGACATCGGGGTGATGGACAGTCGCGGATTCCTACGGGTGACGGACCGCAAGAAAGACATCATCATCGTGTCGGGCTTCAACGTCTATCCGACGGAAGTCGAGGACGTGCTCGCGGCGATGCCCGGTGTGGTGGAGTGCGCGGTAGTCGGTGTTCCCGATCGGATTACGGGTGAACTGGTGAAGGCGTTCCTGGTGGTGAGCGGGCCGCTTCCCAAGCCCGAAGAGGTGATCGCGCACTGCCGGCAGCACCTCACCAGCTACAAGGTTCCGAAGCTCATCGAATTCCGAGACGAATTGCCGAAGAATCCCATCGGCAAAGTGCTGCGGCGAGAGCTGCGCCCGGCTGCGATGGCGCAAGCCGCCGCTGCGGGAAGAGGGCTTGCGCGGTCCGCGTGACGGCGCTGGCCAGGTTGTAGCATGCTCCAAAATGCAACAACCATTGCCGCGTTAGTTCCTGTCGAGACGCTGGTGCCCGAGCCGCAAGCGGCGTGGCGCCCGTTGGTGCGCGACGCGATGGGGTTTATTTTCTCGGAACTGTCGCGCGAGCGGCTAACAGCCAAAGTTCTCGAGCAGATGGGGTTACCGGCGGAGACGCCGCCAGAGCAACGGCTGATCCGGTTGATTGCGAAAATGCCGGGTCTGCAGAAGCTCGGGCAGGTGCTGGCGCGGCACCGGCGGTTAGCGGCACCGGTACGCGAGGCGCTGTGCCAACTGGAGAACGGTATGGCCGATGTGACCGCGGAGGAGATCCGCGCCATTGTCACCGAGGATCTGGGTCCCCGGTTGAAGATGTACGGCGTCCAGATTGAACCCTCCGTGCACAAGGAAGGCAGCGCCAGCGCGATCGTGAAGTTCACCTGGAGGAAGGCGCGCCGTGAGCCGGAAGAGGGGGTCTTCAAGGTGCTCAAGCCCTACGTTCCGGAAAACTTCGCCGAAGACATGAACCGGCTGCAGGGCTTGGGCGAATACCTGGGGTCGCGCGATCGGGGATATGGCTTTGCCGTGCGCGATCTGCAGGAGATGATTTCGGAAGTGCGGCTTCTGTTGGAGCACGAACTCGACTTCCCGCGCGAGCAGGCGACGCTGATCGAGGCCGCTCGCATGTACCGCTCGAGTTTCGGCATCCGGGTGCCCCGCCTGATTCGCCCGCTCTGTAGCCGCCGGATCACGGCAATGACCGCCGAGCATGGCGTCAAAGTGACGGAGGCTTTTCCGCGCGCGCCGCTACGGCACACCGGGATTGCCCGGCAGGTGATCGAAGCGCTGATTGCAGTGCCGCTGTTTTCGGCGCAGCCAGAAGCGGTGTTCCACGCCGATCCGCACGCCGGGAATCTGCTTTACAACGAGCCACACCGGGAACTGGTGATCCTCGACTGGGCCTTGACAGACCGGTTGAGCCTGGCGGCGCGCCGGCAGGTGGTGATGTTGGCCGTCATGACAGTGTTGCGGAAACCCGCAGGAGTTGCCGAAGCGATCTGTGCGCTCGCCAAACCCGACCGACGCAGCCACCGGACATCGCAACTGCTAATCGAGCAGCATGTGGACCAGTTCTTCGCGAATTTTTCCCGAGAGCGCGTGCCCGGCGTGCTGGATGCGATGATCCTACTCGATGAACTGGCGTTGCAGGGCGTGCGTTTCCCGGCGGCTCTCTTCATGTTCCGAAAGGTCTTGTTTACTCTGGATGGCGTTCTCCACGACGTGGCGGGACCCGGGGTTCGGATAGATCAGGTGATTGCCTGCCAGTTCCTGACGCGCTGCGTAGGCAGCTGGGGAGTGTTCCACGAGCCGCTGAACGTCAAGGATCTGATTCCGGTGGCGCAGGCACTGCTGCCCGGGTAGCGCGTCAGCGGTTCCGGCCGTGCTTTTCGTGGGCCGAGACCCAGTCGGACGAGGAGATGGCCGCACCGAGGGAGATTTCTCCCGCCAGGGCCACGCCGGCGATGATCTCGGCAAGCCGGTTCACCTTGCCTTTCCCATAGCAATCCAGCAACTCCAGGCATTCGCGCTGCGTGGCTAAGCCGGTGCCGCCGCCGTGAGTCGCCACGATCAAGGATGGAATCGTCAGCGACATGTAGAGGCCGCCGGCGGGCGTCAATTCGGAATAGAGGACGCCCGCCGAAGATTCGGCCACGTTTGCCACGTCCTGCCCCGTGGCAATAAAGAGGGCCGTGATGCTGTTCGGCGATTGCGCGCCGTTGTTGTTGGCTCCGGAGAGGAATGCGCCGACGTTTGATACACCGTAATGGTACTGGAGGACTTCCGGCTCGACGCGCAGATGGCGTTTCAGGATGTCGCGGGGGATGGTGGCTTCCGCCGTGACGCGTTTGCCGCGGGTCCGCAAGATATTGATGTGGGAGGCCTTCTTGTCGGTGGCAAAATTCGACTCGAGGTAGAAATTGGCGATGCCCTGATAGTTGGCGAGAATCCATTCGCAGGCTGCCAGCGTGGCCCGGCCGACCATGTTCTGGCCCGCGGCATCGCCGGTGCTGAAATTGAATCGAAGATACGCGAACTTGCTGGCGACATATGGATCGATATATTGCAGGCGCGCCACCGACGAGGTCGCTTCCGCTTCCCGGCGAATCTGTTCGATGTGAGACTGCACCCACTGCACGAAATCGCGGCAGGCGCGGGCATCTGGGAGGACAAAGGCCGGAGCTCGCTGCATGGCGTCCGCCATCACGGTGGTCTTGACGCCGCCACACAGGTTCAGTACTTTCATGCCACGGTTGTGAGAGGCCACCAGCGTGCCTTCCGTGGTAGCCAGGGGAATCAGGTACTCCCCGTCGGCATATTCACCACAGATCCGGAGAGGGCCGGCCAAACCGATGGGAACCTGCGCCACGCCGATGAAGTTTTCGCAGTTACCTCGGGCCATGTGCGGGTCAAAGGACTGGTGCGCGATGTGCTGCAAGCGGAGGCCGCCGCGCTGTTCCATGAGTTCACGCCGGCGGCGAATGATCTCCCCGCCGTAGTCGTCGGCTTCCAATCGCGGGATGTGCAATCCGGACGGTTCTCGTTCGGCCACGGTATCCGCGACCTTGAGAGTGAACTCGCCGAAGGGGCGGGCGGTGAAGGCGATTTCGATCTCATGCCGGGTGCAGGGCAGCGGCGGACCGCCTGTATCGATCGTCAGGCTGGAGCGCAGCGGGAAGGGGATGGGCTGATCGCAGCTCACCTGGGTGGGCGCCAGAACGCGCCCGTCTTCCAGGCAAAGGCGGACGCGGTCCAACGCCACCGGAGAGCCGTCAATGGCGAGGTGACGGACCGCCACTAGTTCGGCGCTCGCGAGGCGATTTTTGAGGGCGAACTGCGCATGGCCGCCGGAATTCTGGAGGCTGCCTACCGTGTACAAGCGCTCGATCATGAGAGCCGGCATCATGCCTGTGTGCCTTCCCTCATTGTAAGAGAGCGTGCCAATGGGAGCAATCAGTATTTGGGATCGTTTTTACTGAAATAATGTTACTCTGTTTCTGATCGGATCGCCGCAGCCGCTCCGAAAGGTTCGCTTCGCATGGGGCCATCCTGGGAAGAACCGTCGTCGGCCTGGCGGGAGGTCTTTATTATGTGTACCGCGCAACGCGCGCAGCACAAGGGCATGCGGCGCATGATGCTGTTCATGGCGCCGCTCGCTTTCCTCTGGCTGAGCTTGCCTGCTTTCAGCGAGCAGGAATATGTCACACGCTATGACGCCTTCGTCGGCTATGGCTTTCTTAGCAGCCCAAACGTGAGTCTGTTCGAGAACGGATTTGCCGCTCAGGTGGGCTTCCGGCCGAAGACCTGGTATTCATTCGGATTCGATTTCACGCTTGCCACAGGTGATGGCATGATTACGCCGAACCTGCTGCCCAACGAACTGCAAACGCAGTTGGGCGGCGCGTTGACTCAGATGGCGCGAGCGGGTCTGATCCCCCCAGGGTATAACTTGCAAGTGCCGATCCATTCACGGACGCAGACGTTTGCCGTCGGGCCGCAACTGGCCTTTCGGCATTTCAGGAACGAGACCATCTTTTTCCGGCCCCTGTTTGCCGGTGCGATGTTCGAAAAGGCGACTCCGCAGCCAACGGACGCAATTGCAAAGAGTATCGTGGCAAGCCTGACCCCGAATGGATCCAAGACTGATACAGCCGGGTTCGTGGGGCTGGGAGGCGGGTTCGATATCCTGATCAACAAACATTTCGCGCTGCGGAGCCAAGTGGACGTAGTCTACGATCACCTCTTCAACGACCTCTTGAAGGACGGCCGCTGGACGGTTCGTTTTTCGGTGGGCCCGGCGTTCAACTTCGGACCGAACATCAAGAAGTAGGATCAGGGCCGCTCCGGCGCGGGCGAAATATGGCTCATGGCCCGCTCCGAGAGCGCGCAGATGGTGAGGCTGGGATTCACGCCCAGGTTGGCGGCGATCACAGAGCCATCGCAGATATACATGTTTTTGTACCCGAAGACGCGGTTGCGAGCGTCCACCACGCCCTCGGTCGAGGAAGCCGCCATGGCGCAACCGCCCAAGACGTGTGCCGTGCCGGGGATGTTGAACAGGATCTCGGTGAGCATGCTCATCGGCATGCCGCCGATCATCTTGCCGGTCTTCCGGGCGAACTCGTTGGCTTGCGGGATGAAGGTGGGTATTCCTTCGCCGCGGCTAACCAGCACTCTGCGGAACGGCCAGAACCAGGGGCGGCCGAGCCGCATGTCGATCGACCCTTCGAGGCTCTGCATGCAGAGCAGGATCAGCGACTCCCGCGCCCAACCGAAGGGATGGAGGCAGCGGACCGTGCGGAAGGGGTGACGAAGCAGCGACCCACTCAGCGTAGCGATCCAAGACAAGATTCGGCTCCACCCGGGCCGTCCGCCGGTCAGTAGTGTTGCGAGGAGGCCCATTGAGTCCGAGCCCGCTGGGTAGCGCGTGGCTTCGATGTGCGTGTGGTCATCCAGGTAAAAGCCCGAGCCAATGGCGATGCCGTGCGACAGGTCCTGCGCGCTGTGAGGCACACGGATTCCGATCAGCGATTCGGCGTTGGTTCGTACGCGGTTTCCGAGTTGTGAGCTGAGACTGGGCAGAGAGCCTTTGCGTTTGAGGCGGAAGAGAAGATCCATGGTGCCGAGCGCGGAGCCGGCGAAAACCACGCTGCGGCAGGTAAAGCGGCGTGGCTCGCGGCGTAGCCACGCGGTCGATTTGACCGTGTGGACTTCGTAGCCTGCACTTCCATCGGCAGCGTTGTTCAGGGGAAGCACGTCCACTACCTGTGTTTCGGCGAATACCCGGGCACCGTGCTTCTCCGCCAGGTAGAGATAGTTCTTGTCGAGCGTGTTCTTGGCGTTATAGCGGCAGCCCATCATGCAGCCGCCGCAGGCAAATGCAGGTGCTGCGCGGCGGGCCTTCGCCGCCGAAGTAAGGGTCGGAATCAGGGCGGCCTTGGGGCTCCCCTTCGGCGGATTGAAAGATGGCAACGCTGGTGTGATAAAAGGTGGCGCCTTTGCCTTCAGCCTCGGCCGCCTGCCGGAGAAGGTGGTCCGCCGGGCCGAGGATGCGATTGCGCGTGACTCCCAGCATATGCCGCGCTGTTTCATAGAAGGGCGGCATCTCGGTCTTCCAGTCCGCGAGGCCGGCCCAGGATCCGGCCTCCCAGACGGAGTCGCGCGGCGCCAGCGAGGTGCATGCGTACGTGATGGAACCGCCACCGACTGCGCAGCCGTGCAGGATCATCACGTGGCCGAACGGGCGGATGTTGAAGAAGCCGCGTAGCGCCAGGCGCGGCCGCCAGATCCAGCGCCAGAGCACCCAGTTGGTGTGCGGCAGGTTCTCGGCGCTCCAGCGGCGGCCCATCTCCATCACCGCCACCCGGTAACCCTTTTCGGTGAGTCGATGCGCCGCAACGCTGCCGCCGAAGCCGGAGCCGATCACGATGCAATCGAATTCCGGGCTGGCGACAGCTTCGCTGGCGTTACTCACAAGTGCCTGGATGGAAGGGTCCCCCGCAGTCGGGCAGCCCTTCCGTCGGGTTCGCGATCTGTAGTCCCGGTTTGAGGACTGACTCGCGCATTGACTGCAACGAGTGCTTCAGGGATTTCTCCGGGTTGATTCCCAGGAACGCCGAGCCGATCGCACGGGCCATCCCTCCGAATTCATCGCTAAGAGTAATGGTTTGGCCCTCGACGTAGACGCCTTTTTCCGTTTCGCCAAACCGCCAATATGAATAGAGACGCCGCAGATAACCATGATCCTTGCCGACTTCCTGCACCTTGGTGGAGTAGGAGCGGCAGCGCCAATGAGTTGCGTCGACCTGCTCCCAAGTGACGTCACTCTCCACATCGAGCACGGCCGGTTCCTTCATACGCATGGTGTAGCGAAAGCGATCCTTGCCGGTGCGGCACAGGAGCTTGGAACCGGCGATGATCTCCGGGAAATACTGGGCGCGGTGGTCATAGTCCTGGAGCATCAGGACGAGGCGATCGAGCCTGGCGCCCGGGATGAACACGGAACCAATCCAATCGTAGAGCTGGCCGCCTGCCAGTTTGTGCGGGTTGGCGCCGTTGGGCGCGGTGGTTTGGACACGCCCGGCGCGCACCAGTTCCTGGTTCAAGTTGGCGTCGGAATCGGCCAGAAGGAAGATCTTCCGTGCATCCATCCGCGCTTCGGCGGACTGGACGTAGCAATCGAAAGCGCGAGCGGTTTCGGGCTGGAGCTGCCGCTGCGGAGTCCCGGCTGGCATTGCGGCGCAGCAAATGACGAGAGCCAGGGCTCGCCGGCTTGTGCGGAAATGATTCATACGATCCTATCCGATTCATTATCACTCCAAGCGTCCCGGCTTGCACGGATATTCGTACTCGCTTATCCTTTAATACAGAGACATGCAGAAACTCACGGCGGTGGAAGATGCGAAGGCGCTGATGACCGAAGCCCGGGAGTGGGGAGTCTGGCGCTGGCTGATGGAAAAGGGCCGGGTACGCCTGGCCGCGGACCGGGCTACGGATGCGCTGGCGCAGCAAGAAAAGAAGGTAAAGGCTCAGTGGCCGGCAATGCTGAAAGCGGCTTATCGGGCGCTGGAGCGGCCGGGTGCGGGAAACGGGAAAGCGCGGGAATTGGACGCGGTCATGATCGAGGCGGTGCAGAAAGTCCGGAAGGCGGACGGGGCGGCCGAAGCTGCGCGCCTGGAAGCCGAAGCGACCTTTGACGAAGCTGAGCGGCGCCTCAGCGCGAGCATGGCGCGGGTTGGAACCCAGAAGGCCATCGCCAGCTGGGAACTGCGCGAGAAGGCGATCCGGAAAGCAGAAACGCTGGCGCGGGCCCAGTCAACGCCGACTGCGCCGGGCACTTCTCATTCGACCGGGGCGTAGTAGCCGCGCCGCCACGAGACGCGGAGCATGGGGTCGGCGACGGCGACGTTCAGCCTCCTGTATTTCCCGTCATTACGCGAGTGACTCGAGTAGTAGGTCAGCACATACCGGCTGCGAATCTCGCGGCTGAGCTTGTTGATGGTATCCGGCAATTCCGCGGCGTTGCGCACGCGATACATGCGGCCGCCGGTCTCGCCGGAAATGCTCTCGAGCAGCCGCGATCCTTCCAAGAGGCTGATGGAATAGATCTGCACATCGGCTTCGCGCACCAACCGCTGCAGCTGGCGTTTGGAATAGCTGCTGTTGTTGTCGCCACCGTCGGAGAGCACTAGCAGCACTTTGCGGCCGTTGCGCGCGGGTTTCATCTTTTGAATGCCCATATAAATGGCATCGTTCAGCGCGGTCAAACCATGGGGGCGCGTCGTGTGCAGCCATCCGGAAATGTCGCTGATATCGGTAGTGAAGCCAGTGATGAAATGTGGCCGGTCATTAAAGCGGACCAACAAAAACTCGTCTCCGGGGATGGTGGTCTTAAAGAATTGGTCGACGGCATCCACCGAAGGGGCGAGTTTTCGGGCCATGCTGCTGCTGGCGTCGAAGATGACTCCCACCGAAGCCGGGACGTCGATGATCGAGAGCGAGACGATCTCCTGTTTCGCGCCGTCCTCGAAGAGATGGAAATCTTCTTTCTTGAGATCCGGCACGAGCCGGTCCATGGCGTCGGTGACGGTGACCGGCACCATGATGGCCTGAACGTCGACGCGGATGGAAGCCGATGGTGAGGCCAGGCGGCCTCTGACGGCTTGATCGTTGGCTCGGATAGGGCAGAGGCTTGCCGCCAACATTAACTCGAGAACCAGCAGAGCGGCAGACCGTGTTCTCGGATGAGGCATTGGAACTCCTCTTGAATCTTTCGCGCTGGCAGCGTTTGAGCGATTATATCTCAGGCGGAGTCCGGCCTGACGTGAGTAGCACGTCAGTAGCAAGCGAGCACGGCAGCGGTGTCGATGCCGGGCGGGAGCGTGCCAAAGGCGTAACCGGCGCCGCCCTGGAGGCGCGAGGCGCAATACGCATCCGAAACGGCCGTAGGGCTGAAGCGCAGCAGCAAAGAGGCTTGCAACGCCATTGCCAGCTGTTCGATAAAGCGACGGCCGGCAGATTCGGCAACACTGGGAGAAAGACCAGCGAGGAACTTTTCGAGGCGCGGGTCGCGGGAGCGCAGGATTTCGGCGCGCAGGCGCTCGAAGGATTCCGGTTCCTTGGCGATGGTGCGCAAGGCGTCGAGAACGATGACGTTGCCGGAGCCCTCCCAGACGGAATTCACCGGGGCCTCGCGATAGAGGCGCGGCATGGGGGACTCCTCCACATAGCCGTTTCCACCGAGGCATTCCAGCGCCTCGGCCACATGAGCAGGCGCTCGTTTGCAGGTCCAATACTTGGCGATGGCGACGGCCAGGCGCGCGAACGTGGTGTCGCTTTCATCGAACGCGCGCGCCACCCGCAGGGCCAGGATGGTGGCCGCTTCCGAATCGATGGCGAGGTCGGCCAGTACGTTGCGCATCAGGGGGTGTTCGATCAGGCGGCGCCCGAAGGCTTCGCGGTGTCGGCAATGGTGCAATGCCTCAACGAATGAGCGACGCATTAAAGCCGCCGAGCCAAGAGTGCAGTCGAGGCGTGTGTGCTGCACCATGTCGATGATGGTGCGCACGCCGCGGCCTTCTTCGCTGACCAGGCGGGCCCATGCGCCGTCGAGCTCGATTTCACTGGAAGCGTTGGAGCGGTTGCCGAGCTTCGATTTGAGGCGTTGCAAATGGAAAGCGTTACACCGGCCGTCGGGCGTCCAGCGCGGTAGGAAAAAACAGGAAAGGCCTTTGGGAGCCTGCGCCAGCACCAGGAACGCGTCGTTCATGGGCGCCGAGCAGAACCACTTGTGGCCTTCAAGGCGATATTCCCCATTGCCGATGGGCTCGGCGCGGGTGATATTAGCGCGAACGTCGGAGCCGCCCTGCTTTTCGGTCATCGCCATGCCCACCAGCACGCCGGCTTTTTCCGGCGCGGAGCGGAACGACGGATCATACGTCGTGGAATGAATCCGGGGCTCCCACTCCGCGGCCAGCGTGGGGTGCAGCCGAAGAACCGGAACCGCGGAATACGTCATGGAGATGGGGCAGACGTGGCCGGCCTCATTCTCCAGAGCCAGTATCGCGAGCGCCGCCCGGGCCACGTGAGCGCCGGGCCGAGGCTGCGCCCATGGCAGATTGTGGATGCCAGATTCGACGGACACGCGCATCAAGTTGTGCCACGCGGGATGGAAAAGGACTTCGTCGCGCCGGTGGCCGTAACGGTCGTGGGTGTGCAGCACCGGCGGATTTTCGTTCGCCTGCGCGGCCCACTCGATCACCTCGGCGGTTCCCAAGCGCCGACCCAACTCCTCTAGCTGCGCGCAGGCCCAGCCACCTCCTTCGCGGCTCACAGCGTCGCGTAAGGCGCGATCGGAAGTGAACAGGTTATAGTTCACCAGCGGCGGCGGCTGGTTTCGCACTTCCTGGATCACAGCGTGTAGCGGCCCGCATCGAGAACATGGCGAGCGATCCGGCGGCCCAACGCGATGGTATCGGCCGGCTCGTGCTTGGAGAGCCGCCGCAGAATAGCCATTTGGGTGCGGAGCATGTCGCCCTCGGCCGCCGCGGCAATTACTTTCCGAGCGGCGCTTTCGACGCGCTCGATGCCCTGGGCCGCGTAGAAGCGAGTCATGGCGATGGCTTGGCGCGCCGCGGTTTCGCCGTTGCGCGCGAGGAGCTTTTCAGCGCGCAGGAGGCACGATTCGATGGCGTAGACTTCCGTGATGCAATCGGCCAGCGCGCCCATGACTTCCTGCTGGTCGGCCAGGGTCTGCATGAACTTTTGGGACGCGGCGCCGGCGGCAAACAGGGTCAGCTTTTTGGCCGCGGCCAGAAGGGCATGCTCGGCTGCCAACAGGCCTTGGCGTTCTTCGGCTGCCGACGGCCCGGACATCACTTCGTCCATGATGCGCTTGATTGCAGGCAACAAGGGCAATTGACCGGCCATCGCGCGCTTCATGAGCCAGCCGGTGATGATCAGGCGGTTGATCTCGTTGGTGCCCTCGAAGATCCGATTGATGCGGGAATCGCGGTAGGCCCGTTCGGCCGGATACTCCTCAACGTACCCGTAGCCGGCGTGGATCTGGAGAACATGGTCGACCACCATATCGAGCATCTCCGAGGCCCAGACTTTGAGGATCGAGCACTCGACGGCGTACTCTTCGATGCGTTTCTGGATCTCGCGCGAGGAGCCTTCGGCGGAAGCGTCAATGCCGGCCAGCGCCGCGTCGATCATGCCGATGGTACGGTAGACCAGCGCTTGCCCCGCATAGATCCCGACAGCGCTTTCGGCAACCTTCTCTTGGATCAGGCCGAACTCGGAGATCGATTTGCCGAACGCTTTGCGATCTTTGGCGTAATGGATGCCGTCCTGCAGATTGTTGCGCGCCGCGCCGACGGCAGCCGCGGCCAACTTAAAGCGGCCGATATTCAAAATGTTGAAGGCGATGTGATGGCCTTTGCCGGGCTCGCCCAGCAGGTTTTCCACCGGCACCTGGCAATCGGAGAGAATCAGCGGGCAAGTGGACGAGCCGCGGATGCCGAGCTTGTGCTCTTCCGGACCGACCGAGAATCCGGGAGTGTTCCGCTCGATGATGAACGCGGAGAATTTTTCGCCGTCGATCTTGGCGAACACCGTGAACACGTCGGCGAAGCCGCTGTTGGTGATCCACATCTTTTCACCATTGAGCACATAGTGCTTTCCATCGGGCGCGAGCACCGCACGGGTGCGGCAGTTCAGGGCGTCGGAACCGGACGAGGATTCGGACAGGGCGTAAGAAGCGATCCACTCTCCCGTCGCCAGCTTGGGAAGATATTTCCGCTTCTGGGCCTCGGTGCCGTACCACACGATGGGCAGCGTGCCAATGCCGACGTGCGCACTAAATGCCACCGAGAAACTCCCCAGCTTGGTGATGGACTCGGCGATGAGGGCGGATGTGATTTTGTCCATCTCGAGGCCGCCGTAGGCTTCGGGGATGTCCACCGCCATCAGGCCGAGATCGCCGGTTTTGCGCAGCAGGCTGCGCGTCAGCGAGAAGTCCTTGGCTTCGATTTGATCGGCCACCGGCACGACTTCCTTCAGCGTGAACTCGACGGCTGTTTTGGCGGTTTGCCGGTGCTCTTCGGTGAGGTCCTCCGGCGTGAATACATCTTCGGGTCTGCGTTCTTCGGTCAGGAAACTGCCGCCCTTGGCAGCCACCGCCGTGACGGGTTGCGTTTTGACTGTTGCCATAAGAATCTCCTCGCAGAGCCGGTGGCAAGACCACCGGCGTTACATATATTCGAAAATTCCGGCGGCCCCCATGCCGCCGCCGACACACATGGTCACCATGCCGTACTTCGCGTTGCGCCGCTTCAACTCCTGCAGCAAACTGGCAGTCAGCTTCGCGCCGGTGCAGCCCAGAGGATGCCCGAGCGCGATGGCACCGCCGTTGACATTGACCTTCGCCGGGTCGAGGCCGAGCGTTTTGATGACGGCCAGCGATTGCGCGGCGAACGCCTCGTTGAGCTCGATCAGATCGATCTGATCCTGGCTCAGCCCCGCCAGCTTGAGCGCCTTGGGAATCGCGTAGACGGGGCCGATGCCCATCTCTTCGGGCAGGCAGCCCGCGTAGGCGAAGCTCACGAAACGCGCCAGCGGCGTTAGGCCCAACGCCCGGGCGCGCTCGTCCGACATGACCACCGCGGCTGCTGCGCCGTCGGAGGTCTGGGACGAATTGCCCGCGGTCACGACGCCCTTGGCGTGGAACGCCGGCCTGAGTTTCGACAGCGCCTCGAGTGACGTGTCGGCTCGCGGGCCTTCGTCGGTCTGGAAGTTCATTTCCGTCGTCTGCAGTTTGGGTCCGCCGTTCGGCGTCGCGAAAACCACCGGAACCGGCACGATCTCATCTGCGAATCGCCCACCTGCCTGCGCGGCCAGGGCCTTTTGGTGGCTAGCCAGCGCGAACTGATCGGCCTCCGCGCGGGTGATGCCGTAGTGCCGGGCCACACGTTCCGCGGTCAATCCCATCGAGAGGTACGAATCGGGATAGTGCTCCATCAGCCAGGGATTGATCGAGATTTTGTTGCCACCCATCGGGACCAGCGACATGGACTCGGGTCCACCCGCCACGATCACCTCGGCGCCGCCGCCGCGGATACGTTCGGCCGCCAGCGCGATGGATTGCAGTCCCGAGGCGCAGTAGCGGTTGATCGTCATGGCCGCGGCTTCGATGGGCAAACCGGCGCGCAGCGAACAGACGCGGGCTACGTTCATGCCCTGCTCGCCCTCGGGCATGGCGCAGCCGATGATCACATCATCGATTTCCTTCTTGTCCAAACTGGGGACGCGTTGCAGCGCGCCCCGGATGGCAAAGGCGCCGAGATCGTCCGGGCGCGTCGCGCGCAACGTACCTTTGGGGGCTTTGCCTACCGCAGTGCGAACTGCGCTGACTATGACTGCTTCTCGCATTTCGATTCTCCACAGGCCGGCGACAAGATCGCCGGCGTTACTAATTCCTCAGCGGCTTGCCGGTCTTCAGCGTGAAGGCTATCCGCTCCTGGGTTTTTCGTTCGCCGCACAGCGACAAAAAGGCCTCGCGCTCGAGGTCGAGTAAGTACTGTTCGCTGACCGGCGTGCCGGGAGTGATGTTGCCGCCGCAGAGCACGTGGGCCACTTTGTTGGCGACCTTGGCGTCGTGCTCGCTGATGAACTCGCCTTCGCGCATGGTGTGAACGCCCAACTTGAAAGTGGCCAGCAGGTTCTGGCCCGGCGCGGGGATATCCGCGCGCGGCAGGGGGGCGGCGTAGCCGGCATCGGCGATGTCGCGGGCCAGATGCTTGGCATCCAGCAGGAGCCGGTCGCGGTTCATGGTGATGCGGTCGGCGGGCCCGAGATATCCGAGATGCCGCGCTTCCCACGCCGAGGTGCCCACCTTCGCCATGGCGATCGACTCAAAATTCCGGCGAAGCGCTTCGAGCAATTCGACCGACTCGCTGCGTCCTCCTTCTCGTACCGACGCGGCGGCATGCACCGCGTGCATCGTCATTTCCTTGCATCCACCGCCGGCCGGCAACAGGCCGACGCCGCACTCGACCAGCCCCATGTAGAGTTCGGCGGCCGCCTGCCGACGCACGGCATGCATCGCGATTTCCGCGCCGCCGCCCAAACAAAACCCGAACGGCGCGGCCACGACCGGGCGTGGGCAGAACTTGATGCTCTGGGTCATGCGCTGGAAAGCGCGGATCATCAGGTCCACATCATCCCACTCGCCCTCCTGCACGGCCAGCAGAAGCTGCATCAGGTTCGCGCCGACGGAAAAGTTGTCCGCATCGCCGCTGATCACGAATGCGGAGAATTTGCGAACCACTTCGCTGTCGGCACGGAGGGTGTCGGTCAGCATCCGGACCACGTCTTCGCCGATCGCGTTCTTCAGCGAATGAAGCTCGATGCATCCGACGCCGTCACCCAAGTCCACCAGCGAAGCGCCGGGGTTATGCCGCATCACGCCGTGCGAACCGCGAAAGGTGGCGACTCGAGCCACGCCTTCCGCTTCGCGCACCGGCTGGTAGACGCCGTGCGTGAGATCGAAACAGTCTTTCTCCCGATACCAGGAATCGCCGCGGGCGAGCAGTTTTTCCACGTTGGTGCTCACGGGTTCGCTGGCGGCATGCATGCGGGTGACAGTGGCACGCACCCCGGCCGCGTCCCAGAGCTGGAAGGGTCCCATCTCCCAGTTGAAGCCGGCGCGCATGGCGCGATCGACGCTGGCGGCGCTGTCGGCGATCTCCGGCAGGCAATCGGCGGCGTACTTCCACAACGCGCTCAGCAGCTTCCAGTGGAACCGCGCCGCCTTATCCTTCTTGACGTCGCCGCTCAAAAGCTGCGGCAGTCGCGCCGCCAGCGACTCGACATTGCCGGCCATTTCGAGCGAGGGGAATTTGGGGCGCGCTGCCGGCCGGTATTCCAGCGTTTTCCAGTCGAGCGCGAGACGGAGCTCTTTGCCAGCGCTATCCCGCTCTTTTTTATAGAAGCCTTGCTTGGTTTTGTCGCCCAGCCAGCGACGTTCCAGCATGGTTTCGACGAACGGCGGGATGACCAGCGCCTGGCCCTGCGAAATCGGAAAATTCCTCGCCACGTGCGCCAGCACGTCAATCCCGACCAGATCGGCCAAACGAAACGTGCCGGTCCGCGGCCATCCGATCGCGGAGCCAGTAAGCACATCGACTTCTTCGACGGTCAGGTCTTCGCTTTGCAACAGCCGCACGGTCTCGAGCATGATGAACACGCCGATCCGGTTGGCAATGAAGTTCGGTGTATCGCGCGCCATCACCACGTCTTTGCCGAGGCGCAGGTCGGCGAAATGGCTGACGGCCGCGATCACGTCCGGATCGGCTTCCGGAGTCGGGATGATCTCGACCAGCCGCATGTAACGCGGCGGGTTGAAAAAGTGCGTGCCGAACCATCTAAGCCGCCTTGCTTGCGGAAGGCGGGCGGCGATGGAAGCAACTGGCAGGCCACTGGTATTGGTGGTCAGAATCGCGTCCGCTTTCAAGTGGGGAACAATCTTTTCCAGCAGGGCTTGCTTGATGTCGAGGTTTTCGGTGACGGCTTCGATGACCCAGTCGCAGTCTGCGAGCAAGGCGGTATCATCGTCGAAATTGCCGATAGCAATGCGGAAGGCCGTGGGAGCCTCATAGAATGCTGCGGGCTTGCTCTTCTTGAGGGCTTCCAGCGCCTGGGCGGCGACACCGTTGCGCGGACCGGACGGCGCCGGAATATCCAGGAGAACGACGGTCAGCCCGGCGTTCGCCAAGTGCGCCGCGATGCGCGCGCCCATGGTCCCGGCGCCGAGGACGCCGGCTTTGCGGATAAGAACGGATGCGGCCTGGCCGGGCGCAGCGGCGCCGGCAAACTGCAAAAGCGGTTCAGCGATCATGATTCCGACTCCTGACGAGCGACGGCGCCGCGGCCGACGCTCCATTTATTCCTGCCAACCCTCGTGTCAACGTGCGCGCGAACTGTGAGGCGATCTCCTCCGCCGAGAGCGCTCCTTCCGGCTCATACCACTGGCAAATCCAATTTACGGCACCGGCAATCGAGAACGCCGCGATTTTGGCGTCGCACGGCGTGATGGATCCATCGGCGATGCCTTCCTGAATGAACGAACGCAGCCGCCGATCGATCTTTCTCTTGTAAGCGCGCACTTCCGAGAGAGCTTCCTGAGAAAGGTCGCCGTCATCCAGCCGCATGACGCATCGTCCGAAGTTGACAGTCATCACGTTGGCATACGAGTAGATGAACGCCTCTACTTTTTCCAAGCCGGTCCCGCAATGCGAAGCGATATCGTTGAGAATCTCTTCGATCAGTCCCGTGCCCAGGCGATAGCACTCCAGCAGGATCTCCTCTTTGTTCCGGAAGTAGTGATACAGGGCAGGCTTGGTGATCTTCAAACGGTCGGCGACATCGTTCATGGATGCCCGCGCGTAGCTCTTTTCCAGGAACAGCTGTGCAGCAGTTTTCAACACTGCTTCGCGCTTGGTGGCGGGGTCCCGCCTGCGGTCGGAAAATGCCTTCCAATGCGGTGCGGAGACGGTTCCGTCTTTCGGCATAGTCAGTGCACAATCCGATTGACACTCGGCTGCGCACTTGATATCTTACCGATGGGTAAGATAAAAGGCAACAGGAATCGCGGCAAGAATGAAGATCGTTGTGGCCATTAAGCAGGTTCCGGTACGGGACGCTTCGGTGCGTATCGATGCTGCGGGCGCCTGGATTGACGAAGAGGGCTTGAGCTTTGAAATCAACGAGCCAGATGCTTACGCCCTGGAAGAAGGCCTGCTGCTCAAGGAGCAACATGGCGGCGAAGTAGTTGTGCTGTGCGCCGGGCCGGACGACCTCGGGCTCGGACAGACGGGTGTGGTGCTGGCGGAAATCCTCGGAATTCCACACGCCACTATCATCGTGCAGGTGGAGAAGCAAGATGGGTCGATCCGGGTGAAGCGCGAACTCGAAGACGGCTGGTTTCAGTGGGTGGAGATGCCGCTGCCGGCCCTCTTGACGATCCAGTCCGGGATCAGCCATCTGCGATATGCGACGCTGATGGGCATCAAAAAGGCGAAGACGAAGGAGGTCCGGCGCGTGTCTGAAAATGAGCTGCCCATGTTGCCGGCTTCAACAGTTCGATTGCAGCGCGTTTACCCGCCGCAGAAAAAGAAGGAAACGCAGATGATCTCGGGGACTCGGGCGGAAGCGGCGGCGCGGATGGCCGAAGTCCTGAAATTTGAGCTGCGGGTGAAATGAGCGGCGTACTCGTGATTTTGCAGCAGCAGACGCGAAATGGCCGTTCCGCCTGCACCAGGATGTCCTGGGAGGCGTTAGCCGCCGGACAGGAATTGGCTGCTCGAGCCAACCAGCCGCTGCTGGCCGCGGTAGCCGGCGGCGCGGCTGCCGGGTTAAGTTCTGAATTTCAGCAAAAACGGGTTGACCGGGCGTACGTGGTGGAGCACCCGGCGCTCGAGCACTACACCGCCGACGGATACGTCACGGCGTACGAGCAACTGATTCGAGAACTGGATCCCTCATTCGTATTGTTTCCGCACACCTATCGGGTGCGAGATTTTGCTCCACGGCTGGCGGCCCGCTTCCAACAGAGTCTGATCGCCGACGTCATTGGGCACCGGTTTGAGGGCAGGGCTCCAGTGTTCGTGCGCCAGCTCCTGCAAGGCAAGCTTAACGCCGACTATACCCACGTGGGCGGAGGTCCCTGCTTCGTTTCGGTGCAAGGCGGGGCGTACCACGCCGAGACGCTGGCGTCTGGCTCTTCAGAAGCGGAGATCTTCACGCTGTGGCTGGAGAGCTCCCAGATCCGCAGCAAGCCGGGCGAGCCTTTTCGCATGGGAGAGCAGACTGTGGATCTGACTGCGGCGCCGGTGATCGTCTCCGTGGGCAGAGGTATCCAGGAAAAGGAGAATATTCCGCTGGTCGCCGATCTGGCGCGCGCGATGGAGGCCGAGCTGGCTGCGTCCCGGCCGATCTGCGACAGTGGTTGGCCGCCCATGGAGCGGGGCGCCTGAAAGTGATGGGCAAAATCACGCCCGACGATCTTCCGCTGGAGTGCGCGTACCGCTGGGAGCGGGAAGACCCAAACCGGGTCTTTCTGACGCAGCCCTCTGCCGGCGGCAAGCTGCGCGAGTGGACGTGGGCGGAAGCGATCGGGGAATCCCGCCGCGTGGCCGCTTACCTGATGGCCCAGAATTGGGAGCCGGGTTCGCGCGTCGCGATTCTCTCCAAGAACTGCGCGTGGTGGATTCTTTCCGATCTGGCCATCTGGATGGCTGGGCACGTTTCGGTGCCGATTTATTCGTCTCTGCAACCGCAGTCGGCGCGCCAGATTCTGGAACATAGCGGAGCCAAGCTCTGTTTTCTGGGCGCAACCGATGAGAAGGAGATGTTGGGAAAAGCCTTTCCTGCGGGAGTGTGCGCGGTTTCCTTGCCTCCAGCCGGAGAGGCAGGATGCACCTCATGGGAGCAGATCGTAACGTCCACGGCCCTGCTGGCGGAATCGCCGACGCGCCCCGCATCCGACCTGGCAACCCTGATCTATACTTCCGGCACCACGGGAACGCCGAAGGGTGTCATGCATACCTTTGCGGCGTTTGCGTACAACGCGAAGACTCTGGCTGCACAACTCCACCTGACCGCTGAAGAACGGATCCTATCCTATCTGCCGCTCGCACATATTGTGGAGCGGGTGGGGGTTGAGTTCCTCTTCTTGCTTCTGGGCGGACGGATTTTCTTTAGCGAGGGTTTGGAGACATTTATCGCGGACGTACAACGGGCCCGGCCAACGATTTTTCTCTCGGTGCCACGTCTGCTTTTGAAGTTTCAGCAGGGCGTATTTGCCAAGTTGGCGCCGCAGAGGCTGGAAGCGTTGCTGCGGATTCCGCTGCTGAACCTGTTGGTAAAGCGGCGTATTCTCAGCCAGCTGGGTCTGGGCACGGTAAGGAGTGCGGCCTGCGGCGCCGCTCCATTGGCGACGGAGATTCTGCAGTGGTATCGGCGGCTGGGACTGAACCTGGCCGAAGGCTACGGCATGACGGAGACCCTGATCACGCATCTTCCTCGCCAGGGAACTGTGCGTCCCGGCTTCGTGGGCACGTCTATCGAGGGTGTGGAAGCCCGGCTCGGAGCACAGAACGAATTGCAGATCAAGAGCCCCATGAACATGGTGGGTTACTACAGGGATCCGCAAGCGACCCGGGATTCCTTCCTGCCTGACGGATTCTTTCATACAGGCGACGTTGCGGAGATCGCTCCTGATGGCCAGCTCAAGATCGTGGGGCGCATCAAGGAGCAGTTCAAGACCAGCAAGGGCAAATACGTGGCGCCAGCCCCAATCGAGAGCAAACTGTTGGCGCATCCCGACGTTGAAGCCTGCTGCCTGATGGGTTCTGGGTTGCCCAGCCCGTTTGCGGTTACTTTGGTTTCCGAGGACGCCCGCCGCCGCTGCCGCGACTCGCAGGCACGCCTCGTCTTGGAGGGTTCGCTGGCAGCCCTGTTGGAAGAGGTGAACCGGCACCTGGACCACCATGAACGCATCGCATTCCTCGCCCTCGTCGACGGACCGTGGACGGTAGGCAATGGTCTGATGACACCGACGCTGAAGCTCAAGCGCCCACTTCTCGAAAGCCGCTATCGGGCCCTGGTGGAGGACTGGAACGCGCGCAACCGGTCCGTCATATGGGAATCGGAACCGACCGACCAAGGATAGACATTCTCCCGACGGGCGGACTTCGCGTTCCGCAGCCGGCTGCGCGCCGGAGCATTCTGTGTGTACGCTGGAGAGGTTTCAGCTCTAAGGAGGGAAAGCCCGAATGGACGTCCGCTCGGTGGTCACGATTGGCTGGCTGTTGTTCTTTGGGTACTGGTGGATCTCCGCCATCGGCGTGAAGAAGAACGTGCGCGGCAGATCGTGGGGGCGGGAAGTGGGGGTCCGACTCCTGGTGATTGCTGCAATCATCGTGGTCGCCCGCCTGCCAGGCAGCCAGGAGTTCTTCCGGAAGCAGAAGCCGCCTGCGATCGGTTCCGCCCAGGGCACTGTGGGTCTGATTGTGTGCTACGCGGGTTTTGCCTTTGCGGTGTGGGCGCGGCGTCATTTGGGCCGCAATTGGGGAATGCCCATGACCTTTAAGCAGGGACACGAGATGGTAACGACAGGGCCGTACCGCTACGTGCGCCATCCGATTTACACGGGAATGATGCTGGCGCTCTTGGGGTCTGCTGTTGTTGCCGGTTGGCCCTGGCTGGTGGTTTTCCTCGCGATGGTAGTCTATTGCGTTTACAGCGCCCGGACTGAAGAGCGCCTCATGCTGGGGCATTTTTCCCAGCCTTACGCGGAATACAAGAAGCGCACGAAGGCCTTCATCCCGTTTGTCGTTTAGACGCCGCACTCTCTGAGCATCGAATTTCCAAAATGACGCAACCAGGTTTGTGATCCGGATTGCTATGCCGCCGAGCGCCAGAGGCTTCCGATTCTGCGGGAGATCGAAAACAACGAGGAGACTGGCACTAGGCCGGCGACTTCGTAGCGGCCAATGCTGGCCAGTCCGGACGAGGCCATACAGCCGCATTCCCGGCACGCCGGCTTTCCGCCGAACTGACACGGCGTGACGCGGCTCTTCAGATCGGCGGAGATACAGGTGGTGCTTTGAGCGAAAATGCAACTGGCCGGCGAGTCCGGTGGCGTCAGATACCCATCCAAAACTGCGCGCGGCAGGTCCACGTTTGGGAATCGCGGGGCAAGCGCGGATAACCGGCGTAACGCAGTCCGGCGGTCGTCCAATGTGAGCCGCTCCTCGCTCTTCTCACCCTCTTGCGGTGTATAGAGGCTGAACCAGATCTTGCGTGTCTCGCGCCGGCGAGACCAGAAATCCGCAAATTCGTCCAGGTAATCCTCGCGGCGAAGCATCTGCCGCGTTATGGTACAGTGCACGATCACCGTTTGTCCTGCAATGTGCTCCAGGATCCGATCGTAGGTGGCTGGCGCGCGGCGTCGGTCGTGCTCTGGCGGCAAACCATCCACCGATACTGCGAGGTGCAGCGACCGGATCCTTGCCCAGTGCGCAGGTACGGGACGCACTGCGCTGGTCACGATCTGGACTTCGACCCGCATGGCGTCCAGTTTCGGAAGCAGCAGATCCAACTCGCGCCAGCGCACCAGCGGTTCCCCGCCGACAATCGAAACGTGAATCGGCCGGTACTTTCGCACCAGCCCGATGACGCCGTGCACGAGTTGCTCTCCCCGATGATCAGCCAGTTGCCGCAGCGTGATCAGATTCCCCAAATGTCCGGCTCCATAGGCATAGCAACCGGGGCATCGGAGCGGGCACTCCTTTGTGATCTCGATGGAGAGTAACGGACGGTAGCCGCGTAGAATTCGGCTCCAGGCAGGCAGCAGATCGGAGCGCGTCATTTCTCTTCAGTGTAGGACGAGCGTTCGAGATTGATCCTTACTAGTCTTCCGCAGGCCAAACCGAAATGTTAGAACTGGCACATTAGAGCTACGGCAGAACCATGGCCCGCTCAAGATTCCGCATGTTCGCGCACATTGATCTGGAAGCAAGGGCCCAGTCCGAGAGTTGCCTCCGCTTGAGGGATGCGGACTTTCGGTTACTCCGGATTCAATAGCCGTACTTCGCCGAGCCCGAGTTCCCGCACGCCGGCTTCGATTTTGGCGCGGTCGCCAACTATCACCCACACCATGTGATCGGGCTGGACGACTTCACTGGCGGCTTTGCCGACGTCGGCGAGGCTGACTTCGCGCATCTTGGAGGCGAAAGTATCGTAGTAGTTGTCCGGCAAGCCGTACTCCACCAACGTCTCGATCGAGCTCGCCACTTGACCGATGGTCTCGCGCGAACCGGGGAGCCGCAGTGTCTCGCTGGCCTTGATACGAGCCAGTTCCTCCGGCGTAGCCGGGCGGTCGCCGCGAATGCCCCGCAGCTCTTTGACCACTTCGGCGAGCGATTCCTTCGTCTTGTCGGTCTGAACCGGCGCATAGACCAGGAAAGGCCGCTGGCCCACCGCGCCAAACAGGATTGTCTGCGCGCCGTAGGACCAGTGCTTGTCTTCGCGCAGGTTCATATTGATCCGCGCGCCGAAATCACCGCCGAGGATGTCATTCATGGCTTCAATCGGGATTTCCTCCGGATTGTTCTTCGGCGGCGCCGGATTGCCCGCCAAGATCAGCGATTGCTGGGAACCCGGGCGGTCCACCAGATACACCACGGACTGGGTGGGCGGCGGCACTCGCGCAATATTTTTCTTTGGCGGATCGCCAGGCTTCCAGGCGCCGAACACTTTTTCCAGTTTCGGCCCCATCTCGGCCGGCGTGGTATCGCCCACTACAACCAGCGTCGCGTGATTCGCCTTGTACCAGGTGTCGTGAAACTTGAGCAAGTCGTCGCGGGTCAGCTTCGAGACCGCCTCCTGCGTTCCGGAGCCGGTGAGCGGCTCGGCGTAGGCGTGCCCTTTTCCATAAATCAGAGAAGGCAGCACACGCAGTCCCATCTGCATAGGTGTAGCTTTCTCGCGCTCGATGGCATTCAATTGCAGCGCGCGCTGCCGGCGGAAGTCGGCATCGGGAAACGTCGGGTTCAAGACAACGTCGGCGAAGATCTCCAGTGCTGGATCCAGGTTGCCCTTGAGCGAAGAAAGGCGCGTGATGATGTTGTCCACCGACGATGTCGTGGTGAGCCGCGCCCCAAGCTGCGCCAACTGTTCGCTGATTTCCAGCGCGGACCGTGTCTTGGTGCCTTGATCGAGTAGCCCGGCGGTCAGTTTCGCTGCGCCCGCGGACGCATACTGGTCGGCCGCATAGCCGGAATCCACCAGCAGGCTGACGTTCACCAGGGGAATCTCGTGCCGCTCCGCGACCACGACGCGCAGTCCGTTGGACAGCGTCAGGCGCTCCAGTTTAGGAAGCCGCGGCTCCGGAGCCTGGCCGATTTCGGGCGGCTTGGCGCGGTCCGCCTTCTGCGTGGCGGGTTTGGGATCGCCAAACGGATAAATCTCCAGCGCGTATTCTCCGTCGGACAGCCACTTTTTCGCCGCCGCCTGCAATTTGGCGGGTGTCGCCGCCATCACGCGGTCCAGCTTGATCTTGTATCCGGCGGGGTCACCGGTGTATGTCTGATACATTGCCAGCACATCGGATTTGCCGCCGAAGCCGCCAACCTGGTCGATGCCGCGGATGAAATTGGCCAGATATTGGGTGCGCACCCGGTCGACTTCCTGTTGTGTCGGGCCGTCTTTGAGGAAACGAGCGAGTTCCTCGTTGATCGCCTTCTCGATGCGATCCAAGGACACACCCGGACGCGCCATGGCGGTAATCCCGAACTGCCCGCCGACCTCCCGCGGATTGACAAAGGCCGCGACATTGGTGGCGAGTTGATCGTCGTAGACCAGACGCTTGTACAAGCGGGACGTGCGGCCCACTGCCAGAACGTCGCTGACCAGATCGAGGTAATCGGACTCTTCGTTGCCGAATTCCGGAATGTTCCACAGTTTGTCCAGGCGCGCCTGCGGCACGCGGTCTTGCATGACGGCGCGATGCGCGCCCGACATCGGCGCGATCCAGACCTGCTGGCGCGTGACTGGCGGCCCCGGCGGGATCTCGCCGAAATATTTCTCCACTTTCTGACGCACGACCTGGGGATCGACGTCGCCCGCCACGACCAGCACGGAATTCGAGGGACCGTAGTATGTCTGGAACCACTCTTTCACATCACTGAGCGAAGCGGCATTCAAGTCTTCCATCGAACCGATCGTGTTCCAGGAATACGGGTGCGCCGCCGGGTAGGTATCGCGCTGCTCGATCTCCTCTACCAATCCGTACGGCTCGTTCTCGCCCTGGCGTTTTTCGTTCTGCACCACGCCGCGCTGCAGGTCGAGCGTCTTCTGATCGATCGCGCCGGCCATGTATCCCATGCGGTCTGATTCCATCCACAGCGTGTAATCGAGCGCCGAGACCGGCACGGTTTCGAAGTAGTTGGTGCGGTCTTCGGAGGTCGTCCCGTTCAGATTGGTAGCTCCGATGCGTTCCATCGCGTCGATGTAGCGCCCCTGAAAGTGTTCGCTGCCGCCGAACATCAGGTGCTCAAACAGGTGGGCGAAGCCGGTCTTGCCCGCCCGCTCGTTCTTGGACCCAACGTGATACCAGATATTCACCGCCACGATGGGCGCCTTGTGATCTTCATGCACGAGGACGGTGAGCCCGTTCGGCAGGACAAATTTTTGAAAGGGAATGTCCACCTGCTGACCGAAAACTGGAAGGCCGATCAGGAAGGCAGCCAAGAAAATACGGCGCATGGGAACTCCTTCTGTTGAGGACTGTAGCATGGAAAGCCGGTCACCCAAGTATGATTGGACGTGCCGCGATGCTGTCCGTCACCGCAGAACGGAGAAAATCGCTCGGGCACCGTCGTAGCTCCACGAATTCAGCCAAACGCCCAGATCGGAGAACGATACCGCCACGATCAGCAGCACAAAGCCAAAGCGCGCGATCTCGACATAGACCACCGTGGGGATTCGTGCCGCGAGCAGTAGCTTCGAGCCGTCGAGCGGCGGAACCGGCAGCAGGTTGAACAGGGCCAGGTAGAGACTCAGGAATACACCCCGTTCGGCGAACCGTGCGAGGTCGGGAATCCCGTGCGCAGTGACGGCCACCACCGCCAGGACGACCGCCATGATGATGTTGCTGAAGGGCCCCGCCAGTGCCACCAAGGCCATCCCATTCAGGCCTCCTCGCAGCTTTGCCGGATCGGTCCGGACCGGTTTACCCCAACCCAGGAATCCGCCGCCGACCAGCGAGGTAAGGAAGGGCAAAATGACGGTGCCGAGCCAATCGACGTGCGCCAGTGGATCGAGGGTGACGCGGCCGTCCCGGTCCGGGGTGTCGTCACCTAGTCGCGTAGCCACCCAAGCGTGCGCGAATTCATGGGGAACGGTCAGAATCCAAAGGAGGGAAACGTTGAGCAGAGCTGCCTGAAGATACATGTTCACCGGCGCCGGACGACGGCCGCCCAAAGGCCTAACAGCGCCAGGACCGCGAGAACCGCCACCGCCTTCAGCACGCTGTCAGTTTATTGTACGTGTTATCATATGGCTTACACCACACTTCTTTTCCCGAGGTAGAACCCACTTGGCTGTGCTCGAAGGTTGCCGGCGTTCGCTGGAAATCGCAATCCCCTCCGCTGAAGTCGAAACCGAAACCAGCCGTGTTATCGCTGATGTGCAACAGCGGGCCAAATTGCCCGGCTTCCGTCCCGGAAAAGCGCCCGCCACGTTGATCCGCAAGCAGTTCGCCGGCGACATCCGGCAGCGGGTGATGGAAAGCCTGATTCCCAAGTACCTGCAGAAGCAGTTCGAGGCGGAAAACCTGAACGTCGTGGGAACGCCGGATATCAAAGACGTTCATTTCCATGACGGCGAGCCCCTTCGTTTTAAAGCCGAGTTCGAAGTCCAGCCCGAAATTGAGTTGAAAGACTACAAGGGCGTCGAAGTGCCGTACCAGGATCCAACCGTAACAGACGACGATGTTCAGAAGCGCATCGAGGAGATACGCGAGCAGAAAGCGGACTACTCCAACATCGATCCACGGCCGCTGCAGGACGGCGACTATGCCGTTGTGGCGTTGGAAAGCATCGACGGCGTGGAAGGCGAGCCGGTCAAGCAGGATGAAATGGTGCTGGAAATCGGCGGTTCGGACACCTTCGAGGCGTTCAGCGATAATCTGCGCGGGGTTTCGCCCGGCGAGAGCCGGGATTTTGAAGTCACCTATCCGGCCGACTACGGAGCGCCCAGGCTCGCCGGCAAAGCCGTCCGTTTTCACGCCACGTTGAAGGGAATTCGCAAGAAGGACCTGCCGGAGCTCAACGACGAGTTCGCGCAGGACCTCGGCGACTACCGGAACATGGACGAACTCAAGGAAGCCGTGCGTAAGGCGCTGTTCGCACAGCGCGAGCGGGACACCCAGCAGGAAGCCAAGAACAAGATTCTGGATAAACTGGTGGACCAGCACGAATTCCCGGTTCCCGAAACATACGTCGAGCGGCAGATCAAAAACCGGGTCGAGCAGACGCTGCGGGCCATGTCGGCGGAGGGTGTCGACCCTCGATCCCTGAAACTGGACTGGGAGAAAGTACGGGAGACGCAGCGGGAAAAGGCGGTTCGGGAGGTGAAGGCCTCCATGCTGTTAACTAAAGTTGCCGAGCGGGAGGCAATCGGGGTAACCCGGGAGGAGGTGGACCGGGAAGTCGAGCGGATGGCCCGCCAGCAGCGAGAGCCGGTGGCCGCCGTCCAGATGAGATTCGAAAAGGATGGGACCCTGGGCCGTATCGCTTCACACATTCAAAGCGAAAAAACGCTAACTTTCTTATTCGAACATGCCCGAAAAACGGCCTAAGTCCAGTTTTGACAGTACCAGTAGCACGTCAACTCTTGGCATACATTGCTATGGACAGCGGTTCGGGTGATAATGGAGACGAAATCGATGAGGGATGCCCTGCCCGGGAGTTCGCAGGGATCCGAGCGCCCCGTGCGCACACGGTTGAGGAGAGAAGGTTGTGAAGCGTACCGGTTCAGATGACGCCCTGCGGTGTTCATTCTGCCACAAGAGCCAGGATGTAGTCGGCAAGCTGATCTCCTCCCCGAGCGACTATCCCCGTGCGTATATTTGTGATGAGTGCATCGCGGTCTGCAACTCGATCTTAGAGGACGACAAGGCCGAGCCTCCGGCCGGCGCGCCTGGTAAGATCCCAAAGCCGTTGGAAGTGAAGGAATTTCTCGACCAATATGTAATTGGGCAGGAAGCTACCAAGAAGAAGCTGGCGGTTGCCGTGTACAACCACTGCAAGCGGATTCACATGAACCGCATGCGCAGCAGCGAGGTGGAGCTTCAGAAATCCAATATCCTCCTGATCGGGCCTACCGGAACGGGGAAGACTCTGATGGCGCAGACCCTGGCAAAGATCCTGGATGTGCCCTTCGCCATTGTCGACGCCACGACTCTCACGGAAGCCGGATACGTTGGTGAAGACGTCGAGAACATCATCCTTAAGCTTCTCCAGGCGGCCGACGGCGACGTACAGAAATGCCAGCAAGGCATCATCTACATCGACGAAATCGACAAGATTTGCCGCAAGGATGAGAACCCGTCGATCACCCGCGACGTTTCGGGCGAAGGTGTGCAGCAGGCTCTGTTGAAGATTCTGGAAGGGACCATTGCCAACGTTCCGCCGCAAGGCGGCCGCAAGCACCCGCACCAGGAGTTCACACCGGTCGACACCACCAACATCCTCTTCATTTGCGGCGGCGCGTTCGTGGGCCTGGAGAAAGTGATCGCGCGGCGCACGGGCAAGAAGTCGATGGGCTTCCTGCAGGAAGAAGAGAAGGGCGGCAAGATGACGGGTATGAGCGGCCGCCGCGATATCGATATGCTTTCGCAGGCGCAGCCGATCGATTTGATCAAATTCGGGTTCATCCCCGAATTCATCGGCCGGCTCCCGGTCAATGCGGTGCTGGAAGATCTCGATCGCAACGCGCTGATTCAGATCCTGACCAAGCCCAAGAACGCGATCGTGAAGCAATATCAGAAACTGTTCGAGTTTGAAAACGTCCGGCTGAAAATCGGTGATGAAGCGCTGGAGGCCATTGCCGATCTTGCCATGGAACGCAAGGTGGGAGCGCGCGGTCTGCGCATGATCCTCGAAGACCTGATGCTGGACCTGATGTACTATTTGCCGTCCTACAAGAAAGTGCGCGAGTTCCAGGTCACCAAGGAGATGGTGCTCTCCCAGAAGATCAGCCTTACACTGTTAGAAAAGGCCGGTTGATCCCAGGCTTCCGGTAACAGAGGGGGACCGACCGGCTACGACCTCCCCCGCGGAGAATAATGCTTACTTCAAAGGAAAAATCCGACACAAAACGTCTGCCGATGATGCCCATCCGCGACGTTGTCATCTTTCCGTACATGATGACCCCGTTCGTTGTCGGACGGGAGTCTAGCGTGCGCGCGCTGGAAGAGGCGATGGCGGGCGACAAAAAGATCTTTTTGGCGACCCAGCACGACGCCTCCATTGATGAACCCAAACCCGATGAGATTTATAACGTCGGGACGATTGTCAACATCGTGCAGAGCCTCAAACTGCCCGACGGCAATATCAAAGTCCTGGTGGAGGGCGTGGAGCGCGCCAAAGTAGTTTCGGTTTCCGACGACGAGGGGTTCTTTCGCGCGGTTGTCCGCACCGCGGCATTCAAAGTGGAAAACGGCCAGCAGCTCGACGCGCTGATCAGCCGGGTAACGGGCCTGTTTGAGCAATACGTAAAACTAAGCCAGAACCTGAACTACGAAACCATGATCGCGGCGATTCGTGTCGACGATCCGGGCAAACTGAGCGACACGGTTGGCGCCAATTTGC
>Ga0126371_10000589_pt1 | contig 30075 bp, 24 predicted proteins | sample PanSoiMetaPlot_4_FD_110145 | JGI IMG/M metagenome (GOLD analysis project Ga0126371, IMG submission 110145) | Tropical forest soil microbial communities from Panama - MetaG Plot_4 | ecosystem: Environmental > Terrestrial > Soil > Tropical forest > Bulk soil | place: Panama | collected 2016-02-17 | reverse complement strand
GCTCATTGGGCATCCTTCCGTTTGCGAGGCGACCTGGCCTTGATCTCCTTGAGCCGGTGACTCGCGCTCGAGTCGAGATCAAGCTCGTAGATTTTCTTCAGCTCGCGGATCTTCTCCAGGGATGCGGAACTGAATGGTGTCTTGCCGTCGAAGGCATGAAGCACGATTCCCTCCAGCACGTCTCCTAGCGTCATGTCGTGATATTCCGCAAATGCCTTGAGGACTTTCAGAATGCGCTTCTCCATGCGCACGCCAGTCTGGACGCGTTCGATTTCCAGTCTTGGGTTATCGGTCATATGTACCAGTGTACCAGTATACATATGTAGACGTAAAGGCCAAGTGGTCAACGTTGGGGCGGGGAGTGCCCGATGAACTTGTCAGCCCACTCGATGAAGTACTTCATGTTCGGTAGGTCGGTGTGTCCTCCATCGTGTTGTCGCCAGGCGAGTTGGCCGTCTAGTAAGCCCTGGCTGACGGGAGGCATCTTAGCGGTTTTGTAATCGGCCGCCCCTGCAAGTCCCTCCACGCCCAGCAAAGTGAAAACCCTGTTGGCATCGACTGTCGCCATAAAGCTTCCTTGCTGGTCGAGCCACTTGGCGTCGCCAGCCTCGGGAACACCATAGCTGATGAATGTGAGACGAGGCGCGCACAGGGCAATCAGTTCATTGGAATCGACCGGGATATCGCCGGGGGTCTTCTGTCCGAAGGCTGCCTCTGATGCGCCGTACTTCATGAAATTTCCGGCCATCCAGTAATATTCGCCTCCGGTTAAGTTCTCCACCGCCTCACCGAAGTTACGCCGCAAGAGCGTCGAACCGCCCTTTCCTGAGGAACCGACCAGCACCATCGAGAACCGCTGATCGAATGCCATCGTGACCAGAGCTGCCTTACCGAAGCGGGAAACTCCTTCGATACCCACATGTTTCGCATCGACCGCTGGATCGGTTTCGAGATAGTCTAGACCGCGACTTGCGCCCCACGCCCAAGCCCGCAAGGCGCCCCAATCTTCCGGTTTGCGCGGCTGTCCCTTGTTGACCAACCCGATAATCCCACGCGTGATTCCAGCTCCATCGTCGGCCTGCACGCTGGCAGTGTCGAACAGAGCGAATCCCCAACCGGCTGCAATCAGTTGCCACGTCGCGGGAGGGTCGCCGTCTTTTGTGAGCTGGGGAAACTGAAACGGAGTGGCCTTGACCGGTTCCCACGCAGGATGCTGCGCGAACACATCCTGAAGGGAAGGGTCCTGCTGCACGAGAATCGCCTTCCAGGCTTTGTTGACGCGTTCAAATTCCTCCGCGGATGGCTCGTTGGGAGCAGGGAAGCCAGCTTTGCCGAACATCATAAGTACCGGGACGGGTCCCTTTGCATTCGCAGGTGTAACTAGTGTCATGTGCAGCTTGACGGTGATCGCCGGAAATGACGAATTGTCCACAGTTCCAATAAGGTCTTTAGCGCTCACGGGCGTGAACGCAATTGTTTCGTGATCGGTCGCTCTGACCGTCCATGTAACCTTAGGTACGTTTGCGGGAACGCGCCCGTACACGTCCTTCTCGAACATGTCGAGCAGCTCCGGACGCCGCTCGTCCCACCACATTTTCGGAGTTGTCACCTTTTGCCCGCTGTTCATCGTGAGCGGATCGGGGATGTCGGGAAAGGGATTTGCTTTCGCTTCGTCATAGTTCGCATGGTTCGGTGCTTTCTCATTTCCGCTTGGCCCCGGACGGAGCGCCTTGATTCCGAGCTGATCCATCATGTTCTGGTGATCCTGCTCAGCGGTAAAAGTGACTGGTGGCGGAGACGTGCTCAACGCTGGATTTTGAGCACGGGCGTTTTCCATAGAGATCGAACAGAGCAGGAAGTGGACAAGGAATCGACGTATAACGGTGAGGTTCACGCGAACTCTCCGGATTGAACTAATATTCAACACATTCCGAGTGAGTGAGGCACGATGGATATTAAACCCTCCACAATGCAACGAGCATTTATCAAGCGGGCGGTGCTCTGTGCCCTTTTCTATGCCGTTTTTCCCATTCATGTTTTTGCCGCGAACAAGGCGCAAGTCTGGATCGTAAGCTGGGCAGCCTCGCAACAGATTCCCGAATCGCAGAATGCGCTTCCAGCCGAAGACCTTCGCGACGCGACGGTACGTCAGATCTTTCATCTTTCCGCTGGCGGCTCCACGCTGCGCGTGCACCTATCGAACGCATTTGGGAGCGAAGCACTTCACCTTACAGCGGTACACATTGCGCGGCCACTCGGCCCGGCTTCCGAATCCATCGACACAGCCAGCGACAAGGCACTGACGTTCTCCGGCTCTTCCGATGTGTCTATTCCGCCCGGTGCGGAGTACGTTTCCGACTCGATCAACTATTCGGTGGCCGCTCTTTCAGACCTTGCAGTCACTTATCATCTTGACGTTCCGACTGCGACGCAAACTGGTCATCCAGGATCGCGAGCCACCTCCTATCTATCGCATGGTGATTTGGTAGGAGCAGGCAGTCTGTCCGACGCAAAGCGGGTCGATCATTGGTATCAGGTTTCGGCCATCGATGTCCTCGCACCGAACGAGGGCGGATCTATTGTCGTCCTTGGCGATTCGATCACCGATGGACACGGAGCGACTACGAACGGAAATGATCGTTGGACGGACGTTCTCGCCAGGCGACTACAAGATTCCCGTCACACCCGATATGTCGGCGTTTCTAATCAGGGAATAGGAGGGAACCATCTTCTGACGGACGGGCTAGGGCCGAACGCTCTGGCGCGTTTTGATCGCGACGTATTGGCCCAGGCAAGAGTGCGCTGGCTCATCGTATTCGAAGGCGTGAATGACCTCGGCGGCTTGGCTCGACTGGGGGAAGTTTCAACCCCCGAACACGCGCGTCGTGTAGAGCGAGTGCTAGCTGCCTACGAGCAGATTCTTACTCGGGCTCGCACTCATGGGATTCGTGTGATCGGCGCGACCATCACGCCTTATGTCGGTTCCGATTATTACCATCCTGGGCCGCTGAGCGAGGCCGATCGGCAAGCGGTAAACCGTTGGATTCGTTCCGCGGGGCACTTTGATGCGGTGATTGACTTCGATGCCGCCGTACGCGATTCCCGCCAACCTCATCGCCTGAGAGCGGATTTCGATTGCGGAGACCACTTGCATCCCTCCCCCGAAGGCTACAAGGCAATGGGTGAATCGATCCCCCTAGCCTTGTTCAAGCGCTAGGCCCGGTTGCTCACAGCATGGCGGACTATACGACTTCGGAAGCTGGGACGAATTCCTCTTCTGGGGCGCGAGTCACTGTTCGCTTTCGCTGCCTTTGCAGGAAGGGAGGTGCCGCCGCGATGCTACAGAACACGTAGAACAGCGCGGCATTCGCGGGGATTTGCAGGTTAAAGTCGACAAGGCTGTGAAAAAGAATGCCGATGATGCCTAAAGTGCATGCAAGCGCCGCAGCGCCGCTCGTGTCCGTTGTCCAGTTGCTGAGTTTGCGTCGCACATGGCGGAAGACTCCCAGCAAGAACCACAGCATAATGGCGAATCCAGTAACGCCCATCTCAGCGAGTAACTGGACGTAATCGTTATGAGCCTCATTTACAAAGAAATTTGTGTAGAAACTTCTGAATTGCGGGTACACGATTGGGAAAGTTCCGAATCCCCAACCGAGGATAGGGCGGTGCCGAAACATGCGAAGTCCATCCTTGGCGATGGAAAGGCGCACGCCGCCTGAAATTTCTTCGCGAGCTTCTCTTGAAATGCTCCCCACCGTATGGGTCAGCTCTTTTCCTCCAAGCCAAACCAGCAGGCCGATAAGAACCACAACAAAGGAACCGGCGGCCACGGCCATTCGGAGGCTTCGCTTCTGCCGCAACAGCATGAAGCCCACCACCGCAAGCTCAGCAAAAACGGAGAGCATCCCACCGCGCGAGGCGGAAAGAAAAATCGTTCCCACCATGATCGCGGCCGCGACTCCTGCTGCGATGCGCGCTTTCTCGGATGCCAGGCGCGAAAGAGCGATGACCAATGGAATTGGCACGAGCATTTCCATTAGCCCGGCGTAGTGATTGTGATTCACATATGGGCCATAAATGCGACCGCCCAGGTGCGGTACGCGCAGCCAGTAGATTTTTCCGTTCGGAGCCACGCCTTGGAGCAAAGCGAATAACGCGATTGCGATGCCGTAAACAGCCAGAACACCGGCAACATTTCGAACCTGGGAGCCACGGCGCAGCGTTTGCGTTACGAGGAAGACAAGCACGCCATAGGAGCAGTACAAGACTGCCGCCGAAATTGTCTCGTGCCGCGAAGCGGTCAGCCCTGCGATGAGCTGCGTCACAATCAGGCCTACGAAGGCAACCATGGGAAGAAAAAGAGGGTTCGGATGAATATTGATTTCTTCAGACATGACCTGCCTGGCGAGCCACACGAGAGCTAACAGGGCTGAGCCAGTTTCCAGAATCAGAATCGACCAGGGCTCAACCGCACCGAATGCCAACGGACCAAACATCAGCAGGGCCAGAGGACCATACAGAAGAATCCGGTCCACCTGCTGTTCGATTGAGTGGCGACTCATTCCGGATTGTTTCTTGAAGATACGAGGGTTCATCGAAGATGCTGTTTGAAAGATTACACACAACTACGACGGTTTTTTGGCGATATGAAAATCATCGATCCAAAGCTTTCCGCGGATCGGGCTTCCCGCCGGAAGCCTGCGAATATGTAATGCCACGAGCCTACAGTCCGCGGAAGTCGTGAATTCGCCGTAGGCGGATTTCCAGAATCCCGCATCCTTCAATTCGTCGCTTTCGTAATAGACTTGCAGAGTGTACTCATCTTGGATCGTGAAGTGCGGTCCGCCGGCGCCCTCCATCTCGCTGTTCTTGTAATAAGCCGAGAACTCGTAGGTTGTGTTCGGTTGAACCGGGACGAATTGATAAATCCCGGCATCGTTAATAGCGGGACCATCAAAACCGATCTGCAGCGATCGCCGTCCAGCATGGAAATCGCTTGGATCCAAGCTCAATGAAACGCTGGGTTGTCTTTGATATTGCCAGTCGAATCCTGCATTCAGGACCTGCATTTCAAAGTTGCCGTTCACCACGAGATTCTCCGAAGAGGGTAGGTACGCGGTCAGTCCGAAACGCTCCGTTGCGTTCTGCCAGACCATCTCAGCCTGGCCGACCTCTTTGTGAAGGATGAGGTAACGGATGTAGTCGTAGGCATATTGCTTCTCAAACGAGTCACTCGTGCGTATGAGTGCGTTCCAGACCTTCTTGGTGGGTTCAGTTTCCTGTTTCAATTCCAGAAGCGTTAGGAACGCAGTGTAGGCATCCGCCCGCGCTGGCACTACATCCTGGAGAAGGCCATCCACGTCCGGGCGAATACGCCAGCAGAGTTGAAGAGCCGAGGGTACAAGCGAGGGATCGTTCGCAATGACAACACTAAGCTCTCGCAATGCTTTCTCAGACTCACCCTGGACGAGGTAAAGATTCCCGGCTTCCCATGCGACGTCAGGAGTAGTGGCATCGGCTTGAATGGCACGTTCCAGAGCCTCGGTTTGTCGGGGTGTATCCCCGAGAACCTGATAGGCGCCAGCCAAGTCAAACCAATAGCGTGCAGAATGCGGATTTAGTTGAACTGCAGCTCGATACTCTTTCACCGCCGAAGATGGATCACGAGCTACCAGATCGTAGTATCGACCAAGATGGTCGCGGTACTCGGCATTTCCCGGATCCAACCATGCAGCCTTACGCAGACTCGCCAAGTCTGCTTTGCTGCCGAACCAAGATGCGGCGAACTGGCTAGCGGCAAATCCTATGTAAGCACCCGCTAGAACGACAGCGATGGCGATAGCCATTCCCCTTCTGACGGGACTTTTCAAAGGAATTTTCATCGTCGCAGGTGAAATGTTCCTTTATGCGCTGCTCGAGGACGGCGAACTCTCCACGACGTCCTCGTCATTCTCATCGGGATCGTGTCCCGACGAATCGTCATTGCGATAGTAACTGGCGTACTTTCCGCGATACTCGTAGTAGTAATAATAGTCGGGTGAACTGAGGTCGACTGCGTTGAGCAGAACGCCGACGACTTTGGCGTTCACCTGCAGAAGGATGTCGCGGGAGCGGCGTAGAGCTTGCTTTGTAGTTTGTCCTGAGCGAATCACCAGCACGACCGCGTCCGCGCGTGGGGAAAGCACTACGGCGTCGGTAACGGAAAGAGACGGCGGCGTATCAATGACAATATGGTCATACTGCTCGCGCAACTGGTTTAGCACATCGCGCATGTTCGTAGAGGCGAGAAGCTCGGCCGGATTTGGCGGAGGGGTCCCAGCGGGAAGTACAAAGAGATTTGGAAGAATTGAACTATGCGAGATGGCGTGTTCCAGTGTAGTGCTACCTGTCAGGACATTGCTCAAACCGCTGTGAGGCCCCATCCCGAGCGTCTTATGAATGCTCGGGCGGCGCAGGTCAGCATCAATCAGCAACACCCGCGTGCCCTTTTGGGCGAGAACGACTGCCGTGTTGATGCTGGTTGTCGTTTTGCCTTCTTGCGGTAACGCACTGGTGACGATGATGACTTTTGGAGGCGCTCCGAGATTAGTGAGCAGAAGGGAAGTGCGTAGTGCGCGGTAAGACTCCGCCATCTGCGATTGCGGCCGGACCTGAGTGACAAGTTCTACTGCCTCTTTCGAGCTCGCGATCACCAAACGTTTCGGGTTCGCGCCCTCGCGCGCAGACTTAGAGCCCAACGGAATCATTCCCAGAGACGCAATGCCGGCAATCATCTGCGCTTGCTCGGTGGTCCTTACGGTATTGTCCAGGCCCTCCATAAGAAAGGCCAATCCAACGCCCGAGGCCAGGCCAAGAACAGCGGCAAAGAGCAAATTTCGAGGAACATTTGGCTCGATCGGTCCGGTGGGAGGTCGGGCGCTGTCTACGATTCGAAAATTATTGGACTTTAATCCTGCCGAGACCCCAGCCTCTTTGAGTTTCTGGAGAAGGCCCTCGTAGAGTTGGCGGTTGGTGTCAACGTCTCGCTTTAGAAGCGTGTACTCGATGGCGCTTTCGTTGAGCTTATTCGCCTCCTGCTTCTGCTTATCAAGCGCCGCGTGAAGCATGTTTTCACGCTGCAGGGCCGCATTGTACTGGCCGCGGATTTTGGTGACGACTTTCTTCATTTCCCCTTGGATCTGGGAATCGATCTCCTTGAGCTGGTTGTTGATCTGATTAAGCTTAGGATAGGACGGTCCGAATTGAGTACTCAATTCCGCTGCCTGAATCTTGAGTTCCGCTTCTTTACCCCGCAAGCTGCCCAGCAGGGCGGTGGTCGACTGCTGACTGCCGAGAGCATCTTCGATAGAGCTGGCATTCGCCGCAACCGCGTCGGAATCTCCTGACTCTACCAGACGGTAGAGTGCTTCTTTGTCCATGCGTTCGCTCTCGGCGGCGGTGAGTTCCTTGTTGAGTTCGTCCAGCTTCGCCATCGTGATGTTCTGTTTTTCATCGGCTCCGAGGATCTCGTGCTCTTTTTGGTACCGTACGAGTTTTTCTTGCGAAGTTTCGACCTTCATCTGCAGATCCACGAGTTGCTTAGAGAGCCAGTCAGAAGCCTGCATTGTCGATTCAAATCGAGCTTTGAAATTGTTCTCGACGTAGGTCTGCATTAACGTGTTGACCACGTTGGCGGCCATTTGGGGATCCGCACTCCGATAGTGCACTTCGATGATGCGTGTATTCGGACTGAGGCTTACGCGCAGACTCCCTTTGAAACCGCCAATCATGGAAGATGCGCGTGCTGGATCGCTCTGAAGCGGATCGGAAGCGAGATCAAGGGAAGGCGATGGGCTCGGTGCCTGGCCGGCGATTTCCGCCCGGTGGTCCAGGTTCAGTTCGCGAATCACCTGGAGCGCGATGAGGTCGCTCTGCAGGATTTTGACCTCGGTGTCCAACTCCGTCGGGTCGAAATAGTCGAGACTGAAGGTGGTCGAGTTCTGGAAATTAAGTGTTGTGTCGGGTTTGTTGATCGCGATGGTACCGCTAGCTTCATATACTGGCGTTGTTTTCAAAGTAGCAATTGCCACCACTGAAAAAATCGTAAGAAAACAGGCGACAATCACCCACTTGCGCTTGACCAAAATGCGCAAGTACTCCCCTGCGCCAGATTCATGAGACGCCAGCGGCGGATAAAATCGAGGGTCTAGAGACCGAACCAGATCGACATTCTGAGACTGCGACGGCTGCTGCACTTCACGAATGGCAGGAGAGTTCAGCGGTGCCAAGGGCCCTAGATCCATGCCTGCTCCTGAACGGTTTGTGACATTGCGCAAATGGCCTACGCGGCCACGTAACATACACTAACTACCAAATCCCGGGTCGAAGAGGCTGGTCTGTCGCGCAGGGAATTAGTTCGCACACAGAGCTGGGAGTTCGCCCGTAATTTTAGCATTGATGCGGTGGATCCGTTATCAAATTTCAAGGGCTGGCTTCCCTCCACCCGGATGAAATTGCCCGAGAGTCCGCTATACTACCGAGCAACGTGAGATCGCGTAAGAACGGCTTACCAGGACGATCGTGGGCTGGAGCTGGGAAATGGCCTCTATTCCATGAGCGTCAGTTATTTTGAGATTTCAGCGATTGCCGCAGCAAGGCGGATGGGATGAATTGGTCCGAACAGTCGGTGTTGGTCACGGGTGGAACGGGTTCTTTCGGAAAGAAATTTGTCGAAGTGATGCTGAAGCATTATCGGCCCAAACGGCTGGTCATCTTCAGCCGAGACGAACTCAAGCAGCACGACATGCGTGCAGGAGGCTTCGACCACTCCAGCCTGCGGTATTTCATCGGCGATGTCCGCGATGTCGCGCGTCTTGAGCGTGCCCTTTCAGGGGTTACGATCGTGGTTCATGCCGCCGCGCTGAAGCAGGTTCCAGCCTGCGAGTACAACCCTTTTGAGGCGGTTCAGACGAACATTATCGGCGGCAGAAATGTCATCGATGCCGCAATCAACCAAGGTGTTGCGCGCGTATTGGCACTTAGTACCGATAAAGCCGTCAACCCGATCAACCTGTATGGAGCTACGAAACTCTGCGCGGAGAAGATGTTCGTGCAGGCGAATGCGTACGCGGGCTCGCAGGAATCGAGATTCAGTTGTGCCCGCTATGGGAATGTAGTGGGCAGTCGCGGGAGCGTCATACCGATTTTTCTAGAGCAGAAGCGCAGTGGGCGCATTACGCTCACCGATCCGCGGATGACCCGTTTCTGGCTGACGCTGGAGCAGGGAGTCCGCTTCGTGATCACCAGCATTGAACAAATGCATGGTGGCGAAATCTTTGTGCCGAAAATTCCCAGCATGCGAATGGTCGATTTGGCCGAGACGATTGCCCCAGGTTGTGAGATCGAAACTATTGGAATTCGTCCCGGCGAGAAGTTGCATGAGGTGCTGGTGTCTGAGGACGAGGCTCGGCATACGCTAGAAGTCGAGGACCGATACGTCATTCAGCCCGTACACCCATGGTGGCGAGCAGAGAACTGGGTCAACGGCAAACCGCTGCCGGAAGGTTTCCGGTATGCGAGCGATACGAACGATCGCTGGCTCACGAATCGGGAACTGCAGGAACTCGTTTCTCCGAGCGCGATAGAAGAGGCTGTCCCGGCCCGAGTTCCAGCCTAGGCGAACCGGATGACAACGATTCCTGTCACTCAGCGGCCACTCGCCATTCTCGGCGGGACGCCGGTCCGCGCAACCTACCTTCCATATGGACACCAATCCATTGATGAAGCAGACATTCAGGCGGTCGTGGATGTATTGCGTTCAGAATGGTTGACGACCGGGCCGAGAGTTAACGAATTCGAAGAGGCCGTTGCGGCGAGGGTTGGAGCGAGGCATGCAGTGACCTTCAGCTCTGGCACAGCCGCACTCCATGCCGCTGCGTTTGCTTCCGGGCTGAAGCCAGGCGACGAAGCGATTACAACGCCGATGACGTTTGCCGCCACCGCAAATTGCGTCCTGTATCAGGGAGCCACTCCGGTTTTCGCCGATGTGAACGCCGATAGTTTAGATCTCGATCCTGAACAGTTGAAACTCCGGATCACACACAAGACACGGGTCATCGTGCCCGTGGATTATGCGGGGCATCCGGCCGATTTGGATGCAATTCGATCCATTGCCGCGCAGCATGGGTTGATCGTGATCGAGGATGCCTGCCATGCACTGGGAGCAAAATACCGTGGCCGAACTGTTGGGTCCATTTCGGATATGACCGTGTTCAGCTTTCATCCGCTGAAGCACATTACTACCGGAGAGGGAGGCATGGTTACCACTGATAATGCCGGGTTTGCAGAGACTCTCAGGCGGTTTCGGAATCACGGAATCTCGAGCGATGCCTATCAGCGGCAGACGGCAGGACAGTGGTACTACGAGATGGTGTTGCTCGGCCTTAACTATCGCATGCCCGATATTCTGTGCGCTTTGGGAGACCAGCAACTGAAGAGGCTGGACGCCAATTTGGCGCGGCGTAGGGAGATCGCGGCCCGATATTCCGAGGCATTTCGTGAACTCCCCTTTATCGTTCTTCCGCAGACGAAGCCGGAAATGGATCATGCCTGGCACTTGTTCCCCATCCGACTGCAACTGGAAAAACTGAGCGCGGACAGATCACAGATTTTCTCGGCTTTGCGCGCGGAAAACATTGGGGTCAACGTGCACTACATTCCGGTGCATTTGCATCCCTACTATCGCGATCGCTTTGGATACAGGGGTGGAGAATATCCCGTGGCGGAACAAGCATACGAGCGGCTCATCAGTTTGCCGATGTTCCATGGGATGACGGATCGAGACATAGAAGATGTGATTCTAGCTGTTAGCAAGGTGGTGGAGCACTACTCAACGGCCAAGTGAAAAGAGGTTTGGGCTTGAATACTTCGCAGACAGAACAAATTCGGACGTGGATTGGCGACTTTGGACGGGAGTACACCGATCGAAATACGTACACTGCGGCGGAACTCGATCAGTTTTATCGGCAAACCTACGGAACGACGCGCACAGAAATCAACGAGCGTTTCCTGAAGGACCTTCCGAAAGAAGTTCGCACCCTGGAAGTCGGTTGCAACATGGGCACGCAATTGCTCATTCTGCGCGAAATGGGTTTTTCCAATCTTTTCGGGATCGAGATTCAGAGTTATGCGCTAGGTCGTGCCAAGGAAAGAATTCCCGGAGCTGTTTTAACGCAAGCTTCTGCGTTTGCGATTCCATATCCAGATCGGTACTTCGATATTGTGTTCACTTCGGGCGTGCTAATACACATAGCTCCTACCGACCTGCCGAATGCCTTGTCGGAAATACACCGTTGTGCAAGCGCATGGATATGGGGTTTTGAATACTATGCGCCTGTGACAACCGAAATCGCCTATCGCGGGCACCAGGCCCTGTTATGGAAAAATGACTTCGCTCGCGCTTATCTGCGACATTTTGGGGACCTGGAACTTGTACGCGAAGAGCGGTTCCCCTATCTAGGCAGTAACAACGTCGATACTGCGTTCTTGCTTCGCCGTGAACCATAAGTGACAGATGGCAACCGGGAACAACAGAGTTGTGGCCATTATTCAGGCGCGGATGGGGAGTTCACGGCTGCCCGGAAAAGTATTGAAAGATCTCGCCGGCGAAACCATGTTGGCTCGAGTTATAAGTCGTCTTCGTGCCACGAATCTGATCAACGAAGTGCTGGTCGCAACTACAAATCTCCCGGTTGATAATGCAATCGTCGCTGAAAGCGGCAGATGTGGCGTCCGCGTTGCGCGAGGTGACCAGGATGATGTACTAGATCGCTATTTTCAGGCAGCACATCTCGCGGAGGCAGATGTGGTAGTACGTATTACTTCTGATTGCCCGCTTATCGATCCGGAGGTTACGGACAAAACGATTCTCGCGTTCTTGGAAGATAAACCGGACTACGCATCGAACACAATCGTGCGAACGTACCCACGCGGTCTTGACACGGAGGTGATCTCGCTGAAAGCGTTGACTCGCGCATGGGAGGAGGCGCGAAAACCGCATGAGCGCGAACACGTCACGCCCTATCTCCTCGAGCATCCTTCCGAATTCGTACTTTTGTCGGTGACGGGAGATGTTGACTACAGTGGATTTCGATGGACGGTCGATACTCCCGAAGACTTAGAGTTTGTGCAGGCAGTCTACTTTCGACTGGGGGGGCGGACAGAGTTCTCCTGGCGGGACGTCCTCGATTTGCTCAACCGTGCACCTGAATTGTTGGAGTTGAACCGTTCGGTTACACAAAAACCGATACATTGATGTGGCGGGATCACATCAGTATTGCTGAATCGCACTTGGTCCCCAGGTCGGTCATGTCAACGCCCTGATGAATCCGTAGTCCTGGTGCACAGGACTGAGGATAACGCGAGGAACTCTCGGTGAGTATCGGTGCGCTTCTGATTCGGACAGCTGCGAGTATCGCGATCGGTACCGGCCATGTCATGCGCTGCCTTGCGTTGGCCCAAGCCTGGCAGGATGCAGGCGGCCGAGTGGCGTTCGCCATGACGGAGAACACGGAAGCGGTCTCGAAACGTCTGACACGCGAGTCTTGCGATGTTTTGCCGATCTTGCCTTCTGCGGGAGGAAGCGAGGATTTTCGCCATACGATCGCACTTGCGCGGGCGCACAATTGCGAGTGGGTTGTACTCGACGGCTATGAATTCCGGGCAGACTATCAGCGAGGCCTAAAGGCTGCAAATCTCAGGGTGCTCTTCGTGGACGACTGGGGGCATTCGGAACACTACGCGGCTGACATCGTGCTCAATCAGAATGCGTCTGCAACTTCGATGCTGTACTCGAACCGGGAACCGCGGAGCGAGCTCCTTTTAGGCCCTCGATACGCGATGCTGCGCCGAGAGTTCAGCGTGTGGAGAGACTGGAAGCGAGAAATTCAGCCTGTCTGCAATCGCTTGTTGGTATTGATGGGGGGTAGCGACGAAGGAAATGTTACCGGCACTGTAATTGAATCTCTTCGGCTTCTGGCGCTACCGGAACTTGAAACGACGGTGGTGATCGGTGCGTTCAATCCGCATTTCACGGAATTACGAGATCAGGTGGTGCAAAGCGGGTTGAACATTAAGCTGTTGACCGATGTCTCGAATGTGGGGGAACTCATGGCCGGAGCCGACTTGGCCGTTTCCGCTGCCGGTTCGACTTGTTTGGAGCTTTGCTTCCTTGGTCTTCCAACCCTGCTTATCGATGTGGCCGATAATCAGGCCGCAGTAGCGAAGGAACTGCACCAACGAGAATGTGCGATCCACATCGGGGACGCGAAGGTAACTGCCGAGACCATCTCCGAGAGAATAAGACAGGTGGTCTTGGCGCAAGAATTAAGGCAATCACTCTCGTACCGGTCACGCCAACTGGTCGATGGAAGGGGCGCAACGCGCGTAGTTTCTATTCTCCGAGGGCAAGAAGCGTTGCACTTGAGGCCGGCGCAGCTTGGAGACCGCCGTCTATTGTGGGACTGGGCGAATGATCCTGAAGTCCGAGCGTCATCGTTTTCACCTCACCCGATTTCGTGGGAAACTCATGTGGCTTGGTTTGATGAAAAGCTACATTCGTCACAGAAATCCGGTTGCAGAACGCTGATATTCATCGCCCAGGACAAGGCGACAAGCGCGCTCGGACAAATTCGGTTTGACTCGCGGCCTGATGGAGACTGGGAAGTGGGCATCAGCCTCGACAGGAACATGCGAGGCCGTGGACTGGGCAGTGAGTTGATCGCTGCGGGTCTGCGAAAACTCCTGCAGGAAACTAGTACGGCTCGCGTTCATGCGCACGTGAAGCCGGCGAATGTTGCATCCGCGAAGTCGTTCGAACGCGCCGCCTTTCGCAGAGCCGGTGTCGATCAGATACGAGGAATCCCAGCGATCCATCTGATCTATCAGTAATCGGGCCATCCATGGAAACGCAGATTGAAATCGGAAACAGAGTCGTCGGTGCAGGGCATCCGACGTACGTGATTGCCGAGCTTTCGGCGAATCACGGGCAACACTTTGATCGGGCAGTCGAAATAATACGAGCCGCCAAGCATGCCGGTGCCGACGCGATCAAACTGCAAACCTATACTCCGGATACGATGACCATCGCGTGCAACCGGGCCGAGTTTCTCATTAAGGGCACGTTGTGGCAGGGGCGCAACCTGCACGAACTCTATCGCGAGGCCTATACGCCCTGGGACTGGCAACCTCGCCTGCGAGAGGCGGCTCTGGAACTTGGTATCGAATTGTTCTCTGCACCTTTCGACGCGACTGCCGTGGAATTTCTGGAATCGATGAATGTGCCGGCATACAAGCTCGCTTCGTTCGAACTGGTGGACCTTCCGTTAATTCGGAGAATGGCAGCGACAGGAAAGCCACTGATTATGTCGACTGGGATGGCCACCGTCGACGAAATCGAGGAAGCTGTGCAGACGGCGTGTCAATCGGGGGCGACGCAGATTGCGCTGCTAAAGTGTACGAGTGCGTATCCGGCGCCGCCCGAGGAAATGAACTTGCGAACGATTCCGGAGTTATCTCGGCGTTTTGGCGTGCCAGCCGGACTGTCAGATCACACCCTGGGGATAGCGGTACCGGTGGCTGCGGTAACTTTGGGCGCGACCATTATCGAGAAACACATCACCCTCTCGCGGACGGAACCAGGTCCGGACAGCGCCTTCTCGCTGGAACCGGACGAATTCAAAGCTATGGTTGATGCGATCCGCGTCGCCGAGAAAGCGGTCGGTGATGTGCATTTTGGATTCGGCGCCCACGAGGCGAGCAGCCGGGCTTTCCGTCGATCCCTTTTCGTCGTTGAGGATATGCAGCGTGGCAGCACGTTCACCGCCCAAAACGTCCGAGCAATCCGTCCGGGACATGGACTTCATACACGGCATTTGCACGAAGTCCTGGGACGCCGTGCGACTTGCGATATTGAGCGGGGAACGCCTCTGAACTGGGACTTGGTTGAGCGGCAATGAAGAATGCCGTTTCTCGTTGGAAAGCAACTGGTTTAAATCCATCGTTAGTGGCTCGCAAACTCTTGCAGCGGGCCAAGAATCTCATTCCGGTTTCAGGGTTTTATTTCGACCGGCCGCTCGTGGTCTTCCAGAGTGACGATTGGGGTCGCGTGGGCGTACGCGATCGGGAAGGCTTGGAACATCTCCGATCTGCTGGCCTAGCAATCGGCGAGCATCCATATGACTCTTACACCCTGGAGACGGCTGAGGATATCCGAGCCCTCATCGGAACACTGAAACAGCATCGCGACTCCGCGGGTCGCCACCCATCCCTAGGAATGAACTTCGTTCTCGGAAACCCTGACTTCGCCCGAATGGAAGCAGACAGTTGGCGAGAGATCTTTATCCGGCCGCTCACTGAAGGTCTTCCCGCAGGATGGATGCGACCGGGACTGAATGATGCATACCGGATGGGAATCGCTGATGGAGTCTTGCGCCCGGCATTACACGGCATAACTCATTTCTGCCAGCCGGCGGTCGAACGCAACTTGGCGGCAGAAGGCGAGCGAGCCGAACTTCTAAGGAGTCTGTGGCGCGCGGGAACACCATACATTCATTGGCGTATGCCCTGGGTAGGCTATGAGTATTGGGATCCCGAGGAATCCATCGACGCCCGATTCTTGCCGCCAGCCCTCCAACGAGACATGATTGCTCAGGCTGTCGGGGTGTTCACGAAAATGTTCTCCGTGCTTCCTGCGTCCGCTTGCGCGCCCGGTTATCGTTCCAATGATGATACCGTTCGTGCATGGGCTCAACATGGAATCAGGGTGGTGCAGAACGGACCGAGATTATTGTTTCCTCCTCACTTCGACAGCAATGAGGTCCTGCACTTATTTCGGAATTTGGAATTTGAACCCGCTGTGAACCCGAATTTTTCACTCGAGGCGTGTCTGCAGACGGTGGAGGACGGCTTTCAGAGAGGCCTGCCGGCCATAATATCCGTTCACTCTATTAATTTTCACTCCACGATCAAAGACTTCCGAACACGTACGTTAAGGCTCCTGGATGAATTCCTCACTACGCTTGAGCGGAAACATGCAGACTTGTTGTATGTTCACGACGGGGAACTCCGCGAGTTTGTGCGCCACGGAGTTTGCCATGTCGCCCAGGAAGAGTTGCGCATAAACGTGATCAAGAAAAGATTTACTAAAACATAGGTTACGGAGAGTAGAACCTACAGCCATGACACGGAGATCGATCCGGTCCCAGCGATAGTTGATCCATAACGGTTTCGCTGCAATGATCAAGTTCCGAAGCGTATGAAGATTCTGCTTTTGCATCCGGAAGACGCGGCAGAGGGCGGTGCCTGGAGCCGGGAGCACTGGGACCTTGTCGTCGACCTCGGATTTGCCGGGATTGAGGCTTATGCGCGTTACAGCCGGACCCTCAATAGTAGGTTTTTGAGCATTCACCAATTTGCGCGACATCCAGAAAGCTATCGCTGGGTGAATCAGTTTCTTGAACGAGGCAGAGGTAGGCTTTTCGATCGCAGGGGACTGGATTGGTGGGAGATTCTGGCCAATGAGAGTTATCAGGACCTCCACATACTTTACCTGTTCCGCCAGTTTCAGCGAGAACTTCGCAGCGGGCGTGTAGAACTGGCCGGGAGTCGCCCGCACCGTTTCACGCGTATTGCGGAGCAGGTATTCGGAAGCCCCGTTCGCTACTTTGAGGGCGATCGTGCGGGACTCTTTGATAGGAGTATCCATGCCCTTCGATCCGCGATTAAGTTAGAGCCAGCCCAGATTGCGGAGATCGCTTTTGATAAGTGGGATTCTGATTATCAGGTTCGTCGCCATTTCAAAAAGCACCTCCGTGCCAATGTTGAGGGGCCTTGCGTCTTGTTGCCCTCGGCGTACTCCAATGTGACGCGATCCGTGTTGGCATATGCCTCACAACTGCCCGATCGCAGGTTTCTGCTTCTTGGAACAAGGCGAAACGCAGTACCGAAGCGAACTCCGTTGAACGTGACGGTTTGCTCCATCGCTGCCTACGTTCGAAGTAAGGAGACGACCCGCGCGGAGGAGAGCGCGCTTCTAAAGGGATGGGCGGAATTCGCAAGGCGAATGCGGGCCGAAGATGAGGAATTTCTCTGCACTGAAAATGCAGGAGTATGGAATTATCTACCTGCATATCTGGAGCAGGGGTTGCTCCTACGGGACGCATGGTCCGAGGTACTTCAATCGGAGCAGGTAACCGCAGTTCTCTGCGGAGACGATCTGAACTACGCGACGCGCCTGCCGCTGATCCTTGCTCAGAAGGAAGGCTTGAACGCGGTCTACTGCAGCCATGGAGCGCTGGATTCTGGATTCTTTTTTAAGAAGCCTTACGCCGATTCATTTTTGGTGAAAGGTGACATGGAAAGAGATTATCTGGAGCGAGCGGCGGCAATCGGACGGGACAGAATATTAGTCGGCGCGCCAGCAAACGGAGCGACGGTTTCCCATTGGTCACCAAGCGGGGAAGCCATCGTATTCTTTTCCCAGCCCTATGAGGTAATCGGAGGGCGCCCAGACGCCATTTATCGCCAGATCATTCCCGCCCTTTACTCGGTCGCCACGGCTAGCAAGCGGAAACTGGTCATTAAACTGCACCCTTTTGAGAGCAGGCGGCAACGCCAGGCTCTCCTCAACTCAATTCTCGGCGACGCCGATCAGCATAGCGTCGAAGTGATCGGCGGAGTGCCTCCCGAGCAGGTCATGTCGCGAGCTTGGTGCGGCGTGACGATTAATTCCAGTGTTGCGGTCGAGTGCGCCATGCATGACATCCCATTCTTTCTCTGCGGATGGCTGGATTTTACGGGAGATGGATACTTGGAGCAGTTTGCCCGATACGGAGTGGCGGATGTCCTTCAATCCCCTGAGGACATCCACCGCATTCCCCAAATGGTTGCCGATTATCGACCTGATCCTGTGAGGCGGCAGAGAATTTGGCAAGCAGCCGATCCGAATCAGTTAGACGCAATTCTGTTCGCGACGCGACAGACGCGAGTGAAGCAGTGCGCGTGCTGAGTCCGATTCTGCGGCAGTTGGTGTACCCCACTTTAAGCAAAGCTGGGTATCTCCGATCGCGGGCCGTCGCGAACGTAGTCACCTACCACGGCCTACTCCCCGAAGGATATCGTGTTGCCGATACGTTTCTGGATAACACTCTGATTACGATCGAGTCTTTTCGTGCACAACTGAGAATGCTCAAAGAACGCTACAACGTAATTTCACCCGACCGTTTTCGCGGCTGGCTGAATGGTATGGAGGAGTTGCCGGAACGTGCTGTACTGCTCACATGCGACGACGGATTGCTGAATAATCTCACCGTGATGGCTAGAGTCCTGCAAGAGGAAGGGATGCAGTGCGTGTTTTTTGTGACCGGTGCCTCGTTGGAACCTGCTCCAAGGATGCTTTGGTACATCGAGCTGTACTTGATGTTGATGGCATGTCGCATACAGACGTTTCCACGCGAATGGAATGGAATACAAATTCCAGCGATCGAGGATGACGCGATATTGAGACGCTCGCAGTGGCTCAGATTGATTGACGATCTCTCGGTGTTCGATGCAATGCAGAGGGGAGAGTTTCTTCAGGAGGCGCAGCACTGGTGGGAACTTGCACTCGATTGGAAAGCACAGCACCTGAGTGATTCGCTGCTGTCGCAGCGCTTTCAGGTTCTAAGCGCGGATGACCTTCGCCATCTGGTGGACACCGGTATGACAATCGGGGCACATACGCTGAGCCATCCGCAATTGTGTCGTCAGCCGAGGGACTTAGCGTGCAGGGAGATCAGCGATTGCCGAAGTAGGTTGGAGAATTGTACGGGCCGAGCGGTGTGGGGGTTGGCCTATCCATTCGGAAATCCCGGTGCGGTTGCGGAGCGAGAAGTCCGACTCGCGCAAGAGGCCGGATACGAATGCGCTTTCATGAACGTTCCAGGAAGACTCCGGGAGTGCAACAGATTCAGCCTACCTCGTGTCCACGTGACCGCAGATATGTCGTTAGAAGGATACGAGGCTCACGTGTCCGGTTTCCATGAGAGGATTCAGCGCAAATTGGGACGCCAGTCTCTAACCTGACCTGTCATGCGAAATGTGACCGAGAGGTACAGCTAGCCTAGATTGCTGGTACCGAGTTGTGGCTTGTGCTCCGAATGCAGACGCAAGCTTTCAGCGTATACCATGTATTCTCAAGTTGTATTTTTCTGGAGCCGGCGAGTTGCGACTTACCATTTTGGAGGCCATACCCGACGACGCAGGTCTTCGCGGCGCGTGGAATGAGCTTGCTCTGAAGGTGGATCACCCGCAGGTTTTTTACACCTTCGAGTGGTCCGTGGCGGTACAACTTGCGTATCGCGCCACGCTGCATCCGCTGGTCTTTCTATCTTTTGACGACGCTGGCTCTCTTCAGGGCGTCGTCGCGCTAGCGACCCAAGCGGGTGCAAGTCAAGCCTCATTTCTTTGCGCCAACACTGGTGACTACTGCGATTTCCTGTGCCTGCCTGACGAAAAACCTGCGTTTGTCGCCGCCGTGATGTCCGAGTTGCGGAAACGAGGCATCCACAATTTGACTCTCACGAATTTACCCGCCGGCTCTACCACGGTTCCTGCCTTGCGCCGCGCCTCGGCCGATAACGGTTATCACCTGTTCGCAAGGACAGCATACGAATGCGCTCAGGTATTGTTGAGCAAACTGGAGAGACGCCCAGGCGAGAACACGCTGGTATTGCCGGGGAAGAAGAATCTACGGAGGGCTCTCAGCGCGATGGGGAAAGAGTCGCCGGTGCGACTCGATCACGCGCGATCTTGGGATGCAGTCGATGCCGTCCTGCCCGAATTTGTGCTTGCGCATGTGGCGCGGTTTCTGGCCACAGGCCGCATCAGCAATCTGGCGCGCCGGGAAAGACAGCTGTTTCTGAAGGAGCTCGCACGCTTGCTCTCAGAATCGGGCTGGCTTGTCTTGACACGCCTGATGTCGGCCGACAACGCGCTTGCCTGGAATTACGGATTCCAGTTCCACGACACATGGTTTTGGTACCAGCCTACGTTCGACAACAATTGGGAGCGTCATTCTCCAGGATTTTGCCTGCTGGCAAAGGTGATCGAGGAGGCGTCAGAGAATCGGGCGCTGAGTGTCGTTGATCTCGGGCTCGGAGCAGAGGAATACAAAGATCGGTTCGCTAACAGCAGCCACAAAACACTGTACGTGACTTTGTGCATCTCCATGGCGCAACACCTGAAGGAGATCTTGCGTTATCGCGCGGCCGCCATCATCAAGAACTCCCCAATCCTCGAGGCGGCGATTCGCGAAACTCTCGGGTGGTTGCGTGATTTGATGGAGCAGATAACAAGGGAGGGAGTTGCCTCGATACTTCGTCGGCTCGCACGTGCGATAACTTCAGTCTGGTCCCGAGAGGAGATTCTGTTATTCGAATGGACGGGGGGTGTTCCAGACTCAGGTACGTCGCGAATTGAGTTACTCGATTGGCGTAGTCTCGCGTCGGCCACTCTGCAGTACATCGACGATAAGGCTACCCTCGCGTACCTGCTGCGATCTGCTGCTCGTTTACGCGATAAGAAGTCAGAAGGATTCGGAATCATCGATCCAGAGGGGTTCTTCGTAAGCTTTGCGTGGATTACCGACTTTGAATCGGCGTTTCGTGCTGAATTGAGCGCAAACGTAAATCCCTCCTCCGCGGATTCTTTGCTGTTACTCGATTGCTGGACTCCGGTATCCAGACGCGATCGAGGTGTAGCCTTAAATCCGCTGGTCACTTGTATTGCGGAGAGGATGCAACGACAGGGTAAGAAAGTGTGGGCCTTTGCAGCTGAGGATGACGTTGCCTTGATAAAGAATCTGAAAGATGCCGGCTTCGAACAACGGTGGTCAATGTTGCATGCCAGCTCTCGGCCAGATTTATTTCGAGTACACCCGAACTGCAAAAACAATTAGACTGATGCATCGGCAATGATCACCGAACGAGCAGCTGAACCAGTCTATGTGGCGCCCACGACTTCTTCGGCCGACACGCCAATCTTTATCGTGGGGCTGAGCCGTAGCGGAACGACGCTGCTCTCCCGCATGCTGGACGCTCATTCGGAAATCGCAATCTTTCCAGAAACATGGTGGTGCGCGTTACTCGACCGGCTGGGATGCAACGCGGAATTCAGCAACCACTGGCAGACTTCACTTTTCTTTAACGAGGTCTGGAAGAACATGAAACCTTATCCCGACCCCGCAGCTCGGGTCGTGGCACGGGAGGCTTCCAAGCAGCCGAGCTACGCAGGGCCTACTGCCCGGCTTTTGGAAACACTCGGGCAGGCCTATGCGAATGAGCGCGGCGCAAGAATATGGGGAGAGAAAACCCCAGCACACGCACTATGGCTGCCTCAGATCAGAGCTCTTTTTCCCCGGGCGCGCGTGCTATTTATGGTCAGGGATCCAAGGGATGTTCTGGTGTCGTATGACGACCGCTGGAACGGAGCTCGCAGAAGCACGGAATATCTTGCTTGTACGGCCGCGCTGTTGAAGTATTACCTTTTTCATCTTTTTCATCGGCCGGGGTTCCCGCCCGACCAGGTACGCTGGGTAACGTATGAAGCGCTAACCTCGCAACCATCGGAAGAACTGGAGCGCATTTGCGGGTTCGTAGGGGTTGATTTTGAGCCCACCATGCTCAACTTCTACCATCGGCACAAGAACGTCGAGAGCGATACGCCTGATGGGCAACATCACCGTCTATTGAGCGAACCTGCCAAGGCAGACCACATCGGCCGCTACAAGAAGGCGCTGACTCAATCGCAGATCGCCTTGGCGGAAGTCTTTCTAAACCAGGAAATGCAAGCCCTGGGGTACCAACTGTCGCAATCTGGCACTCCCTTGTTCACGTCAGAAGAAGAGAAGTGCTTCGAAAAAGCGGAACGGTACTATGAGCAGATGATCTCGGGTGCCATCCGGAGGAGATTGCGGAGGAAAGGCAGGCTGAAATTGCGCGCCTACCAGATGTTTGGTCGCCTGCTTGATCTGATACCGTCGCTACGAGTTCCAGCGACGCACAACGATTGGCTGTCGCTGGCCGAATAGGGGGGGCCCAAGTCGCTCCCGTCGCCTCACGAGTGATACACGCCAGAACCAGAGGAGATACTGCCGAATCGGATTGAAGGTTCGTAAGATCAAAGCATGGCAGTTTCCTCTCCGCCGGTGTTTATCAGTGCTCCATCGGCGTCTGTTCTCGAAGAAATGCACTCGAGAGAGAGCGTCTATGTCGAGGACGAAGAGTTCCCGTCTGATCTAGCTTCCAATTACGACCGAATGCTGCAACCCTACGCTCGGCGCATCCGGCCCGGGATTTTACTTGTTGTAGCGATGGTCGCGGTTTTGCTGGTCGCGGTTTCTGTATATACCCTCTACAGTCCATTCAAATCAGGGATTTTCGTGCTGTCAGGCTCTCGGTAGCCAAAACCCTCAAAACGACGTCCCGGGTTTTCCGCTTGGCTGAGCTTGTTATATGCTCAGTGGACCGTCTCCCACTCTGGTTGATAGCGAGTGCTCGTAACGGGCATGAGTATCACTTTTTGCAGGTCAGAGGTCGCGATGGACTGTTCTTAATCAAGAGCGCGGGTTTCCATTTGCCTGGCGCCGCGCAGCAGCATCAGCCTGACGACGAGAATTGATGAATTCTGTTTCCTCCCACGAAGTGATCGCACCTCCCCCAACGCCTGAGCCCGATATCGCTTCGGAAGTGAGCGGAGAGTTTCGGCGCAATATGGGGCAGATTTCCCGTCACTCCCTGATCTTTTTCTTGGGCACAATTTTCACGATGGGGGCGGGCTATCTAGTCAAGATTTATGTCGCCCGGGTGCTTGGAGCAGAGCAATTGGGTCTGTACGCGTTAGGCATGACGTTGGTCAGCTTGACGCAATTGGTGAGCAATTTGGGTTTGCAGGGCACTGCTGCGCGATATATCGCTGTCTACAGCGCGACCGCGCGATTGGAGGATCTTCGGGGTTTCCTGACGCGGAGCGTCGGAATCGTAATTTCGTTGACTTCTATCTTTTCGATCGGCCTTGTGATCATGGGCGGTTGGCTGGCTCGTCACCTCTACCATGCCCCGAGCCTTGGGCAATACATGTCACTGTTCGCGGTGCTGACGGTCCTTGGAGCCGCCAATACGTTGTATTGCCAGATTCTTGCGGGCTTCAAGGACATTACCAAGCGCACGCTGATCACAAACTTTATTGGAACACCGCTGGTGATCTCTCTGACCGTGTTGTTGTTGGCGTTAGGGACGGGCATGCGAGGCTACTTATGGGCGCAAATTGTGAATTCGGTCGTTGTAGTGGCCCTGCTTGTCGCCGTTGCCTGGAGGTTGACTCCACCTGCGGCGCGTTTCTCTTGGCGCCCGTTGCCTCCCCTTGACCCCGAAATAAAGGCTTTCGCCGCGGCGGCCTTTGGAATGAGCGCAATCGAATTTCTTGTATCTCAGGCTGACAAGGTCTTGCTTGGTTTCTACTTGAGTCCTGCGCTCGTCGGCATGTATGTGGTCGCATCGACGATCGCAGCCCTGATTCCATTGGTTTTGCAATCGGTCAATCAGATTTTCGCTCCAGTGATCGCGGACTTACATTCGCGGAACCGTATCGATGTATTGCAAAGACTTTTTCAAACGCTGACCAAGTGGGTGCTGGGCGTTACGCTTCCGCTGGTGGTTGTCATTATTATCTTTGCTGCACCTATGATGCGGATTTTCGGAGCAGCTTTTGAGCCCGGTTGGCCGGTTCTCGTTATCGCATCGGTCGGGCAGATCGTGAACTGCGGTGTCGGTTCCGTTGGCCAACTCCTGTTCATGTCTGGAAACCAAAGGCGCTTGATGAAGGTGCAGTTTGTAATGGTCGGGGTATCTCTGCTGATGAACATCGGCTTGATTCCAGTATTGGGAGTGGTTGGTGCTGCCTTAGCCGCCGCATCAGTCAACGTGGCAGGAAACATCTGGAATCTTTTGGAAGTGCGGAAATCCTTACGAATTTTGCCCTACAATCGGAGCTACCTTGCATTGGCAATTCCAGCTCTGCTTTCGATAGGTGCGACGATCGTTGTCAAGTTCTACTCTGCGCGAATGACTCAGCCGTGGCTTGGCATTCTGGCGGCTTTGCTGGTGTCTTACGTTGTGTTTGCTCTTTTCGCATTGAAATTTTCGCTTGCGGACGATGATCGCATGATTGCTGCGAGTGCATGGGCACAAGTGCGAGGCAACTTCCTGCGGAGGTAACACTTGTGAGTGATTTCAGGTCGGTACGCCTACCCGAGGAACTCTGCCAGCAGGCGGAACATTGGCTGAAGGGTCGCTTTGACTCGCTCGAGGCTCTGATCACATTTGCCCTTCAGGAAATCGTGAATGACGATGCCTGCAAACTCGACGAGCAAGAGGAGGAGATGGTTCAGCAGCGGCTCCGTGATCTCGGGTACATCTAAATCGATGGTTTCTGACTGCATCCCTATTCAATGCAACGGCGTTCTCTAGTACTGGTTACAGTCGACTGTCTTCGAGCGGACCGCCTGGCTTTTGAAGGCTATTCGCGGCCTTTGATGCCATTCCTAAACAAACTGGCTGCGGATAGCGTCGTATTTTCGCATGCCGTTGTGGCAGGTGCTCCAACGTACTTTTCCTTTCCTGCAATCATGGCCTCGCGGTTTCCCCTTGGTTTAGGGCGCGAGGTTCTCGGGATTGCTCCGGGAGAACCAACTATCGCTACCGCCCTGCGAGAAGCTGGCTACGAGAGTGCCGCGTTTGTCGCTGGGAATCCATATCTGACTTCGCGGTTCGGCTATGATCAGGGTTTTGAACACTTTTCTGATTTTCTGGATGCAGGCCCCCCAACGGCCACCAATGTCAACGTTCCGGTAAACGGCCGCTTCGCACGGCTCAATCATTGGCTAGAGCGCCTGTCAAGTTACACAAAACTCACCGCCGCCACGTACGACGAAATGTATTTCCGATATTGTCAGTGGCGTTCCAGCCGGGAATATTTGTCCCTGGACCAACTACGTCGCTATCCTGCAGCCGACGTTGTGGTCGACGCTGCGTGCGCTTGGTTGAAAGAACGAGTGGATCAACCATTCTTCCTCTGGATTCATTTGATGGACCCGCACCATCCGTACTATCCCCCAGAAGAGGCTCTGCAATCGTTGGGGATCTCACATATCGATTCAAGGCGCGCTCGTTTCCTGAATTCGTTCTGGAATCGCGGGGATGTGTCGGCGGCAAGGCTGCAGCGGTACAAAAGGGAAGTGATGGCCCTGTACGATGCCGGCGTGCACTGGGTGGACCAGCAACTTTTACGTCTGGTTGACTTTCTCAAAGTGCATCAACTCTGGGTGGATACAGTGTTTGTTGTGACTGGTGATCACGGAGAGGAATTCCTCGAGCACGGAAATCGTTATCACTCGCCTATTGCCCTTACGGAACAACTCATTCACGTTCCGCTTCTGATCCGTGGGTTAACACCTACCCGAGTTGTGCCCGGCCCTTTTAGCTTGATTCATTTAGCACCGACTTTGCTTGAATCGTTGGGGGTGAATGTACCTAGCAGTTTCAAAGGGCGTGCACTGTGGAAGGATTTTTCGCAAGGTAAACAGGTCGACCTTCCCTCAATTGTTGAGTGCGTAGAATCATGTAACAATCAACTTTCCGTTTCGGATCGCAAGGGGAATCGATTGATGGCTGTGCTTGAAGGCGATTACAAGCTTGTTCTGCGGTTTCGTGAGGAGAACGACCATCTCTACGACTTGAAAAACGACCCTGAAGAAATGTATCCGTTACCTCACTCGGCGCAGGCAAAAGATCGTGCTCGACTATTGCAGTATGCCCGCCAACATTTGCGGCATACGAGAGAAGATCGCGACGGGATGCTTGAGTTGAGGTCGCGCTTTCGCGAGATTCACCAGCGTTTCGGTTTAAAATCCGCACCGGTAGAAGCGTCTGAGGACCGAAAAATCGCTGAAATCGGGGAGCATGGGTAAGATCCGTGTGCTGTTTTTGCCCCCCGTGGACGCGGACAACGTGAACGCGCAAAGTCTCAATGTGCGCGAGATCGTACTGCGGCTTGATCCCTTAAGGTTTCAAACTACATTATGGTTTGAGCGGGAACCGGATGCGAGACTGGTGAACGTTTCTGGGATTCGGCTAAAACAATTGCCGCAGCGCAGGCGTACTTTGCGGATTTTGAGGGAGATGCTGTCAGGATATGACCTCATTGGGTACATGGATTACAGCCCAGCCAGCTACTTGTTTCTACACCTGCCGAAACTGTTGCGGAGACGAGTGAAAGCGATTTTTCATGCGGAGGGAACTCCGCGACTTGTGAACCCATCCAACATTCTTCGTTTTCTCTACTATGGCATCGTTCCGCGCTGCGACGTTTATACGGGAATTACGAAATTCGTAGCTGGAGAAGTTGCCAATAGGTTCGGGCGGAGTGTGAGTTACATCCTGCCAGTTGGCGTCGATACGAGCTTTTTCAAACCACCCGCCGAAAGAGCTAACTCCGTTCCTGTGGTTCTGTTTGCGGGCGCGGTAATTGAGCGCAAGGGACTGCAAATCGTGTTGGACGCCGCTGCACGCTTCCCAGATGCAATGTTCCGAATCATTGGATCCCCACGCGAGGGATTCGATGAAGTGTTGCGGAAACGAATCCTTCAACTCGGTTTACAAAATGTTAGCCTCGAAGGTCCGAAGTCTCAGGCCGAGTTGCTCGAAGTAATGAGGAATAGCGATATTTTCTTGCTGCCGTCACGTTTAGAGGGAATACCGAAGGTCTCGCTGGAGGCGGGTGCCACAGGTCTGCCTTGCGTAGTCTTCCGCGATTACCAAACTCCATCGGTCATTGATGGAGTCACTGGTTTCCAGGTTGGCAACGATGAGGAGATGATGCAGGTGCTGGGAAGATTGATGTCGGATTCTTTCTTGCGAGAGCGAATGGGGAAGAAAGCCCGCGAACACGTCAAGCAATTCGAATGGGACACCGTAGCGCGACACTGGCAGAATGCCTATCTTGAGATTGCCGCCTCCCGTTTCTCGTGACAGAAACACTCTTCAGCCCTGAGAGTCCTCGCCCGCGTGCTGCGCACGGCGGTCTGCACGTTTTGACATTGACTCCGTTCTACCCAAACGACGACGACGATGCGTCTGGCTGTTTCGTTTACGAGCCATTGCTCTGGCTTGATAAGGCCGGGATAGATAACACCGTGTTTGCTGTGCAACCTCTTTATCGTGACACTCTCAGCAGCAAGTCACTGCGTATTCCAGCCCAGTGGATTCGTTATTTTGCGTTGCCGTCAGGTTTCGGCCTGCCGACCGCCGGAGCGTTTGTGTTTGCGCATTGCATTGGAAAGCTGCGCGAACTGAATCGCGTACGCCCGATCCATCTGATCCATGCGCATGGAGCATTGCCTTGCGGGCATGCTGCCATGCTGCTTAGTAGGGAACTCCATATTCCATTTGTGGTCACGGTGCACGGGCTGGATGCATATTCCACTGTTCAGGTCAGAGGATGGGCCGGAAGATGGTGCCGCCGGATTTCGCAACACACTTACATGGCATCGCGCCGCGTGATCTGTGTCAGTGAGCACGTACGAGAAAAAGTTCTTCAGGGTATCGGACGGAACGGTCGCACTTCGGTCGTATACAACGGAGTCGACCCGGACTTGTTCGCACCGGGAAACTCAGTTGCGTCGAATCATTCAGTGATACTGAGCGTCGGAAATCTGATTTCGGTCAAGGGACACGAGCTGCTCATACGGGCTGTAGCGTCTCTGGTACCGCAATTCCCATCCCTTGTCCTGGAAATCATCGGAACCGGACCCGAGCGCCAAAGGCTCGAGAGAATTTCAGACGAGCTGGGATGTGGTGATCGGGTGCGCTTTCTGGGACGTAAATCGCGGCGCGAAACTGCCACGGCTATGGAAAATTGCACTCTATTCGCGTTGCCTAGCCGCTACGAGGGATTGGGCTGTGTATACCTTGAAGCGATGTCGACGGAAAAAGCGGCGGTTGGGTGTCGGGAGCAGGGAATTGCGGAGATCATCCAGCAAGGGTCGAATGGCTTCCTCGTTGGGCCCGACAACGAAAGAGAACTGACGTTGGTCCTGTCGATGCTCCTCGGTGACGAACAGCGGCGCAGTAATCTGGGCCGCGCCGGCCGACAGACCGTTGTCGAAGCTCTCACACTTGCTCACCAGGCAGAGCGTTTAGCCCGGATTTATCGGGAGTGCGTGGGATGAAACGGCGTCTCGTCATCCTTACAGAGATTATCTCTCCGTATCGCATTCCCTTATTCAATTGCCTGGCTCAAGATCCGGGAGCCGACTTGCATGTCCTTTTTTTCTCTGAGAATGATCCAACGCTACGCCAGTGGAAGGTGTACAAAGAAGAAATCAGGTTTTCTTACGAGATACTGCCAGCCTGGCGTGGACGGACAGCAGGTTTCAACGTTCTAATAAATGGCAGGGTGGTTCAGGCTTTGCAGCGAGCATCGCCGCAGATAATCTTGTGTGGCGGGTACAATTATGTTGCTTCGTGGCAAGCCCTTATTTGGTCGCACATCCGAGAGATTCCCTTTCTTCTCTGGTCGGAAAGCAACCGATATGACGCGCGTCGGGGGCACGCCCCGATCGAAATGCTAAAGGCTGAGTTTCTCCGCCACTGCGATGGTTTTGTGGTTCCGGGCCGCGCAGCCGAGGAATACCTGCGCGCTCAAAAGATCCGTCGGCATAAGATTTTTTTCGCCCCAAATGCTGTAGATAACGATCTCTTCTCTTCGCTAGCTCAAGATGCGCGTCGAAACTCCTCTATTAGCCGGAGACAGTTGGATTTACCACATCAGTACATTTTGTTTGTAGGGCGGCTGGTGCGGGAAAAAGGGGTGTTTGAACTCGTGAACGCGTATGGTGCCTTGGACGAGGACTTGCGCCGTCGTGTGGGATTGGTGATCGTAGGAGACGGACCTGCCCGTGCGCAACTGCAGAAAGAAGCATCCCTTGTGACACCGGGAACGATTAAATTTCCTGGATTCGTGCAGAGGGAGCAGTTGCCGGCCTACTATGCGCTGGCTGAAATGTTCGTTCTTCCGACATATACTGACACGTGGGGTTTGGTCGTTAATGAAGCGATGGCTTGTTCAGCTCCTGTGATTGTGAGCCGGATAGCAGGTTGCGCTGCGGACTTGATTCAGGAAGACTGGAATGGCTTGCTCATTGAGCCGAGGGATGTGTCGTCCCTCAAGTCAGCAATTTCGAAATTAGCCGGGCGACCTGATCTTTGCACGAGAATGGGCGCTCGCGGCCGAGAACAGATCGCTCGATATTCGCCGATAGCGTGGTCCCAGGCCATAGCCGACGTAATCAAAACAATAGGAACGCCGTGACTGAGCGCATTCCGAGAAGCATCTTCATCATTGCAACGCTGCTGGGAGTATCTGTATTGGTCTACGCGGCCTACTCCCGGCCCTGGTATTTCACCAGCCAAACGTACATTTCAGGACTGATTTTTCTTGAGTTCCTCCTCGCAGCAGTATGGTTGTATCGCCGAGTCTTTTTTCCAGCCCTCCTCGTGACATTCCTGTTCGCAGGCATAAATTTGCCCGTTGGGCGCGGCTGGACGTCTGCGCGCTGGCTCGTCCTCGGAGTCGGAGCTTTGGTTGGTTTACTGCTCGTGCTCAAAGATCGGCGGCAGGACTTCGACCTTTTTCATCTCGCCGCGTTCTTTACAGTCCTGACGGGACTCGTGTCTGCGGCGGTATCGCAGTATCCAAGTGTCGCTCTATTGAAGGTATTGAGCTTCCTTCTATTGTTCATTTACGCAGCGACCGGGGTGAGAGTCGCCGCGATCGGGCGTGAGAAAAACTTTTTTAACGGATTATTGGTCGGATGTGAAGTCTTCGTAGCCGCGAACGCTTTCTTCTATGCCGTAGGTGTAGAAGCGATGGGGAATCCCAATTCTTTAGGTGCTGTAATGGGAGTAGTCGCGGCTCCGATCCTGCTGTGGGGAATTCTCTTGG
>Ga0126371_10000587_pt1 | contig 30114 bp, 39 predicted proteins | sample PanSoiMetaPlot_4_FD_110145 | JGI IMG/M metagenome (GOLD analysis project Ga0126371, IMG submission 110145) | Tropical forest soil microbial communities from Panama - MetaG Plot_4 | ecosystem: Environmental > Terrestrial > Soil > Tropical forest > Bulk soil | place: Panama | collected 2016-02-17 | reverse complement strand
TCGCAAGGTGCCGCATACGGATCCCTGCGGCGAACAAATCAGGACATGCCAGCTCTGACGATCGAGCGGGTGAATGTACCTTCCGGAGGAATCCACAGTCGAGGCCACCAGTGCGGTATCGGCCAGGAAAATCCGCGCACGTAACATCTGGGCCGCAACCAGCAGGCGTTCGCATTCACGTTTCGGAAGTGCCGACCGCAGCGAAGTAGTGCCTTCCAACGGAGGGAGAACCATCAAGGAATATCCGGCTAGGTTCATGTTCTTGCTCCAGTTTGATTTGCCTTGAGAGCGAATTGCCCCCGGAGTCGGTGGTGACCTCGTATAAGCAGGGGGTGTCATCGGTGCTCCTCAGTTCTACTCGAGCTCCCCTTGAGGGGCTGCTCTGTGGAACGTTGCTATTCACTCAAGGCGGAAACGGCGGCGGAATTAGGTCACGTGGAGGCAAAAAAATTTATGCGCAGTTGTTCGGAAGGCCGGACGATCGGCGTGAAAGAGTCGCTCAATCATTGACAAGTTGTCGTCGAGTCAAGTTGTTAAACGGAAGTTCCCGGGTTAGAGAGTTGCTAACTTCCGTATTGACTTGGTCTAACAAGCGAGGCTATCATTCGCCTCACCCTGGAGCACCGTCTTCCCCGCACATCTTTATGTCTGCCGAGAGTGAGGCCGGTCGTGAGCACCTGACCGAGTTGCTGGTCCGGTGGAGTCAAGGCGACAAGGGTGCCTTGCAGTGTCTGATTCCGATCGTTTATCAGGATCTCCGCAAGCTTGCGCACCACCATCTGCGGTGAGAGCAGCAGAGGGAAACGATCGAAACCGCCACGGTCGTGCACGAGGCTTATCTGCGGCTCGCAAAATATTCACCTCGTGCTTTACGCGACCACAAACAGTTTTACGCTATGGCCTCGGGAATCATGCGTCAGGTGCTCGTTGACCGTGCGCGCGAGAAACAGGCTCGTAAGCGGGATATGGGCCTCAAGTTAGAGTTGACGCCGGACATGGCCCCGATCAGCGGTTAAGAACTGGATTTGCTCTTACTGGACGCAGCTCTAAGGCGGCTAGAGAAATTGGATGCGCGTCAGAGCCAAATTGTGGAGCTGCGTTTCTTTGCCGGACTTTCGATCGAGGAAACAGCGGAAGTACTCAGAACGTCGCCGAGCATCGTTACGCGAGACTGGCTAACGGCGCGCGCCTGGCTACAGCGACGATTGCTGCATGAAGGAGAGGCATCGAGAGTGGGGGCGGACCATGTCTGAAGGTACCAGTCCACAACCGACGATGACCCCCGAGCGATGGCATCAGATCAAAGATTCTCTTGCTGATGCAATTCGCCTTCCCGCCGAGGATCGTCCTAGATACATTGCAAAAGTCTGTGGCGATGACTCCGCATTGCGGACAGAATTGGAGTCGCTCATTGCCGCGCATGAGATCGCGGAGCGTGGCGCTTTCGACAACCCAGCATTTGACATCACGACTTCTCAAATTTCCCATTCGCCAACGCCCGACCGATTAGTCGGGCGCCAAATTGGTGCGGTAACCCATTCCGCGCACACTGATCAGGAACTGTGGTTCACTGGGCTTTGACTCGATTTTCTTGCGCAGGTTTGTGATATGGGTATCCACAACACGGTCGGTAACGAAGGTCTCCCGCCCCCAAACTTCTTCTAGCAACCTGTCGCGGCTGAGCGTGTGGCGACGATGGCGGATGAAGGTAGTCAGCAGCTTAAACTCAATTGGGGTCATTTCGACGGCTTCCCCGGCTCGGCGTAGCTCGCATCTCGTGAAGTCCACCTCCGCGTCGCCAAAACGGTACGTCTCAGGCATCTCTCCCGCAGACCGGCGCAGTGCGGCCTTGATACGCGCGCGCAGCTCGCGTGGGCTGAAAGGCTTCGTGACATAGTCGTCGGCTCCCAGCTCTAAGCCCAGCACCTTGTCAGATTCCTGTGTTTTTGCCGTGAGCAGGTCAGGAGTCGGGTTCAATTACTACCTGACGAGAAGTGAGGGTGTTCCCGCGAGATGAGACTCGGCAAACTTCTTGACGGGGTTCTTGAGCCGATGGTTTAGGGTGTCGGGAAACGGAAGGTACGCCAAAGTCACTTCGCTCTTCCGAGAATGATGGTTATAATGCCTGTTCCCCCGATCAATCCTCTGTGATTCCATCGGAAAGCAATCGGAGTTGCTAACTCGGAAGAGACTCATTGACCCGAAGCTCAAAGCTGCGGGTTGGAAGATTGTTCCTTTTTCCTCACAGCAATCACTTCTCAGCGACGGTCCCTGCGCGATTGAAGAGTTCGAGACTTCCAACGGTCCTGCGGATTATGCGCTCTGCGCAAACGGTCAGATCGTTGGCATTGTCGAAGCGAAGAAACTCACCCTAGGGCCACAGGGCGTTCTGATGCAAGCCGAAAGGTACTGCAAGGGGATCATTGACAGCCCGTTCAACTACCGAGGGTTTCGGGTTCCATTCCTGTATTCAACCAACGGCGAGACGATCTGGCACCACGACATTAGGCACGAACTCTCCCGGTCCCACATCATTTCGCAATTCCACACTCCTGAAGCTCTGACCGAGCGACTTCAGAAAGACTTCGACACTTCCTGCCAGATTCTGCTTAAAACGCCGAACGATCACCCGAGACTCCGTCCTATCAGCGTGAGGCGAATGCGGCCATTGAGAAGGCCATAGGTGACCGTAAGCGGCAGATGCTCGTTGCCATGGCGACCGGGACGGGCTGGGCAACGCCCGCCTTAATGGTCACAACTGAATTGTTGACCGCATGAGCTGAACTTGGTAAGGGAAACCGGTTGACATGAGATAGAAGATCGTCAACATGCGGCCCGCAGAGTCCCACTGCGTGTATTTGTGAAGCAAGTAGGCCCCATAAGCAAACGCTGGGTGATCGATGCCGGGACCGGTGCACTCGGTGTAGGGAGAGCTTGGCCCAAACATGTAGCGCCCCCAAGCTCTTTCACGCTGGGGAGAAAAAATCACTGTCTCCTCCGCGGATCGCATTCCCCAAGGCGTGTCCGCGATGCGCGCTACGATAGGAAGGTGATGTGCCTCTTCGACGACGTCTGCAGGGCCTGAAGCTGATAAAGCAGGATCCACTTGTCCAGGCCGGCGATTCGTCCTGCTGAGAGCGACGTCCAGTAATAACAGGTGCTGAACAGCGATTTTGTCGACCCTTCATCGGGCAGCCACGAACCCTCGCCTGCCCAGTACTGTGTGCCCTCTTTGCTTGGCAATCCACGGACAATTGGCATGAAGGCGAGGTTGACACCGGAGGGCCACTTGGCAGCGATACAGTCAGGGCGCACGGGTACATCGGGGGACAAAGCTCTTCGCAAAAAAGGACGAAACTGAGCTGCAGGATGCATCTCAGGCGAGTTGCTACAGCTATGACAAGAGCTAGTCGCGTGGAGTTAGGAGCTTAAAATCTGAGCATCGCGGGGAGCGATGATATCGTCCGGGAAGCTTGGGTGAGAATTGCTTAAGCAGAGGAATTTTCCTCATTGAAAAAACTCCTCAGCAATCGCCGCAATTTTTCTTGCTCCATTCATGATCCACGGGGCCCTTCCAACCGATACTGAAACCGCTTTTGGTAGCAGCGTAGAAAAATGCAACTTGCACACCACTGGCTCGGAATGGCTCGTCACTTGCCAATGACTGAGGACGTTAGAAGCTGCGCAAGAGAAAATCTCTCGCGCTCCCCAGCACTTTTTCTCGTATCCACGCCTCACCCCGGGGCGACGGTTGGATCATTATGTCTGTGATTACGCTCACAACTTCTGATCGGGTCGTCAGAAATCTGGAGCTACGCTGACTAGCGGCGATCTGTTGGAAGATTCCGGTTGATCCGGCACTTCGACGAGCACTGAAGGCGAAACGTTGGCACGCTCTGAGCTCATGAACGTTTCAGAATCGGCCTGTGTTCCTGAGGCGACAAAGAGAGCGTAGAAAGCCTATTATTGGCAGACTATTTCGATTTTTCGCCGCGAACTGGAGGTCCTTGTGTCTCACGACCAAACGGGTTCCCAGACGTTCGCGGCCGACATTTTCAACAAGACTGTTGAATTGTCGGTGGCGGTCCTGCGGGAATCGTGCTCGCGCTTTTGCCTGTTCGCCCAGTTTGCGGCGGTTGAAACGAATGTGTTGTTGTTGGGACAATCCGGCACAGGCAAGGAAGTCGTGGCCCGCTTCACCCACCGGGGTCGGCTCGGCGAGTTGGTCCCATTCGTGAGGTGGAAAGGTCGATCGCGGAACCGCATGAATTCCGACCATAGCATAGCGCCCAGACATAAATATAAAGGGCGAATCTTTATGAAAAATTGAGATGTGAGGATCATTTGCAGGCTCCGATCCTATGCTCGAAGAAAGTTCGCTCCATTGGATTACGCGCCAGCTTGAGCGCTGCGGCAAAATGCTCGCGGGCATTCTCAAGATGGCCGCTGTCCATCTCAAGCTCGCCCAGCGCTGCGTGGTAGAAGGGATAGTTGGCGAGACGCTCTAAGTCTTGAATCGCACGGATCTCGTCCAACCCGCGCTGTGGCCCTTCGCGTTGCGCGACGGCAATAGCTCGGTTGAGGGCCACGACGGGTGAAGGTCGAATCGCCATCAGCTGGTCGTATAAGCAAATGATCGTCGCCCAATCTGTGTCTTCGGTGCGTTGTGCCGACGTGTGGACCCATGCGATGGCGGCCTCCACGTGATAGTCGCTAAGTTCTGGGCCCGTTGCCGCGCGCTCCAGCAGCCTGAGACCTTGTTCCGCCAAGGCTTGATCATACTGCGAACGATCCTGGCCGGCGAGCGCCGTCAAGTTGCCGGAACCATCGAGCCGCGCCGGCAGCCGCGCTGCGTTCAAGGACATGAGAGCGGCAAGCGCGTAAGTCGAAGGAACCGCCCCAAGCGGGTTTTTCAAGAGCATTGACGTAAGGCGCATTGCTTCGTGGCAAAGCTCAACCCTCACTGCTTTCTCCGCCGAGGCGCCGTGATAGCCCTCGTTGAAAAGCAGATAGAGGGCACGCTGTACCGCTGGCAAGCGGCGGGCAAAGTCCACGGTACCGGAAATGTCGAATAGTTTCGTGGAACTGGCGAGCACCTTCTTGGAGCGCGTAATGCGCTTCTCGATGGAAGCATGGCTGCTGACGAATGCGCTGGCAATTTCCTCTACGCTGAAGCCGCACAAAATATGCAGGATCAGCGCAGCCTGTGCTTCTTCTGACAAACGAGGGCTGCAACAGGAGAACATCATTCGCAGCTCATCGTCTTTCACGGCGGCCGGGCCAAATTCCTCTTCGACGGTAGGCGCCAGCGTCCACTCGCTCTCAAGTTGGCGCGTCAGTTCGGGCGCGAAGGTCCTTGCTGTTCGCTCGCGCCGGAGGGCATCGAGCGCGCGATTCTTGGCAGTGGTCATGAGCCAAGCGGATGGATTTTCCGGCACGCCTCGGTACTTCCAGACCTCAAGCGCCCGGCAGAAGGCTTCTTGCACCACGTCTTCTGCCAGGCTGAGATTGTGAACTCCGAAGATGCGCGTCAGCGTGGCGACCATTCGACCCGCTTCGTGCCGGAAGAGATGTTCGCTCAGTTCCATTACATGTCCAGTTTCATGACCGGACGCACTTCGACTGCCCCGTCGCGCTCAAGAATGGGGCAGCCTTTGGAGAGTTCAGCCGCCTCGTTCAGGTTTTTGGCCACAATCAAAGTGTAGCCGCCGACCACGTCTTTGACTTCGGCAAAAGGACCGTCGGTGACGGTTTTGCGCTTGCCACTTACCAGCTTGCCGGCTCGCTCCAGCGGCTGGCCACGGTCTTTAACATGGCCTTTTTCCCCCAGTTCCTTGAACCAGTTCATCCACTTCTGCATGACTTGCTGCATTTCGGCGGGTGATCCATCTCTGGATCCGCCGCGGTAGAGAAATACAAATTCGCTCATCTTCTTCCTCCTTAATGATCTTGACTTCCATCCTCTAGACGTTTGGAACCCATCGCAGCGGACATATTTTTGATGATAAAGGCTAGGAGTTACCTGGTAGTGAACCCGGGGAGCGCCTCCGCGCCGACCACCCGGCTAACGACCTGCCCTGAAGGGCCATCCTTCCAAACTGCCCAATACCGAGCTACCTACGAGAAAGACCGTATTGCAGAGAGAACCCTCTGGGGTTATTCGGTCTGAGGGCAAGAAGATTATCTGTCCGGGCCCGCGAAAAATACTCAAACAAACATCAACCCCATCGTAAGAGTTCAAAGCCACAGGAGACAAGCATGCCAACTCATTTGACTCCCGAGGAGATGAAGCACTTTGTTCGAAACCATTTCGACGACTTTGTGAACGAGCGAAACGCTGCCGTGATCCGCAAGAACATGACACCTGATTTCTACGATCATGACGGACCTGGCGGAAAGCCCACGGATCTTACCGGCGACGAACAGATGATGGTTAGCATGTACAAGGTTATGACGGATTTGCGTATCACGATCGAGGACATGATCGCCGAAGGTGACAAGGTGGTCTGCCGTAACGTTTGGCGGTGGACGGACAGCTCCGGCAAGAAAATGCAATTCCACGGATTCGTTCTGTGGCGCTTTGAGGGCGACAAGATCGCCGAGCGTTGGGCTACCGTAACGCCCCCGTCGGAAAGCGCCGCTTGGGTGGCCGAACCGGTGCGGGAAGTGGCGGAGAAGATAGCTAGCTAACCCCGGAGGAACCGTGCACGCATCGGTTCAGTCAAACTCAGAGCTAATCGCGGCCTAGCTGGACGCTGTGGTTCGCAAAGATTCCTCAGCCGTGGACCACTTCTTCGCTCCGGATGTCGAATACATGGTCAATGGCACACCGATCCCGGATTCGGCGGGGGTACTCCCGCCAATCTCCGCGGATTGTCTTGCAGGGCTCCCATGGCTCGGTCTGCATCGTGGCCGAGATGAGGTTAAGAAGTTTCGGGCCCACATGCACCGAAACCTGGAGGTCACCGCATTTGGTCCTCGCGAGGTGATCTCGCAAGGCAACAGGGCGGCTGCGTTCGGGTGGTTTCGGCTGCATGCCTTGTCCACGGACCGGACTGTGGATATTGCGTATTGGATCCGATTCGAGCTTTGCGATGGCCTGATCACTAAGTACCGCTTCCTCGAAAACACGTTTGATGTTGCCCGTGCCTTTCGGACAGACGGCAATTGGGTGCTTGAAACCGACGGTGCGAAACACCGCATCCCCGCAACAAGCCAGACAACGCGAAAGCGCCGTTCAACCGCGGCCTGAGAGCCGTGTTGGAGAAGACAGATGCCAATAGCAAATACCACCACTCTATCTATTCTTCCGTTCACTTCAAGTGAACCGGGCGCATGGTCGAATTCATACCTGCTCAGCGGAGAGTCCGAAGCGGTTCTGTTCGATGTGTTCATGCTTCCGAGTGAAGCCGCCCAAATCGCGGACGGGATTGCAAGAACGGGCAAGGCACTGAGCACGGTAATGATCTCGCACGCCCATCCCGACCACTTTATGGGTTTGGAAGTGATTCGGGATCGTTTTCCGCAAGCGCGAGTCGTGAGCACCGGGAACGTAGTTGCAGATATCGAGGCCGATGGACCGTGGATACTCTCGATGCTGCAAAACAAGTTGGGAGCGCAGGGACCGTCAAAACTGGTAATTCCCGAGGTTCTGGTTGAACCATGTTTGAGCGTGGATGGCATTCAGCTCGAGGTGGCTGAATTTGGGGAGGGCGAAGCCAAACATATTGCTGCCGTACTCATTCCGGAGATGAAGGCGCTTCTCGCCGCGGATTTGGTTTACAACCAGGCGCATCTGTATTTGCAAGAGCGGCATTTGGAGAGCTGGCTCGCGCGACTCGATGAACTCGAGAATTTCGCGAAAGGACGTGTAGAGGCGCTTCATCCCGGCCATGGCAAGGCCACCGGCCTCGAACTCATTGGGCAAACACGTGCCTACCTTCACGATTTTGCCAACGCAGTGAAGACCGGTGATCCCAAAACCGCTGAGCAACGGATTTTGACCAAATATTCCGACTACCATGTCAAGCAATTCTTAACCGTGTTCAGCATACCAGCCTATTTTCCGGCTCCGGATTTGAAGGCTACGGCCTGAGGCGGACTGAACAACTAGAACTAAAGACAGAGCCAAGAATTACTTTTGCCATAACTCATTTCTGCGCTTGGGCTGCGGATTCTAATCCAGGGCAGCGCCCGCGCTCGCGTTCACCACCGTCCCGGTCATCATGCGCGCGCGATCGGATGCGATCAACACGGCGGCGTTGGCCGTGTCCTTGACCGTAGCTGGAACTTTCAGGAAATTGGAGAGGGCGACTTGTCCGATCGCCTGCTCCTAGGTGATGTTCATTCTGGCAGCCACGAACTCCATAGTCTGCTGAATGGGCCGGCTGTCGACGTTCGCAACCGTTCGAAGGCACACTACCCGTACGCCCAAGGGGCTGACTTCGAAAGCCAAATTCCCGGTCAGGTTCTCGATCGCGCTGAATGCCGCGCCGATCGCGGTGGCTCCAGGCACGTGCGGACGCGCCGGGCTGCCCGTAACGAAAATGATCACGCCGGATTTCTGCTTGATCATATGGCGCGCTGCGGCACGGGCCGTGATGAAATGCGATCGTACTATTGTGGTTAATGCGGCCATGAATTCATCGACTGCCAAGTCCACGGCGACCTTTCCGTTGCCGTACTCGCTGGCCAGTGGGCCGGTTAGGTCAACCAAGATGTCGATCTTGCCAGCTTGCTTCGCGACATCATCGAGATATCGGTTTACGCCGTTGTCGTCGAGGGCGTCGACCACAGCCGTCTGAGCTTCTCCGCCGACCGCTCTAATCTGCTCGGCAACTGTCTCCAAGCTGGCCTTTGTTCGACCGGCCAAGAAAACTCGCGCACCTTCCGCAGCAAACTCCTTCGCGACGGCGGCGCCAATCGAACCGCCCGCACCGAAAATAACCGCCTGCTTACCCTTCAGGATGGGAATGCTATTCATTGGATTCTCCTTCGGTTTCGCATTTCTGATTCGCACTTTCAATCTCAAGACGCTTGAACGAGTGTGGACCGGACAATTTTCTAGATACTTCGCCGCGCTGGTGAGGGGGTCGATGGGATCAACAATTCGACGACGTGGAGTAGTGCAAGAAGCATTCACCGAGCGAATCGTATTCGGCTTGGCAAGGAATCGCCCAACCGTGCGCTGGCCTGGAAGATCGCAACGATGGCAAATGACAATTGTCATAGGGGAGCCGTGATCATCTGCACGGGCGCAGTGCCGGCAAGTCATTGATGATGACCTAATTACAAACGTCGGCCATGCAGCCACGGCTAGGGCGGGACGAGGACCCGAGGTGGAAAGTCAGGGCTTAGAGTCTTAAACGAAACCAAGAAGCAAACCTCCAGGCACGATTTTTTTCTTCGGTTTGTCGGTTTTGGCAGATCTCGTTCGTCTAAGAAGTGAAGGGCAGAAGAGCAACGATTGCTCGAACGCAGGGAATGATCTGAGAGCAAAAGGTGAGTTTATGTCGCTACACATCAGAAAAGAGCAAACAGGGGATGTGGCCGTCCTGCAATGTGCCGGAACAATGGTGCGCACCGAATCCCTCAGCCTTCTAAGAGACGCTGTTACCGGTCTATCGCAGGCGCGCGTCATTGTAATTGACGTGTCAGAAGTCCCAATGGTCGGGGCTCGTGGCCTTGGAACGCTAGTGTCCTTGCATAACTGGGCGTGTTCGAATGGCATTCAGCTAAGGTTGGTGAATCCTTCCAAACTAGTGCGGGAGATGTTAGAGCTGACCAGACTGACATCTGTTTTGCATGTCTCGTCGCTCGATGACGTCATAGAGATGTTTTGCAACTCAGATCGCGCGATCGAGATTGTGGATCGCGCTGTCGCTTAGTTCGATGTTTCTATTCGCTACTTCACGGGCTCGATTAGACAAAGGGGCTCAAAACTTTGGTCGGCCCGCCATTTCGCAGACGAGAGGGCGAAATGGCGGAGTTCGACCAGAGCCATCTTCATCTAAGTCAGAACGCCTGCCTGTCACACAGGAAGCCGCGGGTTCGAGTCCTGTCGTTCCCGTCATATTTCCGACAGAAGTTGGCTTTAGAGGTTAAGACGGTTCACAGCCGAACCTGTCCGGGAGGGAGGGAGCGCTCGAAACCAATGTAGGTCCTGTTCCTCATGCTGCCGCCGGAAAGCGCACGACCCCGCATCGCCTCGATCGTTGCATGGATTCCTTCCGTGCTCCGGCCCGTGCATTTGCCTGTATCTGTGAAGTGGAGAGAGGAGTCGCTCATCTGCGCTCCCTACCTATCCTTTAGGCCCTGCGGGCTCTTCACATTGTGAAAGGTCTGGTTCGCAAAGGACCGGCCTCGTGGAGGCCCGGCTGGAAGCTCATGTGGCAACCGTGTCTTTGGTTGCCACTTTAAGTAATAGGTTATCTCAAGAAAATCCAATACAATTCCGATTTCTGACTAGATCCCGATCAGATTGAGATCAGCGGCAATGTTCTTGAGAGGCAGATAAATTCTGAACTCTCACTAGAGTTCTATGCGCGTCTTCTACGGCTGGTGGATAGTTCTGGCTGCGTTCCTCAATCTCTTCTTCTCTGTTGGGATTATCTACTACGGCTTTCCGGTTTTCTATCCATCCCTGGTCGATGCTCTCGGCTTTACTCGGACACAACTGACACAGGGCTTTCTGCTGGGATTTGTGATCGCTGGTCTTCTGTTCGGGCCTCTGGCGGGTGTTCTGATCGACCGTCTGGGACCGCGTCAGGTGATTCGAGTCGGTATTTGGTGTGTTGGGCTACCGCTGATCCTGATGGGCTATATGACACACCTATGGCAATACTATTTTCTCTGCATCGGGGAAGTTCTTGGCTACGTACTGACCGGGCCTATTCCCAACCAGGTCTTGATCTCCAACTGGTTTCGGCTGAAACGCGGCCGTGCCATGGGCACCGCTTATCTTGGGTTAGGTGTGGGCGGTGCAGTTTCCCCACTGCTCATTAACAGTTTGATTCAGGGCTTTGGTTGGCGACGTGCGTTTGAAATCATTGGAGCGCTAATCCTCATCGTGCTGTTCCCGGTTTCGCAATGGATCACACGCTCCAGTCCGCGTGACTTGCATCTTCTTTCCGACGGAATCTCCCAGGCGGCTCTCGCCAATGAACCTGCCGCGAATAAGCGAGAGTCCGTGGTTGGAATTAGCGTCACTCAGGCTGTTTACACCGTCAACTTTTGGCTTATCGTGGCGGGATGCACCTTAACCATCGGCGCCATTGGCGCAGTGACCCAACACTTGATCCTCTTTCTTACTGGTGAAGGATACTCATTACGTGGCGCCTCCCGTGTATCCAGCGCGCTGCTTGTTTCAAGCCTTGGTGGACGGGTGATCGTCGGATGCTTTGCCGACTCCTACAGCCGAAAGAATGTCATGGCATTGTTTTATCTGGTTCTGGCTTTGGCCATACCGTTACTGTTGGCGGCTCCCAGGCCTGCTGCCGTCTGGGGCTTCGCGTTACTTTATGGGTTTGCCATGGGCGCCGACTACATGTTAATTCCTCTCGTGGCGGCGGATTGCTTTGGATTGTCCGCCTTGGGAAAGCTCTTGTCTCTGATCATCATGGGATATTCGATGGGCCAATGGTTTGGACCATGGGTCACGGGCAGAGTCTTTGATACGTACCACACGTACAATCCCGCCTGGATCATTATGTCGGCCGCGGCAGCTGTGGGTGCTGGGCTGATTTACGCGATAAGACCGGATCGGCAAACGGCTATTCGCAATCGACGCGAACCACCGTTCTTACCTGGGATGGCTCCAACCCGAGAGTCGCGCTAGTTCGATCAACGACATTTTCTATCTAACCAGAAGTGACGGCCGGACTACTCTTCGCTGCTCCGATACACGAAACGTTTAGCTTCTTTTTACGAATTGAACCCCAGTATGAGTAAGCAGCGGCATCAACGAACGAGGCCAGTCGATTTCTGCTCATGATGCAAGGGGCCGCTCCGTCACGCACCTCCAATTACTGTGGTCAGAACTCCCAGGCCCGTCGGAATTGACGTTTGATCCAACTGCACCCTTACGCACGCAATCTCTATGAATAAGTCCGCTCGAAGATAATTGATATTGTCATCCAAGTACGGCCAGCCGCGAACGAATTGACGCATTCTAAACGAGGATCGGCTTCGATGTGAAATGGCAGGTACATGATCCATATGCCTCCCCATCCCTTTTCAGAAAAATATCCTGTGCGTTTCATGAGCCTCGAAAAGTTGCTCCCAAGAGCTCGTCTTCTCGTGCTGACCGCCGCTCTCACCGAGCAACCCGCGGGATGTTAGGAAAAAAACTCGTCGCCCTTCCTGACGGCGCTACCGTCATCAACATTGCACGCGGCGGCCTGATTGACCTTGGAGCGTTGAAAACGGAAGTCAGCCGAGGCCGGCTTCGCTGCGCCATCGACGTCACCGATCCCCTGGAACCTCTTCCGTAGGCCATCCCTTGCGAAACATGAATGGAGCAATCGTGACTCCTCACGTCGCAGGCAGCGGACGCCAGGTACGGGAGGAAATTGCGAATGTAGAACTCGACGATCTCGAACGATTCTTTCGGGGGAAGCCGGTTCAGAACAGAGTCACAACGGCCAAGCTCGATTGGATGACATAATGAAAACGTCATTTTCGAGTCTGGCCTGTCCCAACTGGGCCGTGCCGCAAATCATGGAGATCGCTGCAAAGTGTGGATACCATGGCATTGAGCTCCGTTTTGTTGAGGGCCAGGATTCACTTTGGAAGCTCCCGGCATTCACCCAAGGTTTGGCGGAAACGAAGATACGATTTGCCGATCGAGAACTTGCGATTCCCTGTGTGGATACGAGCTGCCGCTTTCACTGGGTCGAAGAACAGGAACGCAGAAGGTGGATTGAGGAAGGTGAACGGATGTCGGATTTAGCGGCAGCGTTGAAATCACCGGGTATCAGGGTCTTCGGCGACAGGATCCAGCCTCACGCCGATAAAGCATCGACCCCGGCGTGGATTCCCGAGTCCATCCAGACCCTAGCAGAAAGCGTCAAGTCGAAAGGAATACAATTCTGGCTCGAAACGCATGGCGATTTCTCGTCGTCCGCTGCTACGAAGGCAATCGTCACCGGAACGAAGGCTCACAACGCCGGCGTGATTTGGGATCCAGTGAACAGCTTTATGGCAGAGGCTGAACGACCGAGAGACGGCGCCTTGCTGCTGGGACCGACAATCAGCCACGTCCACGTGAAAGACGTCAGCCGCAATTCAGAAAGCTGGAGATACGATCTTCCGGAAACTGGTCAATTCCCTCTGAGTGAATTGCTCGAATCATTGAAAGCATTGCGCTATGAGGCGTTCTTGTCGTTCGAGTGGGAAAGGAAAATGACACCCCGAACTAGTCGGCACAGAGATCGCTCTGCCTCATTTCGCCAGCTGGTTCCATGCAGCGTATGCCAATAGCCCGAATTGAGAATGCGATCTTGCGACCCCTGCGATCGGAAGACTTATCGGCGGCACTTCGATTGTCCGCGCAAGCAGGTTGGAACCAAACCGAGGAAGATTGGGCGATGCTGCTGGATCTCGCTCCGGAGGGTTGTCTCGCAATCGAAATTGAAGGGAACCTCACATCGACAACAACATTACTGTGCTATGGACGGAAACTGGCATGGATTGGCATGGTCCTGACAGATTCGGCCTATCGGCGTCAGGGACTCGCGCGAAAGTTGTTCGAGGAGTGTCTCAAACGAGCCGACAGAATGGGAATTGAGACCCTCAAACTCGATGCTACCGATCAGGGGCAGCCCCTCTACGAGAAATTCGGATTTCGATGCGAGCAGGATATCGAGCGTTGGTCGCGATCCGGTTGTGATGCTGCACCAAAGTTTGCAGCCGTTGATGTCGATCCGTCATTCGCTAACATTGACTCGCACTATTTCAGAGCCAATCGCTCAATCCTGCTGGCACGACTGGCATCGCGCAGTTCCGTTCGCACAAATCGGGACGCGTACCTGCTCGCGCGCGCAGGACGTCTGAGCGCCTATCTCGGCCCGTGCGTAAGCAGCAACGTTGAATGTGCGCGGCAACTCATTCTTGAATTCATCCAAAAATCGTCGTGTGCCTGGGTGTGGGATCTGTTTCCTCAGAACCGGCATGCGACAGAACTCGCGAAAGAGTTAGGCTTTTCCCGTGAGCGTCACCTCAAACGTATGTTTCGCGGAAAAGATTTGCCGACGAACTTCGATGCGATCTATGCGATCGCTGGATTTGAACTCGGTTGACATGCACGTAAAAACGGAGCAGGAACTAGAAGAGTTATTATCCCGGCCCGATGATGACACCGTCGAGGCAATGCGGCAACTTGATGGTGATCTTCTTATTCTGGGAGCCGGGGGCAAGATGGGACCTAGCTTGGCTCGCTTGGCTCGACGCGCTTGCGATAAGGCCGGGACCAACAAGCGTGTGATTGCCGTCGCTCGCTTCTCGAATTCCAACCTGATGGCACAGTTTGCTGCAGACAACATCGAAGCTATTCCATGCGACTTGCTGAATCGCAACGCTTTGGAGCAGCTTCCCCACATTCCGAACGTCGTATTCATGGCAGCAAGGAAGTTCGGAACCTCGGGTAACGAGCATCTCACTTGGGCGATGAATACCTTACTCCCCGGTCTCGTGGCTGACCGCTTCCGTCACTCAAGCATTGTGGCTTTCTCTACCGGAAATGTTTACCCGTTGCGCGCGATTTCCGAAGGGGGAGCTGACGAAGCAACTCCGGTCGATCCCACCGGAGAGTATGCGCAATCCGCGTTGGGACGTGAACGCATGTTCGAATATGGATCGACGCAGTGGGGAACGAGGGCCGTGCTCCTGCGCCTGAATTATGCGGTCGAATTGCGCTACGGCGTGCTAGTGGATATCGGCCTTTCTGTCTTCGAGGGACGTCCGATCAGTCTCGCTATGCCGCGCGTAAACGTGATTTGGCAGGGAGAAGCAAACGCGTGGTGTCTGCGTTCCTTCGCATTATGTCAGTCGCCGCCGTTGATCTTGAACATCACGGGCGCCGAAGCGCTCTCCGTACGCGAGATCGCGAACGAGTTTGGGCAGAGATTCGGGACAAACCCGATCTTCAAGTCGGAAGCTGAAGGCGCAACTGCTCTTCTGAGCGATTCGAGCAAAGCTCGCGGTTTATTCGGCGACCCAAAAATAAGCCCCTCAAGAATGATCGAACTCATCGCGATTTGGATCCGTGACGGAGGCGCGCTACTCAACAAGCCGACGCACTTTCAAGCGACGGATGGCAGGTTCTGATGCGACTTCGAGAGAAACTTTTTTCAGGCCTCGTGATCCCTGCGCACCCGCTTGCCCTCAATTCGAGTCGCAAACTCGACGAGCGGCGTCAACGGGCCCTCACTCGTTATTACCTTGCGTCAGGAGCAGGTGGAGTCGCTGTCGGAGTGCATACCACCCAGTTCTCGATCCGTGATCCTAAGTTCAATTTGTTGAAACCGGTTTTGAGCATCGCCTCGGAGGAGTGCCGTGACCTGGACGTCGTGAAGATTGCTGGCGTTTGCGGCATGCGTGAGCAAGCCGTCGCCGAGGCGGAGCTTGCGGCAACCCTTCGGTACGACGCGGTATTGCTGAGCTTGGCCGACTTGCGGGATCAAACGGTGTCGCAACTGATTGATCATGCATCAAGGATTTCGAGTATTCTTCCGGTCCTCGGCTTTTACCTGCAACCTGCGGTCGGCGGCAGGGTTCTTTCCTCAGAGTTCTGGCGGAAATTTGTAGAGATCGAAAACATCGTCGCGATCAAGGTGGCTCCCTTCAATCGCTACCAAACTCTTGATGTCGTTCGAGCGCTCGCTGATTCTGGTCGCGCACATGAGATTGCACTGTATACCGGAAACGACGACAACATATTGCTTGACCTGCTCACGAAATTTGACGTTGGGGCGGACTCTGTTCGATTCTCTGGCGGGCTGCTGGGACACTGGGCGGTATGGACCAAAACAGCAGTTTCCCATCTGGCCCTGACTCGAAAGCTCAAAGACTCGATTCCGTGCGAGATGCTTACGCTCGCTCAGCAAGTTACCGATGCTAATGCTGCCATCTTTGACGTTGCACACGGTTTTCGCGGCTGTATCGCTGGAATTCACGAAATTCTGCGTCGCCAGGCTCTCGTGGAAGGACGATGGTGCCTTGATCCAGCGGAAGACCTCTCACCTGGCCAGAGCGAAGAAATCGATCGAATCTGCAAGGCCTATCCCCACCTACAAGATGACGCATTTGTGAAGGAGCACCTCGATGAATGGCTTCGGTAGAGTCCCTCTGATAGCGTCCCTTGCTCACAGGCCTGGCTGCTTGTTTCGCCCACAGTCGCCTATGAACGAATCGTTCAATGTTTCCGGGAAGTCCGGCCTGTGGCGATTCGTGCTTGACCCTACCACCCAAATATTGGAGCTCGCATGCCTGCACGGCTGAAGTTCGCGAAACTTCTGGCATTCCTTGTTCTTTCCTCTCTATCACGCTTCTCCTATGCTGGGTTACCTACCGTCATGGTTATAGCATGGCGTCAAGGTGACAATGCGGGACGGAACAATTTTGCGGGCTGACATCTACCGCCCAAGCGCGCCCGGAAGATATCCGGTGCTTCTGCAGGGGACTCCTTATAACAAGCACAGGGAGGGCTCCGTCGACTTGGGGCGCAAAGGCGTAGCGCGCGGATACATCGTGATCAATCAAGATGTTCGCGGCCGCTACACCGCCCGCGAAACAAAATATTTTCTCCACTCCGCCGGCAAAGCAAATAGCGCTGCGGGCGACGGCACACTTAGTGCAACCCCACCGCGCTCCGAACAAGCAGATCAATACAATTACGATCCCGCGAATCCCGTTCCTACCGTGGGCGGACCGCTGTGTTGCGATTCATCGCATCTTGCTCCCGGTCCGAAAGACCAAAGGACGGCCGAAACCCGTCAGGATGTTCTGCTGTATTCGACTCCAGTTCTTTCCCTGGACACTGAAGTCACGGGGAATGTACAACTTGAGCTGTTCGCGAAATCGTCTCTTGCGGATACAGACTTCACTGCCAAGCTCGTCGATGTCGCACCCGAGGGCTTCGCGCAAAACCTCACAGAAGGCATCGTGTGTGCCCGGTACCGCAATTCCCAGGAAAAACCTGAATTGATGAAACCCGGCGCCAGGTCCATCAGTTCAAAATTGATTTATGGAGCACATCAAACCTATTTCGCAAAGAAAATCGCATCCGTCTGGAGGTCAGTAGCAGTAATTTCCCCCGTTTTGATCGCAATCTTAGTGGCGTAGAAGAACTGAATGGTGAGGCGAAGCCCGCCATCGCGGGTAACGCAATCTTTCATGATAATCAGCACCCTTCAGCCTTGGTTTTGCCGATCGTGTCGAGGCCCTAGTTCTCATGAGTACAGATACCCGTTTGAAAAACATCCTGCTCGCTCAGGCGCCGCGAAAGGTCGCGAAGATTTTTAGTGATGATCACCTCGCTCGTCTCCAGGCCCTCGGCAAATTGACGGTTTACGAGTCAGCCCCTTTCGCGGATGATCTTTTCAACGAGATCGCCCCCGACCTGCAGATGATCTTGGGACAGATCGACTTGTCAGAGTCGCGCTTGAGAAAAGCCGGTGCGCTGAAAGCGATTTTCAATGTCGAAGGAAACTTTCTACCTAATATCGACTACGAGTACTGTCCCGTCATAGAATTCGGGTACTCAATATCAGCCCGGCTTTTTGCTGAACCCGTGGCAGAAACAGCCCTAGGAATGGCAATTGATCTGGCTCGGGCATAACGGTTGCGGATCGCAATTTTCGCCGAGGCGGGGAAGAGTATGGCTTATCAGCCAATCGCCGTGCTTTCTCTCTATTCCGGCAAAAAATCGGTTCGTCGGATTCGGTGATCTTGCCCGGGCCATTCTGCCCTTGTTAAGCCCTTTTGCATGCCGCGTCCTCGCTTACGATCCGTGGCTCTCAGCCGAACTCGTGCAGACCTTCTTCGAATGCGAAGCGGCATCCCTCGATGAGGTCCTGCGTCATTCGCGAGTGATCTTCGTCGTCGCCGGCGCGACCACTGAAAATCAGGGATTTCTCGGCCCCAAGCAGTTTTCCCTGATGCAGCCAGATTCTGCTCTCATACTCTTAACTCGTGCCGCCGTCGTCGATTTCGATGCCATGCTCGACTTCGCTGCTCGCGGAGCAATCCGCGTGGCGACCGACGTCTACCCTGAGGAGCCACTACCCGCAACACATCCCGCGCGACAAAACGAAAACATGCTTCTTTGTGCACATCAAGCGGGAGCCCTGAATACGGCACTCAAACGTATTGGCAAAATGGTAGTTTCCGACGCCGAATTGATTGCACGTGGCCTTCCGCCAGTTCTCTGCAAGGAAGCTCAGCCGGAAAGAGTTCTCTCGTTTCGCAGTCGCCCGGTCGATCAAACCTGATGAGGTTGGACAACGATTTCGCGAAAACATGCGTGTAGTTTTCCGTCACGCTGTTTCCGCTGCGGCCTAGACGCCGCGTACGAATTTGTCGCGGAACTCCCAACGAAGGCATCGCTGTCCGCTCGTGGGGCGGAGAGAGTGGACACCTAGGGGGCTGCTGCCCTTCTTTCGCTCCGCGTCACTTGGTCGATGGGTCCTTACACAATCTTGGCGAGGACATTTGAGGTCGAGCTTCGGGGATTTCTAAACGGTCGAGCACCTTGTTCAGGTTTCGAACGGGGACGTTGCTCACGTCCCACCCTCGCCTGCGAAAAGGGCGAACTCGGAGTGCTACAGTCGAAGCACGCCTACCTTAATTCTATTGCCCAATAAAGGGGCTCTCTGATTGGGGTATCGATGAGGTGGCGGGGTAGTACACTTCGGGAAAAATTCGCCTACACCTATGGCCGTAATGTTGGGTGGGGATTAGAGCGCTGGAACGGTTTTTCTTTTCTTCCCTTTTCTTTGTTTTTCCTCTCAGCGCTCGATTTCTCTTCAAGGTTCATGGGGTATCGTTTGCACTCTTTTCTAATTCCCCTCCCCCCTTTCTTAAGGATAGCCGTGCTGCGGAGCGTAGGGTTAAGGGGTTTAAAGGGGGCTTAGCGGGACGGGTGTCGGCAAATCACGGCGGGTTTAGCAGGCGTTGGCAACTTATTGGTGTGCTAAGTCGCCTAGCTGCTAAATCACAGAAAAAGCTTGGCTAGAGCTAGGGTCGCACGGGCGCCTCAAAATCCGCCGGTACTTGGTACCTTGGGGGTTCGACTCCCCCTCCCGGCACCAGCTTAAAAGCTCACAGAATAAGGCTAGCGGTAGCGCCCCGCGTGAGATGCACCTCTGCGGCAGACGCAGCGGACATTGCAACACACAAACCAACGAGTGTTGAATCTATCTAACTGAATCAATTAAGTTTACTGACAGAACGCTAAGAAGGGTTGGGTCGGCACATCTGTTACACACCTCCCGATTCTCCTACCTCTTCTAACCAGGAATGAAGAATCCATAACGATGCACCATCGCTGGCGACAAGATTCACGTCGGCAAAGCGTTCAAACAATAGCCTGTGGTTCCTCACGCTACTTCGCGGGTACAAAACGGCGACCAAGCCAAGGCTTGAGCCCGGATGCTGTGAAGTACTTCCCAATCCTCCCATTCATATCGCTGTCGACTTTGAATAGTGCTATCTGAATCAGAAACTCCTGGTTTGGGTTAAGGTTTCTCAATCGACCTGCACGCCGATATATTCGTCAGCCATCGATAGGCCGAAGACTTCCCGCAAAGCTGCGACGTTGTCGGGTGTGACGGTGGCGAGAGGGTCAGAGAGTAGGGACGCAGATACCTTACTGCAAGTGGAACCGAGATATGCGTCTCGAGGTGCAATAGAATCACCTCGGAGGTTGTACTGAAACCGATCTTTATCCGTTGATTTCGGGAGACCAAAAGCGCACAATCCCATGGTTATCGTTTCTTTGTACGTCTGCTGCAAATCGGAATAATCCCAGTCTATGGCGATATCCCAAAGCCATAGAGACCCGTTTTGGAAATTCTGGAAATACTTTTCAGATTGAGTCATTTAAGTATGAAGCGTTTCCTGTGGCCATGACTTCTTGAGAGCTTGTCAGTGCTCAAGAAACTCTGGCGCGCCTTGTTAGCAGTGAAAGATGCCGGGCCCGAGAAGTTCACTTCGTAAGGATACAGAGGAGCAAAATGACTGACCAAACTGCGCTGTGGACAATCATGGTGTACATTTCTGGCGACAGAGTCTTAGACAACTTCGCGATCGAATCCTTGAAACAATTGAGAGGCGCAGCGGGTGGCGGCGTGACCGTCGAGGTCCTGTTTGACCCCAACGAAGGGGAAGTCGCGCACAGGCTCCGTTTCGACGGACATCAAGACACAAATGCGTCCGTTTTTGAGGGAGCTAAGGACCAGAAGACATCCTTGAAAACGGATAAGGTGGGAGAGATTCCCGGTCCTGTCAACGTGGCCAATGCGGAAAATCTCAGAATGTTCATCGATTCGGTGACTGGTGCGACCGATTCAGCCGCCGGGTCGAACGATGCGAACCGTCACTACGGCCTGATTCTGTGGGGGCACGGTACGGAGTTACTGCTGGATTCAGAACGGCCGAGCAGAAATAAAGGCAAAGCTGGACCTGATAGGAAGTATCTCACGCCTGCCAGCCTTAGGGATGCTTTGGCGGGGACAAAACTGCTGGCGAAACGGCCCTCGAAGGCTGGAAGCAAGGCCGTCGGAGAATTCTCCACAAAGCTTGACTTCGTTGGGTTGGACGCGTGCTCAATGAGTATGGTTGAGGTTGCCGCCGAGCTCCAGGAGTATGCGGACTTTATGATTGCGTCACAGGATGATGTACCGGATCAAAGCTTTCCTTACGAGGAAATATTGTCACGAGTGAAAGCCCAGAGGAGGAAGAAAAACGGAGCAAGAGAAGCGTGCACGATGATTCCCTCAGACTACAAAGACAGTTTTCAGGATTACTTTCCTGCACCCGGCCCAGCGGTGACGAATATCACACTTTCGTGTTTGAACTTGCAGAGTGTAGAAAAAGTTACAGTTCCTTTGGGTAAACTTGCCACTGCGTTGCAACGGTTGACTCTCGAGGGAAACGGCAGCGATGCTCGGAGAGCCATCATCCGTGCGCGCAGTGCATCGCGCAGCTTTGTTCTCGGCCTCTTTGTGGACATCTATGACTTCTGTCAAAACCTGGAGAAAGAAAAGACTCTTGGTAGAGATGTGAACGCTATCTGCAAGGAAATTCGCCATGCTCTTACTGTCGACAGCCAGAAAGATGACTTGGTTCTCAACAATCAGACCAACGAGCAGGGAGAAGTGCGGTGTCACGGCCTTTCCATCTATCTCCCTTACCTCACTGCCGAAGAAAGTAAAAACATTGACGAGTCTCTGACGATTGGTGGAACAGGCATAGTGACTCAATTGTCAAAAGGTGGATCACAAAGCAATCTCCATAAGTCACGCATCACACGGATCGCAGAAACCGAGCAAGATTTGGCCTCTCTGGATCGTTTCAATGACGAGACGGGATGGAAGGGCTTCATCAAGGGGACATGGTCTTACATCCTGGCGAAGGAGGAGCCTCTGGAACTGGACTTGCACTATTCTGCGCAGCAGTGCGTGCTGAATCTTCTTTCTTTATGCGAAGTCTCAAGCAAATCCAGCGAGGTTGCGGCCTGACAATTTCGTGGTTTTCTGTCTGGATCCGCAGTCTGAAGTTTTCGCCTGGGGCGACAAATTTTCTGGTGTTGCGAACGGTAATACTCATCCTGTTCTCAGCATTTCTGCACGGGCAGACGACAACGCCGGATATCCCGGACCGAATCGGGCTTCAGGCCACTTCCCAAGAGGGCAAAGGGGGGCCAGTCGGTGGCTCCAAGCCGGACCGCAGCCGAGACGTTCTGTACCTGAGGGCGGAAGCCGCCTCCCAAAGAGCAGTCACTCTCCGAGATAAGCAGACGCGCGCGGATCTAGCCACGGCAATCCGACTTTTTCGGGAGAGTGCACGACTCTTTGAGGCTGCTCACTTATACGACAACGCCGCCGATGCGCACCTTCAGGTAGCCGAGATCTACTTCACCATTAGCAAGTATGACGACGCCCGGCGAGCTAATCAGCAGGCTCTCAAACTCGCGCGGGATCCTGAGCCTCGATGCATTGCGCTGAGCCGCATCGCGCGTAGCTACGCCAACAGCGGGCCCTCCTCTCTTGCTGATAGCTACTCCAGGCAGTCATTGGCTTTGTGCGAGAGCCTTAGCGAGAAGGCGCAGGCTGAGGCCCAGGAGGCACGCGGGGAAACACTCGAATTGGCTGGGGAACACGCCAGGAGTATGGATTACCTTACGCGTGCACGTGACCTGTTTGAGGCCGTTAGAGACGATGACGGAGAAGCCCAGGCGCTATTGATGCTGGCATATGCGCTCTTCGCGGACGGTAGACGGGCAGAAGGCCTCCAATCGGCGGGGAGCGCATTGCGATTGTGGTCCTCAGCGGCCAACCGCTTTGGAGTTGCCCATGTACATGCCGCGCTGGGAGCATTTGCGATGATAAAGGGCGAATTTGAGACAGCGCAATGCAACTATCGGCTGGCCCGGCCGTTGTACTACGAGATCGGAAGCAAGGATGACGAAGCGAACATACTCAACGCGATGGGATGGGTCAACCGGGAAATGGGTGATTGGCAGAAATCGTTCGAATCCTACCGGAATGCCAGAGCCGCGTTTGCGAGCCTCCGAGACCTACTCGGCGAACGGCAGGCAGTCGAGGGAGAGGGTATGGCGCTGGCTGCAATGAAGCAGTACGAGCGGCTGCTGCCCCTGTACCAGACCGAACTGCGCTTGGCCCACGAAGCCCACGATCCCGTGTCGGTGGCGTGGTCCCTGGCCGACATGGGGGGTGCGTATGAAATACAGGGCGGCTACGGGAAAGCAGAAGCGCTCTACCGGCGCGCTCTCAAAGCTTATCGTGCTGCGGGTCACGTCTATGGTGAGGGCGACATCTTGATTCGCTTGGGACGCTTGCAGGCCAAACGAAAAAGATATTCGCAAGCCCTTGATTCCCTCGAACAAGCAAATAAGCTTAAGGAAAAGACCGCTCAGGTTGAGGAGATCGCCAAAATACAGTACGAACTGGCTGACGTTTACCGCCACATGGATCGCCTGGAAGACGCACGGACGGCTATCGAAAAAACAATTGAGATCATCGAGGCACAGAGAGTCACGATTGCGAACTTCGACTCGCGAGCCTCCTACTTTGCATCCGTCCACCGTTACTACGCACTCTATATTCAGGTTCTCATGATGCTGCACCTGCACCAACCGCAGGGCGGATTCGACCAAAAGGCCTTTGATGCCTCCGAAAGAAGCAAGGTGAGGTCGTTGTTGGATTTGCTTACAACTTCAAGTCAGGAAGCACCGTGTGACGAACTGCTGCAAAGGCAACTGGCAACCATGGATGAAGAGGCCGCCCGCGAGGCTGATGCCAAGCCGCCCACGACAAATGCTGTTGCCCCGACTTTGACGCTGCAACAGGTGCAGGCCGAAATCCAGGATAGTGACACGATTCTGCTTGAATATGCGCTCGGCGATCAGAAGAGCTTCGTATGGGCGATCGATCAAGACCACATTATTGCCCACGAACTGCCGCGAGCGGAGACAATCGCGGAACTAGTTAAGAAGTTTCGCGAGACGCTGGTGCCCGCAAAACTGGAAAATGGAGAAAGCACGATTGCCTACCAAGCGAGAGTACGCAAGCTAACCCAGGAATACGCACCCACTGGTCGGCAACTATCGCGCTTGCTGCTCGGGGCCGTCCCTCTGAGTGGGGCAAAACGCATCCTGATCGTGCCGGATGGATCTCTACAATTCATGCCGTTTGCGGCTCTTCCGCCCCCTGACTCCAGCGAAGGCGGCTCAGTTTTGGTGGGTCGTCACGAAGTAGTCGTTCTGCCCTCAGCTTCGGCGCTTGCGACCCTAAGAAGGGTTGCCGCGAAGAGGGCACCTCCAACAGCAGTCGCCGCAATTTTTGCGGACCCGATTTTTGAAGAAGATGACCCGCGGATTGAGGGCATTGCTGCTCAAGGCAAAACGCAGCGCCAAGCGAAGGCCCTCCCATCGCTCAGAGCGCCGAAGGGCAACTACATTCCCAGGCTCCCGGCCTCGCGCGACGAGGCGAACGCAATCGCAATGCTTCTAGGCACCCGAGATTCCAAACTCGTGCATATCGCATTGGATTTTGACGCTAACCGAGAAAGCGTTCTCAAAAATGGGCTTTCTGGGTTCCGTTTTGTCCATTTTGCCACCCACGGAATTATTAATGCTCAGCAACCGGAAAAGTCCGCGCTGATCCTGTCATTAATAAGTAGAAGGGGCAAACGCCAGGACGGTTATCTGCGGCTCGGAGATATCTACAAATTGAAGCTGTCGGCTGATCTTGTGGTGCTCAGTTCCTGTGAATCTGCTCTAGGCAAAGACCTAGAGTCGGAGGGGATCATCGGGTTGCCGCGTGGTTTTCTGTATGCCGGCGCCAAGAGCGTGATAGCCAGTTTGTGGAAGGTCGATGATGCCGCCACTGCGAAACTTATGACAAGTCTTTACCGGCGAGTGAGTGGAGGAGAAAGCGCCAGTTCGGCTTTGCGCGGCGCCCAGGTCGAGATGGCGCACGACCAACAGTGGTCGAACCCCAGTTACTGGGCAGCTTTTGTGTTGGAGGGCGACTATCGGTAGCGCGTTGACTAGAAATTACCGCTGTACTATCGTGAGTTGCTTATGGCAGCACGAGAGCCAGGAAGCCGCTCAAACCGGAGGATTTCGGGAGATTTTTGAGGTGGTTTTCCATGACTGATGCGCTCGCTGTCAAAGAGTATCAAGTCATCAGAAGCAAGTTGATCCGGTATTTCGTTCACAAGGGTCGCAGTGACGCGGATGAGTTGTTCGATAGGTGGTTGATATTGTGGTTGGAAAAATAGAAACGTGCGAAACGTGCCCCGAGCCTCTTGCCTACTGTTACGGAGTGGCAAGAAATGTCTGGCGAGCAGCCCTCCGAGAGGATGAGCCTGATTCTCTGGATATGGACATTCCTGCGGCGCAGAGTCTTGAGGGCTGCATGCGCGAACAAAAGCTCACATGTCTGGATCGCTGTCTGGGCCGGCTCTCCCCAGCCGACCGCGATGTAATCATGGGTTACCACCGGGATCGAGGACATAGCAAGATTGAGATTAGAAAGCAACTGGCGAACGGCATGGGAGGGCCAAACACTTTGCGCGTCAGAATGTGCAGGGCTCGCAAGCAGCTTCAGGTTTGTGTCGTCGAGTGTCTTGAGCGAGCTGCCAGTTGAAAATGTAAAGGAACTAGGACAATGACGACCGGCATTCCCGATCCGCATCAAATCCGCCAGTACTTGCTGGGCAGGCTTGACGACAATGAAGAACTGGAAAACAGCTTTAGCGAGGGCATTCTTTTTCCAGAACGGTATGTCGGAAATGGCTGATTTGATCGAGGACGAAATCATTGAGCAGTATCTGGATAGAACACTCGATACGGCTGACAAGAACGACGTTGAGAAAATACTTTCTCCGGCCCGCTGAACGCAGGGAGAGGTTACAATTCGCCCGGATGTTGCGAGATCGTCTTGGGGCATGGCAGCCTGATGTCGTCCCGCTAAGCAAAGATGGCAGCCCTTTACCGAGTTTAACTGTTCCGCAACCCCGTGCGCCCTTTGCATCGAGCGTCCGGCGCGATTCCTTGTTCAGAACATCTGGACAGTTGACCGCGCTAGTTCCGCTCTGCATCGTGAGTGTGATTTACATATCCTCCCTCCAAAAGAGGCAGGGGCGTCGTGAGGCTGCGCTTGTGCGGGAGCGAGACAGAGCCCCGATTCTGGAGAAGCAGTTGCTTTTATTGCAGTCTCGCACCGTTCCTTTGTATCTAGTGCCCGATGCCGCTCGCGCCCTGGCGGGCCAATTCCGCATGTCGAGATCAAGCCTTCAGCAGAACTAGTTGTGGTTGATATCGCTCTCCGAGACGGCGCACCGGGACGCAACTACGATGTGGTTCTAGAGAAGGCAGCGACAAGAGAACCGATCTGGTCAGCGAAGCGGTCGACCATCGTCTCACCATCCGGAGACGCTCGACTCGTGTTTGATCTACCGGTGCAACGACTCGAGCCGGGGATGTACTCCTTGGTCGTCTCGTCGACCCCCCCAGCCCCTTCTATCGGGAGCACTATGAGTTCGGGGCCCGTGTCACGAAATAGATGATTTCCACCCAGATTGCGTGCGTTCTTTCCGATCGAATGTCGAGCCTGACTCCTAAGGAAGAACGAGAATCTACTTCGGATTTCTGAACACTTAAAGTTGTCACTTTATGGGTTAACGATGCGGCACGACGTCACTGCAACAAAAAGGTTATTTCGCGGGGAGCGCGTGTCCGGACAGAATCGCACGCGCGCCCGATTCCCGTTGTTCAGGCCGATATAGGTCTCAGGGCTTCTGCGATATGGCTAATCCACCGTGACATGACTTATCGGGGATGGACCAACTTACGGATGGCATAGACGATCCCCTCAGAATCGGCTACTACACCGGATAATAGGCGTTAGAACTAGACCGCTGGCGCGTTGAAGTAAGCCTGGTCGAGCTGCGGAAGCAATCGCCGACCAGCTAGCCTCATTCCACCCACATTGCGAACAATGACTTCGAGCGGCAATCCGACGATGAGACGAGAACGACGCCGGGGAGATTGCCGCGTCGGTTCCCATCAGGGTACTGCCACCCAGTAAAAAGAATGAGGCTGCGGCAGAAGTGGAAAGCTCCTATGCTGTTGGGAGCGATCAGACAGAAAACAATGGCTGGAACGTCGACTCGGGTCTAGAGATCGAGCACTATCCATGTTGGCGCATGGTCGCTCGCGTTTTCCTGCCCACGTGCCCATCGGTCCACCCCGCCATCCATGAGGCGGTCTGACAGCTTCGGCGAAAGCAGAATGTGATCGAGTCGCATGCCTTTGTCCTTCTGCCACCGTTCAAATTTGTAATCCCAGAATGTCCACAGTGGCCCGTCAGGATGTAGCTTCCGCATGGCGTCAGTCCAGCCTTGAGTCAGCAAACGCGCAAAGGCCTGTCGGCTCTCGGGTTGGATTAACGCGTTGTTATCCAACGAGCGAGTCGGATAGATGTCTTGCGGAGTTGGCACGACGTTGTAGTCACCGGCCAGCACCACGGGTGCGCCGCTCGCCATGAGTTCGGCGGCGTGGGCAATGAGGCGCTCAAACCAGGCCAACTTGTAATTGAATTTCGGTCCAGGCCGCGGATTCCCATTGGGGAGGTAGATAGAAGTGATCAGAACTCCCTGAACAGCCGCTTCAATATAGCGAGCTTGATGATCTTCGGGATTTCCCGGCAAGCTTGTGCAAGTCAGTACGGGAACGTGGTGGCGCGCGAGAATGGCCACTCCGTTCCAGGAGCGTTCCCCCTGCCAGACTGCTTCATACCCGAGAGTCCGAAGGGCATTCACGGGAAAGGCTCCCTGTTCCGCCTTCAGCTCTTGGAGACTCACCACGTCCGGTTCCGCTTTGGACAACCAGTCCAGGAGGTTGTCGAGCCGCTTGTTGATGTTGTTAATGTTGAAGGTGGCGACTCTCACCAAGTCCCTTTCTGTCCCTGAGCGGAGTCTCGGCAACGAATCGATTCATTCATCTTCTGGCGTTGAACAGCGCTACACACCCCACAATGTGTATGGTGTGTTGATCGAAATGTGCCTTGAGCCCTGCGTCGAGATCAGACTGCCGGTCTGACAAATTACTGAAAATTCCTTTGGCGTTGTAAATCTTCATGAGTTGTTTGGCCAGCGGATTGTGCCACACACCTTCGCCCAGAATCGTAGAGCCGAATATTACCCCGCCATCTCTTAACAACGGCTTTACGTGCTCAAATACGATGCTCTTGCTCGCCAAATTACCAGGGAGGCAGTGCAAGAGATAGTTGAGCGAGATGGATCCAGATCCAGACATGCCGATGTCGATGCGCTGAAGAGCGTTCCCCATGTAGCAGGATGGACTGTAGCGACGCAGGCGCTTTGCTGATTTTGCGAGGCTGTGAGGGTTCAAGTCGAACAGCGCAATCGTCGGGGCGGTCGACGGGAACCGGCATCTATCAAGAAAGTAACCAGTTCCCACACCGATATCCAGATGCTTATCAGAGATGTGCTCGTTGTAGAAATCCAAGAGCACATGAGAGGCACACTGCCAGACAAAAGAATTGGAAAGCCCCAAGACCGCCAAGTCATATAACGCCAAAGCCAATGGCGTATAGACGGCGGCTCCTTTGCGAGTATCTCTGTCACCTCCGTCGATGTTGGGTTGGGGGTTCATCTTCTCTGCCACGTGGTTTCTAGCTACGACGAAGGCTTCGATATCCACCCAGCGATTCGTTGCACAAGAGCCCTGCAAGGCCTACGAATAGATCCCAGGCGCCTCATGTCCAAGCTTTTGCACGTACTCAATGTAGGCCCCAGGATAAACAGTGGGATGGCGGTCCGTCCCGCTCTCGCCCCCCAGTTCGAGCACGCGTGAGCCGAGACCGCGAAGAAACATGCGGTCATGCGATACGAAGATCATGGTGCCTTCAAAGTCCTTTAGGGCGTCCACCAGCATCTCCTTGGTCGCGAGATCCAGGTGATTGGTCGGTTCGTCGAGCACCAGGAAGTTCGGCGGGTTGTAGAGCATGCGTGCTATTGCCAACCGCGACTTTTCTCCACCGGAGAGTGCGCGGATCTTCTTATCCACGTCTTCGCCAGAGAACTGGAATGCTCCCGCCAGGGTCCGCAGCGACCCGAGACTGTCTTGGGGAAAATCCTGTTGCAACTGTTCGATGATGGTGAGATCGGGATTGAGCACGTCCAGCGATTGTTGGGCGAAGTAGCCCATGTACAGGCTGGCGCCGAGCCGTACGCTTCCGGCATCGGGAGCACTGGCCCCGGCAATCATCTTGAGCAAGGTGGTCTTGCCCGCGCCGTTTCTCCCCATGACGGCCCAGCGTTCTCCGCGGCGGATGGTGAGATTGAATCCTTCATAAATTACACGCGAGCCGAAACTCTTGTGCAGATTCTCAAGGACGGCCACCTGTTCGCCGGATCGCGGTGGAAGACGAAACTCAAACTTCACCACCTGGCGCTTCTTCGGCAGTTCAATCTTCTCGATCTTATCCAAGGCCTTGATCCGGCTCTGCACCTGGGCCGCTTTGGCGGCATGGGTCCTGAAGCGATCAATGAAGCGCTGCTCCTTAGCAAGCATGGACTGCTGCCGGGCAAATGCTGCCTGCTGATTGCTCTCTCGCACGGCCCTTTCGCGCTCGTAGAAGTCGTAGTCGCCCGAGTAGGTGATGATTTCGCCGCCATCAATCTCTGCAACCTTTGAGACTAGACGGTTCATGAATTCGCGGTCGTGCGAGGTCATGAGCAACGCGCCAGGAAATGACTTGAGGAACTGTTCGAGCCAGATAATGGACTCGATGTCGAGGTGGTTCGTCGGTTCGTCCATTAGCAATACATCCGGCATTCCGAGCAGGACGCGCGCCAGCGCAACGCGCATTTTCCATCCGCCCGAGAGAGCGCCCACGTCGCCGTCAATCTGATCGTCTTTGAATCCCAGACCGTGGAGCACTTCACGGGCCTGCGATTCGAGCGCGTAACCGCCCAAATGTTCGTACTCCTCCTGCACATGACCAAAGCGCTCAAGAATGCGCTCCATGTCCTCAACTCTTCCTGGATCGGACATGTCGTGCTGCAAGGCTTCGAGTTCGTGATGCAGATTCCCCACGCGTCCGCTACCGGCGATCGCTTCATCCAGGACCGAACGGCCCTGCATTTCCTCTACGTCTTGGCGAAAGTACCCGATCGTCAACTTCTTGGGGACAGAGACCGCACCCTCGTCGGGAGTTTCCTCGCCGACCACCATCCGGAACAGCGTTGTTTTGCCCGCCCCATTGGGACCGACCAGTCCGACTTTTTCGCCGGGATTCAACTGAAACGAAGCATCCACGAAGAGCAATTGCTTGCCATACT
>Ga0126371_10000585_pt1 | contig 30135 bp, 25 predicted proteins | sample PanSoiMetaPlot_4_FD_110145 | JGI IMG/M metagenome (GOLD analysis project Ga0126371, IMG submission 110145) | Tropical forest soil microbial communities from Panama - MetaG Plot_4 | ecosystem: Environmental > Terrestrial > Soil > Tropical forest > Bulk soil | place: Panama | collected 2016-02-17 | reverse complement strand
ATTGTCCATCAGAACTGCGAAGCGCTTCAGGCAGGCGCCAATCCTTTTGTCCTCGGAACACAAAAATGCTGTGGTTTACTCAAGACCCGAGCCTTGCTTGATGCGCTGGACGCGGGGGGGTTCACGGCAGCGTTTGGCGGAGCGCGCCGGGACGAGGAAAAGTCACGCGCGAAGGAACGCGTCTATTCGTTCCGCGACAAATACGGGCAATGGGATCCGAAAAATCAACGGCCCGAGCTTTGGAACATCTTCAATTCGAAGATCGACAAGGGAGAGAGCATTCGCGTTTTCCCGTTGTCGAACTGGACGGAGCTAGATATCTGGCTGTACATCTACGCGGAAAAAATACCGATCGTTCCCCTCTACTACGCGCACGAGCGCGAAGTCGTGGAACGCAACGGCTCGCTTGTGGTCATTTACTCGAAAGAACAGCTTTTCCCAGGAGAGAAGACGAAGTTTGTGAAGTGCCGGATGCGGTCACTCGGGTGCGTGCCTTGCACCGGCGCGATCCGTTCAGAGGCCGACACGGTGCCCAAGATCATCGAGGAAATGATGCTATTCCGGCGGTCCGAACGGGAAAATCGCGCGATAGACCACGATGAAGAAGGCTCGATGGAGCTAAAGAAACGCGAAGGATATTTCTAATGGCTGTTGCTATCGAGAGTCGCGTTCCTGACATCTTCGACGACTTCCTCAACCGGGAAATCGGTAAGGAGCTATTGCGGTTCACCACCGCCGGTAGCGTTGACGATGGCAAGTCAACGTTGATTGGGCGATTGCTGCACGATTGCAGAGCTGTGTACGAGGACCAGCTTGCCTCGGTCAAGCGGAGTCCGGTGAACCGCTCCGGGAAGGAAATTGACTTTTCTTTGCTCACAGATGGCTTGCGTGCGGAGCGCGAGCAGGGAATAACCATTGACGTGGCCTACCGCTACTTCAGCACGCCACGACGGAAATTCATCATCGCCGATACGCCAGGCCATGAGCAGTACACGCGAAACATGGCGACCGGCGCCTCGACAGCGGACCTGGCAATCATTCTGCTCGATGCGACAAAGGGAGTGCTGGCCCAAACCAGGAGGCACGCTTACATCGCATCCCTGCTGGGAATTCCGAATCTTGTGGCTGCCATCAATAAGATGGATCTTGTCGCCTACCGCGAGGAAGTATTCGCACGCCTGCGAGACGATTTCATTGCGCTCGCCGATGGATTAGGCGGAGCGTTTGTCGAATGTATTCCCATTAGTGCTCTGGAAGGCGATAACGTCGTAGAACGCAGTCACAATGCACCGTGGTACACCGGTCCAACACTGCTAGAACATCTTGAAGGTGTTCCGATCCGGCCCGCGCAAACGAAGGCTCTGCGGTTTCCCGTGCAATCGGTGGTCCGTCCGGATGCGGGTTTTCGCGGTTTTGCAGGCCGCGTTGCCGGCGGTTCGGTCCGTCCGGGCGATGCCGTGGTTGCGCTGCCATCGGAGCGAAGGACGCGTGTTGAATCAATCGTGAGTTTCGACGGGGAACTGAAGGTTGCCGACACGGGCGAAAGCGTTGTTTTGAAGCTCGCCGAAGAGATCGATTTAGGCCGAGGCGACATGTTGGTTTCGCTAGAGGCTGCGCCGCAAGTGTCGGCGCGATTCGCAGCGATGGTTGTCTGGCTCGATTCCGATGCCCTGCGCCTCGGTAGAACTTACCTTGTGAAACACGCCGGCCGCTACGTAAAGGCACAGGCGACGAAGATTCATCATCGTATGGACGTAAACAGTCTGACCGAGCACCGCGCCAGCTATTTGGGAATGAACGAAATTGGGCTGGTGGAGATAGAAACGGTTCAGCCTCTATTTTTGGATCCCTACGAGGTAAACCGTACGACTGGAAGCTTGATTCTGATCGATGCAGTGACCAACGCAACCGTTGGCGCTGCAATGGTCCGGCACAGCCATGTGGGGCCGAAGGGCCAAAAACCGTCGCCCGCGCATAATCTCGAGCTATCGCTTGCTACCGCAGACATTGTCGAAGCACGAATGCGACGCCGGGGGCACCGGCCCGCCCTGTTTTGTCTGGATTGGCAGCGCGCGGAAGCCGAAGACCTGGAGCGAACACTCCACGGCCACGGTTTCGAGGCCCTGCTAGTGAATCACGGCGAAATTGCGCGCGCGGCACGGAAGGCTTTTTACGCAACGCTCTTCAGGCTCGGAATCGTCGTGTTGGCCTGGAACGACCGGCCCATCCGAAGTAAAGACAAGGCGCTATTCCGAGAATTGACGGGTGGGGCTTACTTTGAATCTCCTGGATTTGGGAACGGTGACGGATTGCGAGTGGTTCTCGAAGCGGCAGAGCGGCTTCGTCTGGGCAATGATCTCACGCGAGAGGAGAGCCACTGACATGCTCGAACGGCCAAACTGGGAAACACTCGAGACGATTTCTGCGGCAGAGGTGATCAAGCAGGTTCTGCGCGATGGAAAAGACGCGCGTATGTGTTTTACTTGCAGCTTCCAGGCAGAAGACGTAATCGTTCTGGATCTGCTGCGCAAGCAATTGCCCGATATCCCAGTGCTGTTTCTAGAAACCGGCTACCACTTCGCGGAAACGTACCAATTCCGAGACCGCATTGCGCAGGATTGGAAGTTAAATCTTGTCAATATTTTCCCGGAAAAAAGCGTTCCGGAGCAGGAAGCAGCTCTAGGCATTCTCTACCGCGAGGAGCCGACCAGATGTTGCCAGTTGCGGAAGGTTCAACCTCTGCAGCATGCCCTGGCGCCGTATGACGTCTGGTTTACCGGTTTGCGCCGCGAGCAATCGGTGACGCGGAAGAATCTGAAAAAAGTTGAACTGCATCGCACACCCGCGGGAAAAGCACTGACGAAAGTGAGCCCGCTCGCCGACTGGTCTTGGGGACAAGTCTGGGAATACACCGCGGCGAATAAGCTTGCCTATCTGCCGCAATATGATCGCGGCTATCTGAGCATCGGTTGCGAGCCGTGCACCGCGATTCCCCAGGACGCGGCCAACCCGCGCTCGGGCCGCTGGGGCGGCCAAAAGCTCGAATGCGGAATTCACACATTCTCGGAGCGTTCTGCATGACTCCTTTGCTCCTTGGATTCTTAATTGCGGTCTGTGTCGGCTTGACGGGAATTGGCGGCGGAAGCTTTACGGTGCCGGCGCTTCTCCTGATCGCCGGACTGCCTCCCGCGGAAGCCGTGGGCACGACATTTGTCTTTGCCGGCGTCCTGCGACTGGTTGCCGCACCGTTTTATCTTGCAAGGCGACAAGTGCACTCGCGTTATTTCCGTTTGCTGCTGACGGGCGCGATCCCCGGGTTGGTCATTGGAGTGTTGGCACTGCGCGCGCTGGCACAGCAGAACAGCAACGCGCTCATCGTGCTGGTCGTGGGAGTTCTCTTGACGCTTTCCTCCAGCGTGAGCTTTGTGCCGCGTGCACAAGTGCCCGGATTCGCGCGCAAGAACGCGCATTGGCTGCCGTGGCTGGCTTTCCCGATCGGCGTGGAATCAGGGTTTTCCTCGGCAGGAGCCGGCGCGCTGGGAACCGTCCTGCTGTTGAATTATTCGGAAATGTCTCCCGCACAGGTCGTTGGCACAGATGTTGTCTTTGGCTTGGTGCTGGCAGCTATCGGCACCGCGATTCACTGGACCTTGGGTTCAATCAGCGCGCCGGTATTGATACAACTCCTGCTGGGTGGAATTCCTGGTGTGATCCTAGGCTGCGGCCTTTCCCGCAAGATCCCCGCACAAAAATTGAAAACTGTGGTCGCAGCTGTCGCGATATGTGCAGGACTACAGTTGGTGTGGTCCGGAGTGCGTGGACTTGGAATAAGAGGTGCAGTGGACACCTCCCGCGCGTCCACGCGAGTTACGGGGGTCGTGCGGCCATGAACCTCTTCAGTTTCTCACCGATAGATTGTTGTCGTTACCTTGAAAGCTGTTGCCGCTAGCCTGATCTCCCGAAGCAGCAACTTTTCTTCAAAAGCTTGTCAATTCCAATCGCTGGCCGGACTGCATGCGAATACAGTCTCGATGACTAAAGGAAAGCGGAAATGAAAATCGACAAAACTAGTTCTTCTCGAATCGGCAAGTTTCTTTTCTCGGTGACTATCCTAGCGGCCGCGACCTTTCTGAAGGCAGATCTGGTGCAGGCGCAAGAGGACGCCTCGCTTGCGGGAGCAGTGCGTGACATCTCTGGCGCGGGGATCATTGGCGCCGCGGTTCATGTCGTGAGCCTTGAAACCGGAAAGCAGCGCGAACTCCTCACCGACGAGGATGGGAGATTCCTGGCGGTGGCGCTTCCAGTCGGTCGATATGACCTGACTGCCGACAAAGCCGGATTCCGAAGCGAGAAGCGAACCGGCATCGTTCTTGTGGTTGGTCAACGCGAAGAACTCGAACTCACCCTGAAGGTCGGCGACGTTCATCAAATTGTTGAAGTAACCGATGACCCTGGCTTGCTCCCAGCCACAACCGACGATACTTCCGGGCTTGTGGGTGAACGACAGGTTAAAGACCTGCCGTTAAACGGTCGCAGTTACGATCAATTGCTTACGCTCAATCCGGGGACGGTGAACTACACATCGCAACGTGCCGGGGGAACCGGCACGTCGAACTCGCAACTGGGAAACATGTTTGCCGTGTCCGGGCATCGCCCGCAGGAAAATCTGTTCTTACTCAATGGCATCGAGTATACGGGGGCTTCGGAAATCAGCAATACGCCGGGCGGAGTGAGCGGCCAGCTTCTTGGAGTCGACGCGGTACGCGAATTTGCCGTGGTGAAGGATGCCTACGGAGCAGAATATGGGAAACGCCCCGGAGCCCAGGTGAGCATCGTCACTGCGGGCGGGTCGAACCAGCTTCACGGATCAGTATACGAATTCGCTCGCAACAGTGCGCTCGACGCGCGGAATTTCTTTGATCAGGGAAGCATTCCCGAGTTCCAGAGAAACGTCTTCGGTGGCTCGCTCGGAGGGCCGATTCGAAAAGACCACACTTTTCTTTTTGCAAACTATGAAGGTTACCGGCAGGTTCTGGGACTGAGCGACGTGACCTTGGTTCCTGACGACGTGTCGCGGGCGAAAGCAGTCGCGAGTATCCAACCGCTGCTGGCGTTGTGGCCGGTTGCCAACGGGCCAGAAATTCTAACCGCGACGGGTGCACCGAGCGGCATCGCCAAAGCATTCAGCCATCCAGTACAAGACCTTCGCGAGGATTTCGGAACGGTGCGCTTCGACCATACGTTCTCCGAGAAGGACTCGTTCACGGGCGTTTACACGGTGGACGATAGCTACGCGCGCACGCCGACGACGAATCCTTTCACGTTCGACAAAGTGTCCCTGCGTACGCAGGTGGCCAGCCTCAGCGAGACGCACGTGTTTTCCTCAAGGCTCGTTAACAAAGCGACCTTTGGATATTCGCGCGGTGGCTTTTTCTTCGATAGCAACACGACGGTGGACCTGCCTTCCTGGATTCATGTGGGACAGCCGGTTGGCGCGGTAGTTGTGGGCGGCGGCACCACACTCAACGGCGCTTCGCAAATCACGAACGGCGGAACAAACGCGGGAAGTAATTTGCGGGTGCTGCGCAATCTTTTCACGGGCTCAGACCAGCTAAGCTACACGCGTGGGCACCACACGCTGAGCTTTGGCGGATGGGTCCAGCGGATTCAATCGAACGATTCGCTGGTGCAGGATCAATATGGCCAGGTTTCCTTTACCAACTTACAGTCGTTCCTGCAAGGTCAGGTAAGCACCTACACCTACGCGCCGAGCTTCACGCCATTGGGCTGGCGTACCACCGAGGGAGCCGTTTTTGCAGAGGATGCCATCAAGATCAAACCAAACCTGGAAGTTCGCGTCGGCTTTCGCGCTGAGTTCACGAGTGGGTGGAACGAATCGCAAGGCCGTGCCTCGAACTACGCGTTTGATGCCGATGGAGTGATTCTTACCGATCCGGTAATCGGAGGCTCGGCGCTCGCCGAGAACAATGCTAAATTCCTGCCCGCGCCGCGAGTTGCTGTCGCTTGGTCGCCTTTCGGATCACAGAAAACTCTTTTCCGAGCGGGATTTGGAACCTATTACGGGCTGCTCGACAATCTGAGTTACCGGCTTGACCAGAATGGTCCCTTCAATACGGTTTACGCGGTGAAGAGTATCGCCTTTTCAAGCATCTCACCGGATGCCACCTATCCGAAAGCGAAAGTCATTCCGAGTGGTGTGCAGCCAAATTTGCAGACTCCCACTGTGGAAACCTGGAATCTGAAGATTGAGAGGGAAGTGTTCTCTGGAACAACGCTGGGCGTTGGCTATGTGGGTTCTCATGGCTACCACGAATTGCTATCGCTCGACGCGAATCTACCGACACCGACGATTTGCCCCGCTGCTCCCTGCCCAGCCGGGTACCCAAACGGAGTGCTCTACTTTCCCACGGGCGCCGCGCTGCGGAACAACGCGGTTTGGAACACAACGCACTGGTTCTCCGAGGGAAACAGCTCCTATCACGGACTGGAACTGGACATAAATCGCCATTGGAAGAATGGCCTGCAATTCCGCGGCGTGTATACGTTTTCGAAAACACTTGATGATGGGGATAACCTGAACACCAGCGTGGCGACCAATTCTCCCGCATTCCTGGCGGATCCGCTCAATCCGATGGCCGACTACGGGCGGGCGTCGTTCGACGTAAGGCATTCGGGTGTTATCCAGGCATCATACGATCTTCCGTTCGGTCACGCTGCGGTCCGTCCCTGGCAGAAAATTCTAATAGCGGATTGGCAGGTGAGCGGAATTGTCACCCTGCAATCGGGTTTGCCGTTCACGCCGCAATTGTCCTATAACCCCTCCAACGATGGAGACACACGAAACCCGGTGCGTCCTTCTTTGAATCCGAACTTCACCGGAAAAGTGATTACCGGGGGGGTGGATCAGTACTTCAATCCTTTAGCTTTCACCCAGCCCCTGTCGGGTACCTACGGCGATATAGGGCGTAACATTTTGCAGGGGCCTTCGCTAAAGCAGTTAGATCTTGCGTTGGCGAAGCGCTGGAGCGTCAATGAACGCCTGACTCTTCAGTTTCGCTCGGAATTCTTCAACCTTTTTAATCACACCAATCTGAACACACCCAATCCCGTCGTCTACGCAGCGGCAACCGCAGGCCCGTCACCTACGGCCGGAGTGATCACCTCGACCGCGACCATCTCTCGGCAAATCCAGTTGGGGCTAAAGCTCTCGTGGTAACGATTTATCAATGGGTGCCCCCGATTCTCACGTTTGCAAAAATCTTGGGCGTTGACATGGCAAACTTACGGGATTCACCTGATGGTCAAACGAATGGGCGAACGGCAAACTTTCATCAATCTTGTTTTACGCGACCTGACCTAGGGGACGCCTCCCGGGCGTCCCTCCTACCTTGCCCTTGGTAACGGTACCCTACCTCTACATTGAAGTATGTACTCGACTTTGGAAAATTCTTCCCACATCGAACGGCTGCTGCATTCCCGTCGGTCTCTCAAATTGCTCGCTACACCATTGACGATAAATCTCTTACAGATTTCCTGCAGAGTGGCACGCTCGTTGCGCTTTTCCCAAAGGGCAAAGGGTTTCATTCCTAAACTGCTGGAAAAAAGGGGGACCTCTTGAGCGCAAAGTTCGACATTTTCGTGCGGCAACCCGATGGTTATCCGATTTGGGTGAAAGCCGTAGAAACCTTGGACGAAGCCAAGAGACAGATCGTGGCTCTAGCTGAAGCCGTACCCGGCGACTACTTCATCTTCAACGCAATGAGCGGTCAAGTGATCGCGGCCTAGCACTCAACGAACGCACTGCCGGCCTGCCGAAGCCCCCAGCCCTCAGCGAACACCTCCGATGGCTTGCAGCAAGCGCCGTTCAAGCAGGTTCGACCTTAATCTTTTCGGCCGGCGGGTCGGTCGGGTCGCACTCGCCTGTCGGGAGGGTGGCCGTGATAAGTGTTCCGGTTGGACCGGATTCCACATGCAAAGTGCCGCCCAATTCCGCCAGTCTCTCGCGCATACCGGCCAGTCCGATACCCCCAGCTTCGCCAGCCCGGAAGCCGTCGATCACGCGTCCGGGTATACCCTTCCCGTCATCGCTCATATTCAAAATGACCTCGTCATCGGTACAGACCACCTCAATCTCCACGCGAGTCGCCTTCGCATGCCGGTGCACATTGGTGAGCGACTCCTGAAGCACTCGGAACAATGCCAGTTCAATCGGTCTTGGCAGCCGTTTGGTTATGTCCGTCAGCTTTAGTTCCACCTTGATTCCGCTACGCTGCGCGAATCCCTCGGCATACCAGCGCGCCGCCGAATGAAATCCCAATTCATCGAGCAGGGGAGGGTGCAGGAGGTGAGAGATGGTGCGGATCTCGCCGATTGCGCGGTCCGCCAGGTCCAGTGACTCCGAAACTCGCGGTTGCAATTGAAGCGTGATCCCTGCATCCCGGCGCTGCAGTTGGCCGATGTTGATTTTAAGTGCCGCAAGGTATTGCCCTACGCTGTCGTGCAGTTCACGTGCGATTCTACGGCGTTCCACATCCTGCAGCTCCAATATGCGCGCGCTAAGCATGCGGTAAGACTCCGCGTTCTTCTTCTCAATCTGCTCCTGCTTTTTGCCCTTTTTGATTTCGTCAAGGAGCAGGCGTAAGTTATAGACCAGAAGCACTAAAGCAAGGCTGAACGAACCCACCGAGATCGCAACCATCCGGATAAACAGCCGGTCCCAATTTTTCAGGCGCATGGCCAGCAGGTTATCTTCGATGACCTCTGTCTCCCGCAGCATTGCGTTCATGGTCCCCCTGCGGGCGGCAATCTGGCCCAAGGAGTCCAGCCGGTTCGATGTCTCTGGATCAATGCACTTTGCGCCTGCGACGCAGGCTCGGAGCTGCGCAAAATCCTCCTCCAAGATCGGTCGCAGGGCAGCCAAACGTTCTTGTTGTCTGGGATTGTCCTTGGTCAGTCGCAAGAGCTCGTCGAGAATGCGGGCCTGTTCTACTGCCTGCTGCTCCAATTGCGTCGCTTCATTCGGATTTCGAGAAAGTTGGTAGAGATCAAAGTTCGCATGGCTTTCGCCAATGGCCGCGCGGAGATCTTTCAGCAGGCCGCGCACCTGGTAGGTGTGTAAAACCAGATCGCGGCTGTCCCTGACTCGTGTTACGGTCACGTAACCGACCGCGCCCGTCGCGCCCAGAAGGATTAACGTTAAGACGAGTGAGCCCCAGCGCATATAAGACATTTGATCATGGGCAACCGCAAGTGACCCCGGCTTTACCATGGCTGCCATTCAGAAGGATCCGGCGAAGACGAGTCTACCCCAATTGGCCCGTTCTATATCATGCCTCAACGGCTTCGTTGTTGAGAAAATCTGTTTCGGGTGCAGATCGCATTGCAAAGATTGGAATACGTGAATGTTAGGACACTAATTATTTGCACTGCCTACGGGGCGAGTGACTTCTCGGACGACTTGGTCGATGGTTCCCGGATCGATCTTCGGGCTGATGTAGCTGCCGTCACCAACCACTACGCGCAGCGCTTTAATAAGTTCTTCCTCTGCATCGGCTTTTAAAAGATATCCGTTTGCGCCAGCGCGGAACCCACTTCGCAGCACTTCCGCAGACTCATGAAGCGTCAACAATACAATCTTTATGTGCACATTGGCCCGCCGGACTAGCCGCGTCGCCTCGATCCCGTCCATCTCCGGCATCGAGACGTCCATCAGCACCACATCGGGTTTGAGTTGGTCAGCCAGGCGTACACCTTCCAATCCATTGACCGCCTGGCCACAGAGCTCCCAATCCGGAAATGACTCCAGAATCATCTGCACGCCGCGGCGTACGAAGGCATGGTCGTCAACGATCAAAACACGTGGCATGGATCCAGGCACCTGGTGTCGACGAGAGAGACGTTCGCACCGACGCTCAGAGAATCAACATAATTCAGCGTCGAGGCCGCTTGTCTCCCTCCCTTGGCTAACCTGCGGTTTCTTCGCGGGAACGGCTTAAGCCTCGATGATTTGATTCTTGATGGCGTACCGCACCAGTTCGCTGACGGAGTGTATTTCCAGCTTGCGCATGATGTTGGCACGGTGAGTCTCCGCGGTTTTGACACTGATCCCCAATGCGGCAGCCACTTCTTTGCTGCTTTTCCCTTCCGCGAGCAATTGGACGATTTCACGCTCGCGAGCCGTCAAACGGCCACGTATGGGAAGCCGCGGCTCTACGTGAGAGCTTTGCGGCGCCTGGCCGCCCAGTAGCATTTCCGATGCGCGGGAAGTGAAAAAAGTCCGGCGGCTTGCGATCGAGTCGACGGCCGTCACCAAGTCACGGTCGGCATCCGATTTTAGGATATAACCTCGAGCACCGGCTTCGATCACTTCTCGCACGAGTTGATCGGAAAAGTGCATTGTGAGGATGAGAATGCCTGTTTTTGGCAATATCTTGTGAATCCTGCGGGCCGATTCCAGCCCATTCAAATCCGGCATGCTGATATCCATCACCACGATGTGCGGCTTGAGTTGCTCTGCCAGCGTAACCGCCTCCTTGCCGGTCTTGGCCTCCGCGCAAACTTCCCATCCCGACTTCGCGTTCAGTAAGTCCTTCAAACCCCGGCGAATAATGTCGTGGTCGTCGACGACCAAGATTTTCAGGTTGCCAGTGCCCGAGCCGTAGGATGGTGTTGGATTCACAGCGGCTTCCGCTCCCAGAGATGGCGTTGTCATCATATCCCCACTTTCCGAACTAGCTTCCCTAAGATTTCCTTAGTTGACCGCGTTATCCCCCTGAACCTGAATACAGTAATCCCTGTATTTCCCGTCGAAAATCGCAGGTTCCGGAAGGGTTTCGACTTTGCTTCAGGATTTGACGGTCAGCTGGTTCTTCACCTTGCCGGCGCCCGCGATTTGTTCTGCCTTCTCGCCAATGCTCTTCTTTTCATCTTCGGACTGTACGGGGCCTTTGAGTACTACAACCCCGTCGCCCACGATGATTTTCACGTTATGCGCGGAGGTGGAAAGGGAATTGTCATCCACAATCGCCTGCCGGATTTTCTTTGCCAGTTCCCGGTCGGCTGCAGTTTCCTTCTGCTGGTCAGCGGTCGTATCTTGTTGCTTGTTGTTGGCGGTATTGTCCGGCTCCTGGCTTCTGAGTGGCGACGCGATCGCTCGTGAAACGGGGCAACCACTGCCCACACCTAGGGCCACAACTCCAGCGCCCATCATCAGCATCCTCATTGCGAATCTTGAGTTCATTGGCCATCCTCCTTGCCTTGTTTGCCGGGATTTCTGAGGCTAGAAAAACCGCTGCGGGCACAACATCCGGGAGGTCCCGTAGATTGCTCGTCGTGATCAGGTAGGAAATCAAAAAGGAAGTTCTTCCCGCGTCAAACTGACCGGTCAACGACGCATCCACCACGCGATCTCAGGTTTTGCCGTTTTGCATCTCCAGTGGTGTGTGTATTGGTCGAACGAGAGGTCGACCGCATTCTCGTCTGGCATCGCAACGACGGTCGTCGAGAAACGGCGATTCAGTGGATCTTCCAGGAGTCCCCGCGCTGTAACTCAGGTTGCTTTTAAAGGAGACCATCTATGGCAACGAAGAAATCGGTTCTCGGCATCTATGCGACTCGCCCTGGCACGGAAAACGCCATTGCCGCTTTCCGTGAGGAAGGCTTCGCCAACACGGATATCTCTCTACTCCTGCCTGCAAGCTTGGGTGCCAAGGAACTCGTCACCGAGAAAGAAACGAAAGCGCCGGAAGGCGCAAGTGTCGGGGCCGGCTCCGGTGCGGTGATTGGCGGAGCGCTTGGCTGGTTGGTGGGCATTGGCTCTCTGGCCATTCCGGGGCTCGGCCCTTTCATTGCTGCGGGGCCCATCATGGCGGCCCTCGCGGGCATCGGCGTGGGCGGCGCGGTTGGCGGATTTTCGGGCCTCCTCATTGGCCTCGGCCTTCCCGAATACGAAGCCAAGCACTACGAAGCTCGCATGCAGGAAGGCGGAATCCTGCTTTCCATACACTGCGAATCTTCCGACGAGATCGATAGGGCCAAGCGCATTATGAACCGCACCGGCGCTGAAGGCATTTCCGTTGTGAGTGAGCCTTCCAGCAAGCCGGATACATCGGAAGCTCGCCGTGCCGGGACGGGCGATTGAGCGGGTCATCCCACTCCGCATCCCGCGCCACTGTAATCGCGGAAGAGCGATTTTCTTGAGTCATCTAGGGAATCCCCGATTCGTATGAAAAAAAAAGGCGAAGCGGAGTTCCTCTTCGCCTTTTGCAATGTCTCGAGAGCTGCCGTTACGGTTTCAACTGCGGGCTTGCTTTCTGCAGCCGCGTCACCAGGTGCTTGCCTGCTTCGGGAGCTGCGAACTTGGACTCGGTGATGATCTTACCTGCAGTCGCGTCGTTGCCATAAACGCGGTGGTTGGCTTCTTCATCCGGCCGAAGCGTTGAGCCTTCAAGCGAGATCCCGGCGAATACACCACGCGCCCGCGAGTAGCTCAACAACTCCGCTCGCATGTACGCGTCGGTATCCGCCGCTGCAGTTCTGCCCTTGGGCCCCGCTGCTATCGAAGCGTCGCCACCCAGTTTCACTTTGCTATGCAACAAACTTTCCACCCCGCGATTGTTCATTACCAGGATCACAAAATCGGTTGCTTCCCCCCCGATCTGCAATCCGAAGCTTCCGCCCTCCAACGCGTACATTGCTGGTGCCCCCCACGGGCCGGTGTAGTCTTTCCCAGTGCGGCAAACCATTACCCCACGTCCGTAGCTACCACCCGCTAAAAACGCGGCTTTGAGGACCGAGGGAAGCACAACCAAACAACGTGCTTTGTCCAATACGTCCTGCGGAATGTCATCGGGAATATCGAGGATCTCCTTAATCACCGTTCCCGCATTCTGCATCCGGTCAATTTCTTTGGTGTCGTCGGGCCTGGGCCCAGCCGCCGCCAGGGAAGCCAAGCTCAGCATTGTGATTACTCCCGTGCTCCAGCGTTTCATCGATTCCTCTCCTTCCATTTCTTTTTACTTACCGCGACGATCGGTCACTACAATCACGATCCCACCGAGCAATGCCAGTCCTCCCAGGATGGGTGGCAGCGGGACGGTGTGTTTCTCTTGCTTCGTCACCTGAACCGGGCCCAGGTCCACCTCATTCTTTGGTGTGGTGTAGGAAAATCCACGATAGGCAAGCGCGACGACACCCAGAACAATCAGGGCCACGCCCAGCCAAGTTCTTCCACTCATCTCGAACCCTCCTCGTGTGGATGCCCATACGGGCGCGATCTCCACCCCAAAGGCCCGTACAACAATGATTCACTTGCCCTGGGGGATTGCGCGGTCTAATCGCTGCTCGTGGGACTTTCCATCTGAGTTACAAGGTATGAATTTTCGGGCGGCGCGGCATTTCCAGCTATCCTGGATTCCCTGTATTTCGTTGACGCCTTCACCGCAGCGAGCAAACCGAGCAAGTCTCTGCAGCGGCATTCTTTTTCTTTCCGGTGAAACACTGTATGTCCCCGCCGCTTCGGATGCCGTTTTATGAAAATTGTCTGTCGTACGCTCCCCCGTTCGTGTTTCGCATGGGTGGGTAGTCCGGCAGAACTACTACTTGGAGGCATCCATGAATTGGGATCAAGTCGAAGGCAAGTGGAAGCAGTACTCCGGAAAGATCAAGGAAAAGTGGGGAAAACTTACCGATGACGATCTGACCGCTATCAGTGGCAAGCGCGATCAACTGGTCGGCAAGCTCCAGGAACGCTACGGGATGGCTAGGGACCAGGCCGAAAAGCAGATTGACGAGTTCACACACACACTCAATGCTTCGAGAGAGCACAGTGGAACCTACAAATCGCACGGCGGCGGTCGCTAACCGCAGCGGACGGAGTTCGTCTGAGTGAGGCCGGTTCTCACCGGCCTCACTGTTGCCAAGAAACGCCAGCACCTTGCTACATACATTCAGAGGATCCCGTACCGCATTCGCTCGATTTTCACGAAATGCCGTGCTGCCTAGACTTTGTCTGTTTCAGAAAGTGCGATCCGACGACAGCAGCCTTGCGAGTAATTGGAAAAGGAGAAAATCATGGACCTGCTGATGACCATTGGCATCATACTTTTGATTCTCTGGCTCCTCGGTTTGGTGACTTCCTATACATTGGGCGGTTTTATTCATCTCCTGTTGGTTCTGGCGATCATCGTCATCCTGATACGTGTGGTCCAAGGCCGGAGGCCGATCCCCTAAACAGTCAAGCCGACTTGCGGACAGAAATTGTTGTTAGCTTCGCGGAGCCCGGTTGGTATCTTCATCTCTGAGAGATTTCGGTAATGTCGCCCGGTAGCCTTGCCTCCCGCAGAGTTCCGTTGGGAATTTTTGCCGTCGCGGTGGTGCTCCTGATCACTGGCGCCGGTTATTTGTATCTTCGTGAAAAGTTCGTTGAAGCACTTATTCGCCGCTCCATCACTCAAACCCTCGAAGAGCGCTTTCACAGCAAAGTGGAACTTGCCGATTTGCGCATTAATGTGTACCCGAGGGTTCGCGTTGTCGGCCACAACCTGTCCGTCCGTTACCATGGCCGGGATGATGTCCCCCCACTCATCCAAGTGGAATCTTTCTCTTTCTCCGCCGGATTGTTTTCCTGGTTGCGGCCAATAAAACACATCCCGCTTTTGCGGGTGGAAAATATGAAGATTTCCATTCCGCCGAGTGATAAGGCTACGGTTACGTCGCCGGAATTTAAGTCATCCTTACCGGCAGCAGCCTCCCGCATCGTCATCGACCGGGTTATGTGCGAGCATACAGAAATTCTCATCTTGCCCCGGCAATCCGGCAAGGTTCCACTTGATTGGGAAATTCACAACCTGACTTTAACTTCCGCCAGCGCTTCGCAGCCTTTCACCTTTCACGGCGCGCTCACGAACGGAAAGCCAGTTGGAGAAATTACGACCGACGGCCAATTCGGCCCCTGGAACGCAGAGGAACCAGGTAACACCCCCGTGTCCGGTCAGTATGCTTTCACCGATGCGAATCTTAACCCTCTGCCCGGAATCGGAGGAATTCTTTCCTCCACCGGCAAATACACCGGCGTGCTCGGGCAGCTCGAAGTCGAAGGAGTTACTGACACGCCCGATTTTTCGCTCGACGCCACCGGCACCCCTGTGCCACTCCACACAGAGTTTTCTGCCACCGTGAACGGGACGAATGGTGATACGCAGCTCCACCCCGTCAATGCACTGCTTGGCAAGTCGTTGATCGTCGCCGAAGGCAGCGTGATGGGTGTTCCCAATGCGTCGGGGCATCTCATTACTATCGAAGCCACCGTGCCAAATGGGCGGATCCAGGATTTTCTGAAGCTCGCTACACATTCCGAAAAACCCATCATGACGGGACCGGTAAAAATCACGGCGAAACTCATCATCCCGCCCGGCAAGGAACAAGTTTTCGACAAAATCTCGCTGGACGGCCAGTTTGGAGTCCAGGGGGCAAATTGGAGCAGCCCCCCCGTGCGCGAGAAACTAGAGTCCCTGAGCCGTCATGGCCTGGGCAAACCGGAAGCGGAAGACGTCGGCAGCTCCGTCTCCGACTTCCAGGGCAATTTTTTTATCCGGCAAGGAGTTTTGCATTTCCGAAAGCTCACCTTTGGTGTCGAAGGCGTCGCTGTAGACGTGGCCGGAACCTACAGCCTGCGCCAAGGAGCTCTCGATCTGGCTGGCCACCTGACCCTCCAGTCGAAGCTCTCGCAGACCGTCACCGGCACTAAATCATTTCTTCTGAAAGCATTCGATCCCTTCTTCGCAAAGAAAGGCGCTGGCACGGTCTTGCCGATTCGCATCAGTGGGACCCGCGAAAATCCTGTCTTCACTGTGACTGTCTTCCACAAGTCTTTCGAAAAGCCGTTCAAAACGGAAAATGCGAAGTCGCGATAAAAAGATTCACCGCTTTTTCGCCTCCCACATCTCCCCAAGTGATCTACAGGTCCAACCCGATGGCCCAAATCTCGTTTGTGCAACAAGATGCAAGTGGAGATCGACAACTCGGCAAACAAAAAGGGCCCTAACTCAAACAGCGCTCACGGCGGCCGAAGACACTACAAACAAAGCGCCCTGAGCAAAGGATCAAACATGCGGATGATTCTCTCGATTCGTTCATTCTTTCTCCTTACATCGCTACTGGTTCTCTCAGCGGTTTCTGCGGCGCAAGTCGGCGTCGGTGTGCTAGTGAATTTTGCGCCGCCGGAACTGCCCGTATACGAACAGCCGGTGTGCCCCGGCGATGGATACCTTTGGACTCCCGGGTACTGGGCTTGGGATGGTGATGACTATTATTGGGTTCCCGGCACCTGGGTCGAACCCCCTACAGTGGGCTACCTCTGGACGCCTGGCTACTGGAGCTGGAACGGCCAGGGCTTCATTTTTTCCGCTGGCTATTGGGGCCCTGCGGTCGGTTTCTATGGCGGCATCGATTATGGATTCGGTTACTTCGGACACGGCTACGAAGGCGGCCGTTGGGATCATGACCACTTTTATTACAACCGCAGCGTGAACAATATTAACGTCACGCAAATACACAACGTCTACAACACTACGGTGGTCAACAACAGGGCAAACGTCACGCGCGTCAGCTACAATGGTGGCAACGGCGGCATAAATGTACGTCCCACCCCGCAGGAAGAAAACGTCACTCGCGAGCGCCATATCGCGCCTACCGCTGCGCAGACCCAGCACATTGCCGAGGCTCGCTCCAATCCGCAGCTAAAAGCCTCCACGAATCGCGGCAAGCCTTCCATTGCCGCCACGCCTAAGCCTGCGGCTTTTAACGATCGTTCTGTGGTTCCGGCGCGCGAGGGTGGCCGCTACCTACCCCCGGCGGAAAACCATGAAGCGCAGCCTAGAAATTCGGGCGGCCGGCCTAACACTGTCGTCCACCCCAGCGATATTCCGCCCGCCGAGCGCTCCGCGCCTTCCCACACGGGAAATCCGAAGCTCGACCAAAAGTATCAGCAGCAACAGGAAAAACTTTATAAACAACAGGACCAAGCTCGCCAAAAACTCCAGAAGCAGCAGGATGTCGAGCACCAGAAGCTTGAAAAACAACAAGCTGACCAAGCCAGAAAGCAACAGTCCGAGCAAAGACACCAGCAGCAAACCCAGCAATTGATGCAGAAGCAGACGCAGCAGCAGCAACAGCTGCAGAAGCGCCAGGAACGACCATCGCCACCACCGCACTCTGCTCCGGCTCCTCCACCCAATAACAACAATAAGCCGCCGCACGAGAACTAAGCGCCGGGCGCTGACGAGAATGAACAACCCGCATCTCGTTCACAAGGAAGTCCACCCCTGCAACGAACGCTCTCTTCGTGTCCGAGCGAGGCTGGCATTCCGCGCTACCGAGGGGACCTCATGAACCTCAGCGCTCCGGCTTTCCTTCGCCAAAGTGACCTTCGTCGCATCGTGAATCTTCTCCGCGTCGTGGTCTTAGCGCTGGCGATCGCGTTCTGCTATTACGCCAGTCTGTTTTGTATCACGATTGTGCTCGCATGCTTTTTCTCGCTTCTGGTGGATCCTATCGTGTGTTATTTCGAGCGAGCACGAATTCCGCGGTCGCTTTCTGCCGCGCTACTCATCGTGGTCGGTATGGTGACGCTCGGCTTCCTCGCCTACATCTCCTACAATCGCACTGCTACCTTTACGGGATACCTGCCGGGGTACATCGATCGCGTCCGTGAAGCCGTGAAACCTCTGAGCCAAAGGATTGCCAAGATGGAAGAGAGCGCTGGGAGGCTCAGCGCAGACGCCACACCGAAGAAAGTCACCGAGGTAAGACTCAAACAACCACCCGTTTGGACCTCCTATCTTATCCGCGGCTTCGGCTCGCTCACTAGTATTGCTTTGACCTTGGGCGTCGTGCCGTTTCTGATGTTCTTCATGTTGACCCGGAAAGGGAAGTGGTGCCATGCAATCGCGGCACGGCTCGGCCCGGGAATGGAGCCGTCTGAATTTTCCAGCCGCTTCGCTCTGATCGTCCGGCGTTTTCTCATCGGCAATCTGGCAATGGGTGCTTTTCTGGCGTTGGTCACTTCCGCCCTGCTTTTCGCCCTGAAGATCAATGGGGCTTTGATGCTGGGAATTGTCAGCGGCGCGCTCAACCTGATTCCATTTCTGGGTGTCATTTTTGCGTCCTTGATTCCGATGGCCGCGGCACTTGTTCAGTACAGTCCGATTAGCACCATCGTCCTAATCGGAGTGAGCGTCGTTGCTTTCCATATCATCGCTGGCTACCTGCTGATCCCGCGTTTGATCGGCTCCCGCATCAATATCGGTCCAGTGGCTGCTACCATTGGCATTCTCTTCTGGGGTTGGCTCTGGGGCATCACCGGGATCTTGTTCGCCCTTCCTCTGACGGGCATCGTCAAGCTGTTCGTGGATTGCCATCCGTCTATGGACTGGCTTTCCGAACTCCTTGGGAACGGATACCCCTCTGTCCCTGCTGTCGTAAAACGAAACGAAAAGGCGGCCTCCCCTGTCACCGCGGCAGAACTCTCCGACTAGTCTGCCGCGGATATTTGCTTGGAAGTGGCCGAATAGCAGGCATAAGAAAAGTCATGGAGCATGGGCGCCCGTTCATGGTAGAAAATCGGCTTGACTCCTTCACACGCCATCTTCCTTTTCTTCGCGGGAGCGATGGGCGGAGCCATGAATGCCGTCGCCGGCGGCGGAAGTTTTGTAGCGTTTCCCGCGCTGTTGTTCACCGGAGTTTCCCCGGTTCCTGCTAACGCCACAAACACCCTTTCTCTCTGGGTTGGCACGACCGCCAGCGGCGGCGCTTATCGCGGTCGTCTCAAGCTCCCGGGCCGGATTCTCATTCCTCTCCTGATCGCGAGTCTCATCGGCGGTCTGGTCGGAGCACTTCTTCTCATCAAAACCCCCGCGCAAACCTTTCTTCGCGTGATCCCATGGCTCATGCTCGGAGCCACGCTCCTTTTCGCTTTCGGCCGTCACCTTGCGGGCCGCATCTCCGCAGGTATTTCGCACCAAGTAAGCAGCAAGGCCATTGCGGGCGCCTCTTTTTTTGAGCTCTTGGTTGCTACCTACGGAGGCTACTTTGGCGGAGGCATCGGCATTATGAACCTAGCGCTATTCGCTGCTCTTGGCATGACCGAAATTCACGAAATGAATGCCCTCAAGATCGCTGTCGTGACGGTGATCAACGGCGTCGCCGCTGCCACCTTCGTCCTTACGGGATCCATTGTTTGGCCTCAAGCGGTGGTGATGATCGTCGGTGCGGCTCTCGGTGGTTACACTGCGGCCCACTTTGCGCAGAAACTTCCTGCGCACCTGGTTCGCGCTACGGTCATCTTTATTGGCTGTTTCATGACCGTCTATTTCTTGTGGAAGGCTTACCGCTAATCATCGCAGGGCGTCTTGCGAGAGCCCGCGAATCGAAGCATCCAGCAACTGGATCGCGTGCACAACGGGAATGTCGTGTCCCAGGCCTTTCAACGAAGCCTGCAACTGCAACAAGCATCCTGGATTGCCCGTCGCAACGATATCAGGTTTTAGCCCAGCGACATGACGAGCTTTTCGCTCTCCCAGTTCGCGGGCTGGGCCCGGCTGCACTAGGTTATAAATGCCGGCCGAACCGCAGCAAATCGCAGGTTCGGGAATCTCGCAAAGCTCTAGCCCGGGAATCTGCGCCAGCAAGACTCGTGGCTGCACCCGGATGCCCTGTGCGTTTTGCAAGTGGCACGAATCGTGAAACGCCGCTCGAACCGCCAAAGCCTTGCGTTCAGCCCGGGGAGATAGCTCGGCAAGGAATTCACTGACGTCCCTACACTTCGCGGAAAACCGTTTCGCTCGTTCGGCGTAGTTCGGATCATCTCGCAGCAAATGACCGTACTCCTTCACCGTCGATCCGCAACCCGCTGCGTTGATCACGACCGTTTGAACATCGGCGCCTTCAAACGCATCGATGGTCTTTCGCGCGCGCTCCTGTGCACATGCTTCTTCTCCAGCGTGAACAAAAAGTGCCCCGCAACAAGATTGTCCCGGCGGGGCCACTACTTCGCAGCCTTCCGCAGCCAGGACACGAACCGTTGCCGCATTTACATGCGAAAAGAACGTTTGCTGCACACATCCCAGAAGCAGCCCGACACGCCTGCGCTTCTCTCCCACCGCTGCCGTCACCCCCGCAATCTCTGCGACTGCTTGTACGTTGGGCATCAACGCGTCCATCGCCCCAACGAATTTCGGCAAAGCCTTGAACACGCCGAAAGCTCGCAATGCAGTCTGCAAGCCAGTTTTCTTATAGATTAACAGGGGCCAGCGCAAGAGCTGCAACCGCTCAGGTTTTGTAAACACCTCGAAAATAAATTTGCGATGCAGTCTTTCGGTCACCGGCCTTCGGAAGTTACGCTCGATCTGCGCCCGCGTCGCTTCAATCAATTTCCCGTAGTCCACACCAGAAGGGCACGCCGGCATGCATGCCACGCAGCCTAAGCAAGAATCAAAATGGCTCACCCATTTCTCATGTATCTCCACCTGGCCTTCCAGCGCCAGTTTCATCAGGTAGATGCGCCCTCGCGGCGAATCCATCTCCTGTCCCCAGAGCGCATACGTGGGGCAAGCAGGCAGGCAAAATCCACAGTGAACACATTTGTCGATAAGTTCGGTTGCCGGCGGGTGATGCTCGTCAAACGCGGACTGCGATTTTACAACTAAAGTTTGATGCCCCATGCAGTTAAATTCCGCCCACAAAACGCCCCGGATTCAGCGTTCCTTTTGGGTCGAGCCCCTGCTTCACGGCTTTCATGAGCGCCAGCCCGTCCCCGGGATCACCCCAGGCATCCATCCCACTCAGCGCTTTGGGCTTCCGCAAGACCACAAACGAGCCGCCATCTTGAATGAGATTCGATCGTAAGAGCCTGACCACCGAAACAAGTGTTTCTGCCTCACCCAACAGACGGAGTGTCGCTACGCCTGTGGCCTGGAAGACCATCCGCCACTGGAATCTATGGGTCTCGGACCATACCATCAACAATTTCGAGAATTTTGCAAAATCGCTCGGGAGGATACTCAACTTTCCGATGAGATCGTGGTTCTCGTCCGAGTCCCAGAGATCTTGACGAGCGTTCCACGCTTCAGCGCTATCTTTCGTAACGTGTGTGGAGTCTAGGATTTTGCGTAACTGTAATTCCTGAGCGCTCAGTCCTGCTTCGGTTGCTTCAAACAAAATGTCGGCTTGTGCTATTTCTTCCGAGGAGCACCGAACCTGCAAGCTAGTGTGAGCGAGCTTGGAATCTTGAATCGCCAACATGCAACGTTGCATTACTTCGAAACTGTCCGCTCCGAACCTAAAGGTTCGCGAATTTCGCGGCAAAGGGTGCAGCCGGAAAACGGCCCGCGTAATCGTTCCCAGTGTGCCAAGCGCTCCGGTGACTAGCTTTGGCAGGTCGTACCCGGCCACGTTCTTTACCACCTTGCCCCCGCTACTGGCCAGCGTGCCATCCGGCAACGCGATGGTCATTCCGATGACGAGGTCGCGCAGAGAGCCGAATCGCATTCGCAACGCTCCGGAATCGTTCGTCGCAAGCGCACCGCCAACGGTTGCACGTTCGGGCCATAACCCATCCAAGGCCAATCGCTGTCCTTGCCGAGCCAGCACCGATTGCAGTTCGTGCAACGTGCAACCCGCCTCCACGGTCACGGTCAAATCTGCCCAGGCGTGCTCGATGAGTTGATTGAGCCGAACAGTGGACAAAAGGATATCGACGCGTCGTGGGGCGTTACCCCAGCCCATCTTGCTGCCGCTTCCCCGAGGCGTAACGCACAATCCGGCGCTGTTCGCAGACGCGAGAACTGCCGCCACTTCCTGTTCGGTTCCCGGCGTAACCACAAACCGCGGCGCCATTCCGCAAACCGCATCGTCAAGTGTCGATGGCCTCAGATTCCCAGCACCGACGATCGTTCGCAACTCTTCTTGGATAGATTTAGTCTCAAGCATAGTTGAAGAAGAATGAGTGGGTCGTCCCGTTCAAAATCTCTCTGCGAGTCCCGCCCTTTCCGTGGGATGTGCCAAGTACTCTCCCGGCTTTTCCCCGCAGAGCCGCGGCGTAGGGAAAATCTTCGTAGGGTTTGAAAGCAGGAACGGGTCAAACGCGCAGCGCACCCGCTGCATTGTATCGAGGTCCGGCTCGCTGTACATCTGCGACATCATGCTCTTCTTTTCTTCGCCAACTCCGTGCTCTCCGGTGATGGACCCGCCCGCCTCCAGGCATAGTTCGAGAATTCTGTACGACAACGTCTCGGCGGCTTTTTCCTGTCCAGCAACCTGCCGGTCGTAAAGAACCAGCGGGTGCAAATTTCCGTCCCCGGCATGAAACACGTTCGCCACTTTCAATCCGGCCTCGTCGCTCAGCCGCGCAATCTCGCTCATAACGCGGGGCAGGGCAGTGCGCGGTATCACGCCGTCCTGCACAATGTAGTTGGGCGAAATCCGGCCCATTGCTGCGAACGCCGCCTTCCGCCCTTTCCATACCAGCAGTCGCTCGTGATCGGTCTGCGCGAGTCGAATCTCCCAGGCCCCATTCTTGCGGCAAAGCGCCTCGACGCTTTGCATCAGCTCCCCCACTTCCGCCAAGGGGCCGTCCAGTTCCACCAGTAACAACCCTCCGCAGTCCGGATAGTTGGGATGCACCGCCGCCTCAGCCGCTTTAATTGCCAAGTTGTCCATCATTTCGATCGCCGCAGGAAGCATCCCTGCAGCAATGATTTCGCTGACCGCCGCGCCCGCTTCGTTCGTCGACGGAAACGCTGCCAGCAAAGTCCGAACACATTCTGGTCGCTTTACTACCCGCAAAATCACTTTTGTTGCGATGCCCAGCGTTCCCTCGCTCCCCACAAAAACGCCAAGCAGATCGTATCCCGGGGCATCCAGGCACTTCCCTCCCAAATGCACCAGCGATCCATCGGGCAGCACCACTTCCAATCCCAATACGTGAGTGGTCGTGAATCCATACTTCAGGCAATGGGCTCCGCCGGAATTTTCCGCCACATTCCCGCCGATGCTGCAAACCGACTGCGACGAGGGGTCCGGCGCGTAAAAATACTCCTGCGGCTGCACGCGCCCGGTCACATCCAGATTGATTACCCCGGGTTCCACCACTACGCGCGCGTTCGCTAGATCCACCTCCAGAATGTGATTCATGCGGGCCAAGCTCAGCACGATCCCGTTCTCTACGGGCAACGCTCCGCCGCTCAGACCCGTCCCTGAGCCACGCGCCACAAAAGGAATACGCTCGCGGTGGCAAATCCGCACGATAGCTTGCACCTGAGAGGTGTTGGCAGGCAGAAGGACGGCCTGCGGCATCACGCGAAAGTTCGTCAACCCGTCGCACTCATACGTGTGCAACTCTTCCGGCGAAGAGATCAATCCATATGGGCCGACAATGGCGCGGAATTCCTGGAAAATGCGAGTTTCCACTGGCGCCTTTCCGCTGAACAAAAGATCCACCTCTCTTCAAGAGAGGTTCCACAGAGCAGATTGCCCCATCAGTGCACGAACGTCAAACCGTGCGGAATCAGGTGCGGGAAGACATATGCATAGAGCATCACAATTACGCCGACGATTGCTGCCAGCGCAACCGAATGCCAAAACACATAGCGGAAGATCATTCCCTCGTTGCCTACCTGGTTGGTCGCCGCTGTGGCCACGCAGATGGATTGCGCATCCACCATTTTGCCCATCACGCCGCCCGCGCTGTTGGTCGCGCACATCAGAATCGGACTCAAGTTCAGCTGCTGGGCGGTAATGCGCTGCAAGCCCCCAAACAACGCGTTTGAGGAGGTGTCGCTGCCGGTCAGCGCCACACCTAGCCAACCGATATAGGTGCCAAAAAAGGGAAACAACCAACCCGTCCGGGTAAACGCCAGTCCTAAAACAGCATCCATCCCCGAATATCGTGTGACGTATCCCAAGCCCAGCATACACGTCATCGCCACGATCGCATGTCGCATGCGATAGAGCGTGTGCCCGAAAATTTGCATCAATTTTCCGGGTTTCACGCCGAGAATCAATCCCGAGAGAATCGCGGCAAGAAAGCAGCCTGTGCCCGTCGCGGTCAGCCAATTGAAATCGAATTTCGCGTTCTCGGCGGTAGGTTTCGCCACCACCGGTTGTGCCCGGAACACGGCCTTATGCAAATACGGCACTTCCCACCCCCCGGTTTTGAACGAAGGAGTAGTCGCCTTGCCCATAGCCGTCTTAATCGAAGGCAACCCCCAGAAAAGCACGAAGATGGAAAGAATCGCGAACGGCAGCCACGCCTTGGCAATCTGCCCGCCGGTGTGTGCTCGAACCGGCCCGGTCTTCTGCAGTTGCCGTACGTCCCATTCCTCATCCATCTGATCGGCAATAATCGGCTGCGCCGGGGACGTCGGCCCGGCGCCGGCGCTCGCGACTTGGGCCGGCAATCGCTCTTCTGCAAACCGCCAAATACGCTTCGGCTTCCACACACGAAGGAACAACACCGTAACCACCATTGAAGTAACGCCCGCCGCGATGTCCACCAGGTTGCTGTCCATGTAGTTGGACCAGAAAAACTGCATCCCCGCGAACGACACGCCTACCACCATAATCGCCGGGAGCACTTCGAAGGTCTCTGACCAGCTCACCATAGCGCGTACCAACCAGAATGGCACGATGATCGCCGTAATCGGTAAAATGCGCCCAATCATCGCGTTCAAGTCGCTCTCGCTGAGAGCCGTAACTGCCGCCAGGGTGTGAACCGGCGTGCCAATAGCGCCCCAGGCTACAGGTGCGGTATTGGCGATCAAGTTCAACGCTGCCGCATGAAACGGCTTGAATCCGAGTCCAATCATGAACGCGCCCGCAATCGCTACCGGCGCACCGAATCCCGCCGAACCCTCAATAAAGGCGCCGAAGCAGAACGCCACCAGCAGGAGTTGCAGCCGCCGATCCGGCGTGATCGCCGCTACTGTCTGCTTCATGATTTCAAACTGGCCCGTTTCCACCGAAATATCGTAGAGAAAAACTGCAGCGATCACGATCCAGACAATCTTCAGCAACCCGAACGCGCCCCCATAGAGCAAGCTCGCAAACGCCAGCTTGACGGGCATGCCAAACACAAAAATCGCCACAGCCACCGCGGTTGCCGCCCCGGCAATTGCACACCAATGGGGGCGAACCTTCAACCCGGCCAGCAGTCCGAGCAAAACGATAATCGGAAGAGCCGCGACGAGGGTGGAAAGCCACCAGTGGCCAAACGGGTCATACACCTGGGTCCAGGTCATGAGCAGTCCTCCGAAGAGCGCGATTCCACAAACCTACCCGCTCGAATCTGCCCCCGGAAGAAAAGCGAGGCAAATCCAGGACGGAATCCCCGAACTTGATGGTTCTGCACGGCATCCATTACCTTCTTATGTAAGCAAAGTCAAGGACGTAGTCGTGCGGTCCTCGCCTAGGAAAGTTGTAGCTTGCCACGCCGAAGCCCAAGAGCGTACCTTGCAGAGGTAAGCGCGAAGCGAGTGGACCGGATCAAATCACGAAAAGATTTGGGTTTCGGTCCAGAAGGTGATTTCCGATGACCACTCCCTCTGCTTCTCTCAAGGGCGTCGATATCCTCGCTCCGCAGAATCCCGCGCAAACTCGAGTGCTCTCTCCGCAAGCCCTCGCCTTTGTCGCTGACCTGCAACGCGGCTTCAATTCGCAGAGACTGCAATTGCTGGGCGCGCGCGCCGAACGCCAAAAGCGTCTGGACGCCGGGGAAAAACCAGACTTCCTGAAGCAAACCCAAGCTATTCGCGACACCGAATGGACAGTGGCACGAATTCCGCCTGACCTCCGGGATCGCCGCGTGGAGATCACCGGCCCGGTCGACCGCAAGATGATCATCAATGCCCTCAACTCCGGCGCGAAGGTCTTCATGGCCGATTTCGAAGACTCCAACACCCCGACTTGGGCCAATCAGATGGAAGGTCAATCCAATCTCATGGACGCTGTCCGCCGCACCATCACCTTCGCTGATCCCGCCTCAAAGAAAAACTACCAATTGAATGAGCGCACTGCCGTCCTGCTTGTGCGCCCTCGTGGCTGGCATCTCGACGAAAAACATGTCCTCGTCGACGGCCAGCCCATGTCCGGCTCGTTGTTCGATTTCGGCCTTTTCTTTTTTCACAATGCTAAGGAACTCCTTGCTTCCGGTAGCGGCCCTTATTTCTATCTCCCCAAAATAGAAAGCCACCTTGAGGCAAGGCTGTGGAACGATGTCTTCCTTCATGCTCAGGAAAGACTCGGCATTCCGCGCGGCAGCATTCGCGCTACCGTGCTCATCGAAACGATTCTCGCCGCATTCGAAATGGATGAAATCCTGTTCGAACTTCGCGAGCATTCCGCAGGACTCAACTGCGGTCGTTGGGACTATATCTTCAGCTTCATCAAGAAATTCTCCGAGGATCCTCACGCCGTCCTGCCCGACCGCGCTCAGGTCACCATGACCACGCACTTCCTGCGCTCTTACAGCAAACTGCTCATCAAGACCTGTCATCGGCGCAACATCCACGCAATGGGCGGAATGGCCGCGTTCATTCCTATCAAAAGCGATCCACTAGCCAACGAAAAAGCCATCGCCCAGGTCCGCGCCGATAAGGAACGCGAAGCGGGTGACGGCCACGATGGTACCTGGGTCGCTCATCCAGGCCTGGTCCCGGTCGCCATGGAAGTCTTTGACCGCTTGATGCCGACGGCCAACCAAATCGAAAAGAAACTCTCGGACTACCAGCCGACGGCCCCTGATCTGCTGCAAGTCCCAACCGGGGATATCACCGAAGCAGGCCTCCGCCAGAACATCGCCGTGGGCCTTGGATATCTGGAAGCCTGGCTTCGCGGCACAGGTTGTGTGCCGCTGTTCAACCTCATGGAAGACGCCGCGACCGCGGAAATCAGCCGCGCGCAACTCTGGCAGTGGATCCACCAAAATGCCAAATTGAAGGACGCCCGCAAGATCGACATCGCCCTTTGTGACCGCATGATTGACGAAGAGCTTGTCAGAGCCAAACAAGCTGGTGATCCCGCCCGCTACGCCGCCTACGAGAAATCCGCACAACTCATGCGTGACCTCATTCGCGCTCCTAAGTTCGTCGAATTCCTCACCGTCCCCGCTTATCAGCGGATCCTCAGTGAAGGGAACTAAACCAAAAAAGAAAGTCCGCCCTTCGCGAACTTCATGGAGGCCGAGTTGGCGCTTAGATGTGACAACTAGTTGCGCCGCGCTTCTCTAAATACCGCTGGTGATATTCCTCGGCACGCCAGAACGGCCCCGCCGGAGTAATCTCCGTTGCAACCGACCGAGCCAATTTCCCACTGGCTTCGAGCGCCTGCTTGGACTTCTTTGCCTTCGCTTCTTGCTCGGGCGAGTGATAGAAGATCGCCGTGCGGTACTGCTTGCCGAAATCCGGGCCCTGCCGGTTCACTTGCGTTGGATCGTGAATCGTCCAGAAAACGTCCAACAGTTGCTCGTAGGAAACCTTCTCCGGGTCGAAGGTTACCTGCACCACCTCGGCGTGCCCGGTCGTATCGGTGCACACTTGGCGGTAAGTCGGATTCTCCGTACGTCCTCCGCTGTAGCCGGACACTGCATCGAGCACCCCCGGCACCCTGCGAAACGCCGCCTCCACTCCCCAGAAACAACCCGCCCCAAACGTTGCAATTTCCTGCATCTGCTTTCTCCCTTGCCGCCAGCCAATTCGCGTAACAAAACGGGCAGCTGCATCACCCTGCTGGGGCCATTCTGAATTTATGCCTGACCATTAGAGTCTAAATCAGCCGAAAGGTTTCTCGAAGCAACGGCCAGGTTAGGCGGGCTTCTTCGCCCCCGGCTTGGCCGCCGCGATGCCCTTCAGTTTTTCTTGCGCAGGTCCCTTGTACGGGCTGTCGACTGAAGCTGCGTCGGTAAATGCCTGCCTGGCCTCGGCTGCCTTTTTCAAATTCCAGTATGCAAAGCCCAGCCGGTATTGGTTCCGCGCATAAACGGCGTTGTTGCCCTTGAGTAGAGGAGCCGCCTTGGTCAGATTCTCGACAGCTGCGGCGTTCTGTTTTTTCTCCAGGTTAATTTGTCCCAGCGCGCTCAAAGCCAGCCCCTTCTGCAATGTGATCTGTTTCTGCCAGTCCGCGTCGGTCACGCCGTCGGGCTTCTTAACCGTGCCGGACAGATCGGTGGCTTTCTTCGCATACGCCTCCGCCTTGTCAAGGTTTTCGCCCTTTTCGCTGTAATCGTCGGCCAGCAGCAACAACATGCCCAGATTGTCCGGGTCTTTGGCGAGAACGCTGTTTGCTGTTTCCAGCATCTTTGGGCGATTCTGCGCCTGCTGGTATGTCACCGCCGCCTGATCCATGGCTTGCATTGCGCGGGGCGAGTCGGGAAATAGGTTCCCGAACTTAACCAGCAGCCCAGCCCTGGCATTCGCATCTTTTTGCCCGTAGGCCGCGTTCAACAGGGATTGTTCGATGTAGTCTTGATTCTCCTTGATGGAATCCAGCTTCTGTTGCTGTTCTGCCTTCCACGCTTCCGGGGTTTTTCCGGCCGGCGGGGGTAGCGCCTTGTACCGTTGCAGCATGGCCGAAGTTTTCTCACCCGCCGCAAACAGTCGCTGCGTGTCGCCTTTTTCGCTCGCCGCGCGCACCATATTCACCGCGTTCGGATAATTGTCCGGATCGAGCGTAAAGAGCTTGTCTCCATACTCGAACGCCTTGTCGTACTGCTTGGCACCGATGTAGTAGTTTACATATTGCTCGTCAGCCAGGATCTGATAGTCGCTTTCCGAATGGGCTGCCGCAAATGCGTCAATCAACTTTAATTTTTGTTCAGAATCGGTCGCCGAGTTGATTTCATTGAGTTGATGATCGATTTCTGATCCGGCTGGAATGATCACCGTCTTCCCGAATTGCGCCTGCAACGGAAACGCACAAAACGCCGATAAGACAAAGAGGGCAGCCAGATTCTTTAGGCGGAGCATACCTACCTCCTATAAGGGAATCGTGGAGCGACTCGCAATTACCCTGCATCTTAGTGCGGGCACAGGAAGAGTGCAATCGTCGGCGGAAGGTCAGCGTGAACTGATGTTGAATGGCCACCACCGGTCATCGCCCAGCAATTTCTAGGCAGACCACAAGGGCCGGATCGCTTCCGCGCAAGACTCCAAAAACGCCTGTGTCTCCACATCGAAAGCACCTGGCTGCTCACTCTCAACGTCCAGTGTCCCCACAACCTGACTGCCAACCGTGTTGAACAAGGGAACAATGATCTCGGACCGTGTGCTAGCAAATGCGGTGAGATACCGTGAATCGGCGGTCACATCCCCAACGTTGATCGTTCGCTTAGCAGAAATCGCCGCTCCTGTAAGGCCTTTTGAGATCGGAAACGTGGGATATTCCGGCGTTCCCGGCCCGCTGTAAACGAGGTTCGCTGTCAAACCGATTTCCGGCAATACATCATAAAGTCCGACCCAACGGTATCGCCCTGCCTTCCGGATGGCATCCGCTGCTTCCTGTAGCGCCGCAAGTCGCGGTTTGTGCGTGGAGGCAATGGCGCGAAGTTCATCGAGCAACTTCTCGCGATCCCTGCTACCCTTGCGGCCGCTCATAAGTCAGCGCTTTCTGCTTGAGCCTTTCTTTGTCGACTTCAATTTCTCTGCGCTGTTCCTTTTCTTTACGGTTTTCGCATTTTTTTCGACGCGTACCTTCCACGCCGCATGCAGTGCGCCACGTAAAACATCCTCGTTAGCCTCTGCGAGGCGAATGTGTGTCGCTCCGTGGCGGCCCCAACCTCCGGGAACCGGCAGAAATACTTCCGGCATCTCCTCGACAAATACGGCTTGCTGTTCTGGAGTGAGCAGCAGATTGCCGTAGCCATGCTTCGCCGCAGCCAGTGTCGCAAAAATGTGCCGGCCCACGCGAAAGTCTGGATTCCCCATGTGCGAACCCTCTTCCGCACCGGGCATGCTCAACGCGATCCGCCGAAAGTCTGCAATCTTCATTAACACCCCTTTGATGAAAGCCAGGCAACATCCTACACCGCCAAGGACATCCCCAAAGCGGAAATGACTGGCCGCCGGCGGT